>ERZ827512.277-NODE-277-length-74302-cov-66.811386_pt1 | contig 74302 bp, 68 predicted proteins | sample MGYA00519916_ERZ827512 | MGnify/ENA primary metagenome ERZ827512 (study PRJEB31778, sample SAMEA3449335) | human gut metagenome | biome: human gut; feature: human-associated habitat; material: faeces | place: United Kingdom | collected 2010/2012 ... | reverse complement strand
ATTTTGCCTTTGGAATAGAGGTAAATCCCTGTGTGATTGAGATTACTATCGGTAAAACAATGACATAATATATACAGCCAACAGTAAGAGCTAAAAGAATACAGCGAATGAGCTGCTTACCGCTTATTTTCAGGCCAAGATCATTGATTGTCCAACCATCTTTCTTGAGTTTTGTGAAGTACAGTACAAGAAAAATTATCAGAATAACGAGAGCTATAAATACATCCCATATTGCAAAGGAGTTGACGTTTATGCTCGTGTACAGCTTTGCATAGCCCATAGAGGCAACTACAGGGAAGATTTTTGCGTCTAACCGAATTATCGGAACAAGTAAAAATACTGTAATGGCTGTAATCAAAGCCCAGCAGCCCCAGAATATGAGCTTATCTTTTTTGCTGTTAAGAGTAACTTTTGCTTCGGGAGTTGTGACGACGATTTTTGAGAAGAATTCAGTTTTTAGCAGAGCAATGACAAGTAACGGTATTAGAATAACAAGACCGAGAAGTGCAATGGCCGAGAATAAGAATCTATACAGGAAAGTGTGATTTGTTGCAGAAATTGATGTATCAATGTCAAAGCACATGCTGAAGAAATTGACCAGATTGGTTGCACACTCCGGAGTCAGGTATTCACAAGTATGGAGAGATGGGGGATTGTATACAACGCGCAGAGTTCCATCTTCAATACTTCCGTATGTTTTCCCAAGCTCGACAGTGGCAATTTGGCTTTCCTCAGGCAATATGGAGTTAACAAATGCGAGGGCTTCCGGAGCAGTTTTAAGATCACCGTTTCCATTAGCAGTAGTATAGTTTCCCTCATCGTAGTAAGTGTAGTTGAGTGCAACAGGAATGTAATAATTGCCATAATCCTCAGGGTTGGACGATGGCAGGGCGCTTTGAATAAAAGCTGCCTTTACAGGATTTAGCGCTCTGGCGTTTTCAAGCTCATTTTCGGTAACGCTTGCTCCACCGTCAGAATCGGGAAGAGAAGCCGCTTCTAAAGCTGCGGTTTGCATCGCACCATAATGCTCGATAGTGGCCATAGTTGCAAGTCCACCCATAGAGTGTCCGGTGATACCAAGCTGGGATTTGTCGATATAGTCCAGATGAGACTCCATAAGAAAATCAATAACAGTGAAGAAACCGCAGCCTTCACCAAATGTTGAAGCCGGGGAACTGTCGATGCTTGAGGTGCTGGAGAGACCGTGACTTTTTGCATCCATCTCAACAACTACAACACCACGACGGCTTAGCTCAATAGCCGCAAAGTCCTGCTTTTCACCGGAATCAGAGTAACCATGACATGTGACCACAACGGGAGCAGGGTTTTCCGCAGTTGCAGTTTTTGGCTTGAAAATGGTCGCGTGGATAAATGTGCCCTCTACGTCGGGGATATAGGTGTCGATTAATTGAACAGTGTTGCCGGAGGTTCTGACCAGTGATGCACCGATGCTGCCAATCAAGAGAAAAGCAATCGCTACACAAAGCCAGACCTTGATCTTTTTTTTCATTTTTTCGTCCTTTCTAAATCTTCAAATAATATATCCATGTGGATATAAATATATCCACATGGATAATTATAAAGAAATATTTTTAAATGTCAATTGAAAAGTTGAATATAGCTGATTCGATTTTTGAAAATAAAATTGACATTTAAAAATCAAATAGACTATAATAATTATAACAAAGTTGAAAAGGAACAGTAATATGAGTGCCACATGGATGGGTAGATATGAGGAACTAATAAGAGAATTGGTTCGTCACACCAATATTGTGTTAAAAGGAAGTCAAATAAAAAGAGACTTGGCAGGAAAGGGCGTTCTTTTTACGCCTCAAGCTTGGCAAATTATGGAGTATATTATTGAAAACAGTCCCGATGAATCCAACATGAGCCAAATTGCCGACACGCTGCAGATCCCTCAAAGCAGTTTCTCAAGAATTGTAAAGTATCTTGAAAGAGAAGGAATTGTTGATAGATATCATCGTACAAGTAACAGGAAAAATGTTATTCTGAAACCGACGGATTTGGCCATGGAGATTTACAATAAAAATACGGATGAGATAAAGGGCGCAAATTTTCAGAGATTCTTTGATGCACTTTCTGAAATAGATGATGATACTCTCAATACTTTTGTTGCTGCCTTAAGAATTCACAATGAAGATTTAATGCGATATGATGATGTCGATAATTCTAATCCTCTTGTAAAAATTGAATAGTGATTTTTGGCTCAAAATAAAAAGGTATGTACCGACAGGTACATACCTTTTTTAGTTGGAATTTTTACGGCTTATTTATCGAGCTTTGCGAGCATTGCGTCGCAGACCTCGTCCATGTCACCGACTATGCCGTATGTGCAGTAGTTGAATATCGCCGCATCCGGATCGGTGTTGACGGCAACGACCGTGTCCGCGTCGGAAAAGCCGGTGACGTGGTTCACGGCGCCAGATACGCCGAAGGAGATGTACAGCTTCGGCTTTACCACAACGCCGGATTGCCCGATAACGAGCTTGAAAGGCAGTACGCCGCGGTCAAAAACCGGCCTTGTGCAGGCAAGCTTTCCGCCCAGACGCTCTGCGAGTCGGCGGTAGCGAGGCAGCGCGTCTGCGCCCTTGATCGCGTTTCCGACGCACACGATAACGTCGGCGTCGGCAATGTTCAGGCTCTCGTCCATATCGTCGGCGCGGAAGTCGAGTATCTCGGTGCGGATATTTTCAACGGGAAAGTCGATGCGCTCTTCGATCACTTCGTATTCGTGCGCACCGCAGGGAGCGTACTTAAATGTACCGGGGCGGATGGTTCCAACCTGGGGGCGAGCTACGGGGACGGTGATTACGGCCATCATCTTGCCGCCGACGGCAGGCTCGACAAACTCGATGTCCGTCGTCTTAGGATCCCACACAAGCTCGGTCGCGTCCGAGGTGCAGCCGGTGCCGAGCCGTGCGGCAAAGCGCGGCGCAAAGTCGCGGCCGTTTATCGTTCCGCCGACCATGACTGCCGTCGGCCGGTATTTTTCGCACAGCACCGTGAACAGGTTCGTGTATGCATCATTGTTGAAGAAATCGTAGCCCGTGCCGGATACTCGGATGAGCTTATCCACGCCGCAGTCGAGCACCTTTTTTAGCTCACTGTCGCTGATCTCGCCGATAACGACCGCGGCAAGCTTTTCGCCGCTTGCGTCGCACAGCTTCCGTGTTTCCGAGCACAGCTCGAGCGATACGGGCAGAACGCTGTCACCGTTGCGCTCGATAAAGACCCACATGTCCTTAAAATCAGTCTTGTTCATACCTGCAACCTCCTTAAAGCACATCGGCAATAAGTTCAAGAAGCTTATCGACATTCTTTTCCGTGCTGCCCTCATCGATCATGCTGCCCTTGGAGCCTGCCTCGGGCGGATAGGTGCGCGGAACCTTAGTCGGCGAGCCGGGATCGCCTATCTGCTCGGGATCGAGTCCGGGTATCGTGTGGGAGTTGTACACCTCGATCTCGGCCGTACGCGAAGCCTTCCAGCTCTTGAGATTGGGAATGCGCGCGCGGAAGTTTGCCTTTTCAACCGTCAGCAGGCAGGGGTACTGAGCCTTGAGAACCTCAACGCCGCGCTCGAGATCGCGCTCGGCGGTGATGGTGTGTGCATCGGTATCGACCTCGATGATCTTTGCGGTGGACGATATCTGGCTTGCGCCGAAGCGTTCTGCCAGCTGCGAGCCCATCTGGCCGGTTGCGCCGTCGAGCGACTCCTTGCCGCAGAATATAAGGTCAAAATCGCCGAGCATTTTGGCTGCCGAGACGATAACGTAGCTCGTTGCGAGCGTGTCGGCATTTGCAAATGCGCGGTCGGACAGCAGCACGGCTCTGTCGGCTCCTGCCGCGAGACACTCGCGCAGAGCTTCCTTTGCCATATCCGGCCCCATGGTGATTACGGTGATGCTGCCTCCGTGGGCTTCTTTTACTCTGACTGCCGCTTCAAGCGCGTTTGCATCCAGCGGATTGAGTATGGCCGGAACGCCGGCGCGTATAAGACTGCCGGTTACGGGGTCCATTTTAACAAGATTTATATCGGGAACCTGCTTTACGCAGACAAGAATATTCAGCATTTCTCAGCCCTCCTCGACATTAGTGCAGACCTTGCCGGGATTGAGTATGCCCTTGGGGTCGAACACCTGCTTTATCGCCTGCATCAGCCCGAATGCCGTCTCGCCGACCGATTCGAGCAGATACTGCTTCTTGGCATGGCCGATGGCGTGCTCGCCGGAGACCTGGCCGCCGAACTCGGTGCACTTTGCGTAGCACTTGTCCATAACGGCCTTGCTGCGGCGTTTGAACTCGTCAAGCTCCATGTCGTTTGCGCAGCAGTAGATGTGCAGGTTGCCGTCGCCGGCGTGGCCGAAGTTGCGGATGGCAATGCCCTCCGCCTTGCCGGCTGCACGGGTGTAGACGAGAAATTCGGCTATGCGGTCAACGGGAACGACAACGTCCAGCTCGTCAAGAAGCTTAGTGTCGGCCTCAATGACGGTGAGGAACGCGCTGCGCGCCGCCCAAACGTCCTTTTTAAGGCCGTCTGTCCAAACAACGAGCGTGTCGTATGCGCCGCATTTTTCGGCAAGCTCGCCGAGGCGATCCATCTTCGCGGTAAGCTCCGCTTCGCTGTCGCCGACCAGAGTCACGAGTATATACGCGCCGGCCTCCTTGCCGTTTACAACTGTCGGGAACACGCTGTTGCCAGTGAAAGCCGCAGAGGAATCAACGATGTCGCGCTCCATGAATTCTATCGACTGCGGATCGAGGTTTGCAAGCTTTATCTGAGGAACGGAGGCGATTGCCGTTTCGACGTCGGCAAAGGGGAGAATGAGGCTCACGTCCATGTTCGGCTTGGGAATAAGCTTGAGCGTAAGCTCGGTTATAATGCCGAGCGTGCCTTCCGAGCCGATCATCAGGTGCAGCAAACTGTAGCCCGAGCTTGTTTTGCAAACGGTCTTGCCCAGATCCATAACTCTGCCGTCGGGCAGAACAACGGTCATTGCAAGAACGTAGTCGCGCGTAACGCCGTACTTAACGGCGCGCATGCCGCCTGCGTTTGTCGAAACATTGCCGCCGACCGTCGCGGTCTTTTCGCCGGGATCAGGCGGATACATAAGGCCGTGTGTAAGTGCGTCGGCTGCCAGATCGCACAGCAGAACGCCCGGCTGAATATGCACGACGAGGTTATTCATGTCGTAGGAAAGAATTTTGTTCATGCGAGTTGTGCAAAGCACAACTCCGCCGCACAGCGGCACGCAGCCGCCGACAAGTCCCGTACCTGCGCCGCGCGGAGTTACGGGGATGTTGTTTTCATAGCAAAGGTGCATTATCTGCGAGACTTCCTCGGTGCTCTCGACCTCGCAGACAACCTCCGGATAGTATTTGCCGTAAATCGGCATTTCGTCGTGGCTGAAATCGTCCTTCACCGCATCCTTGGCGAAAAAGCGTTTCGTGCCGACGATGGCCTGAAGCTTCTCAGCAATCTCAGGCGTAATTTTGTTGTACTTCGTCATTTCAGACCTCCTCATTGATTTGCAACGATGACCGATATCCCATTCGGGATAACCGTCAAGGTTTTCGAGCTGCCGTATCTGGCGGCTTTCAAAGCTGCGTCCAGATTTGGCGCGTACTGCATCTTCATGTCCTCAATCGTTTTTTGCATTTCGGGGCGAGATACGACAATTACTTTGTGATGCATCAGTATCCTGGCAAGAATCTGACTTTCCCACTGGTCGGGCGCGGTTTGGTCCTGCGGAGTGGCCATTTGCCGGGCATATAGCTCGGCCGGGCTTTTGCAGTCGCGCAGGGCTTTATAGAATCCCTCGCCTCCGTGACCGTCGGCGCATTCGGCGCACATTATTATTGTGCCGCCCCTGCGGCAGCTGGCCTCTGCGGCCGTCATGCCTTTTACGCACTGGTAAAGGTTCTGGTCGAGCGGAGCGCCGCCGTTTGAGGTTATGACAATGTCGGCCATCTGTGCTTTTACCCGGCAATAGCCAAGCAGAAAATCGCAGCCTGTGCGGTGCGCCGTTACATAGTTGCCGGCGAAGGCCGCAACGGTCTTTTTATTCTCGTCGATGACAACGTTGACGATGTATGCAAGCTTAGCAAGACGCGCTGCCTCAAGCATATCACAATGTAGGGGGTTGCTGTCAAGTATTCCGGTGCGTGCAAAGGGACTGTCGATGAATTTGCTGCAATGATTTCCAAGGACCGTGACCTTGTCGCATATTCCGGGCAGAACGCTCTTTCTTCCGCCGGAAAAGCCGGCAAAAAAGTGAGGCTCAATAAATCCCTCGGCGATGAGAAGATCAGTTTCGGCAGCAAGCCTGTCAATTACGCACGGCGCGCCGGAGGGCAGAGTGCCTATGCGCACGTTCGATTTCTCGTCGCGGCAGTCGTGGACAACTATGCGGCAGCTTTCCATGATCTTGCTGCCGAGCTTTGCGGCAAGTTCGGCGGTCGAGGTGGGACGGTGAAAGCCCGTTGCAACGAGCAGCGTGACCTCAATATCCGGATTTCCCTCGCGCAGCTCAAGCAGCATGTTGGGGATGATATCCCGGCTCGGCACAGGGCGAGTGTGGTCGGAAATGATGATAACGCAGTTTTTCTTTCCGCGCGCAAGCTCGCTCAGGCGAGGACTGTCTATCGGCCTGAGCATAGCGCGGCGGACTATATCGCTTCCACTGCCGCTTGAACGGAGCGTATCTATGCTTGAGGTCAGAACATTAGCGCTGCCCTCGTTAAATTCAATGTATGTGTTCCCGTAGGGGATCTTGAGCATGGTCAACTACCTGCTTTCTCTATAAGCTTGTCAAGCACCAATGTGCAGTCGGCGATGACGGAGAAGTCTGAGTATTCGTGGATGGGCGCTTTCGGGTCGTGATTGACGGCATATATTTTCTTTGCGCCCGATATACCGCTAAGGTGCTGCACAGCGCCTGATATGCCGAAGGCAATGTAAATGTCCGGCCTTACCGAAACGCCTGTCTGCCCAACCTGGTGTGCATATCCTGCGTATCCGGCTGCAACCGCCGCGCGCGAAGCTCCGACCGCGGCACCGAGCATATCGGCAAGGGTGTGTAGCTTTTTGAAGTTTTCCCGGCTGCCCATGCCGAGACCTCCGGAGACGATGATGTTTGCGCCCGTAAGGTCTGTGCCGAACACTGCGTCCTCGATAACACGGGTCTGCGTCCAAATGTGCTTTGCCTCGCGGCAGGGGATGAGAGGAATGTTCGCTTTTTGCGCGTTTTCGGAAAAAGCGAGCTTGAATACGCCCTTGCGCACGGTTGCAAGAACCGGGGTGCAGGTATTTTCTATATGAGCAAGCTTTCTGCCGCCGAAGGCAGGCCGGGTCTGGCGCAATGTGCCGTTTTCTGCCCAGCTGAGCGCTGTGCAGTCTGCTGTTATGCCGCAGTTGAGCTTCGCGGCCGTCATCGGAGCGACACAGCAGAAAAACGATGAGCTTTCAAACAGAATAAACTCAGGCTTTTCAGAAAAAGCGTATTGCGATATGCTCTCTGCCGCAGCAACAGGTGCGTTGATATCCTGAACCGAAAGCGCAATACGCGCCAGGCGGTCGGCTCCTGCATATATGAGCTGCCCTGCATCAGCAGGCTCGGTTGGCGAGACTATAACGGCCGTGAGTGAAAGCGCTCTCTCGCGGCAAAGCTCAAAGGCGCGGCGAACAAGTCCGAGAAAAGACGGCGATATCTCACTGCCTACGACGATCGCGTTGGGTTTATTCATCGCGTTTGCCTCCTTTGATCAGCTCAATGAGCGCCTGTGCGCCGGCGTCCGCATCGGTGCAGACGCATTTTTTGCCTTTTCTGAAGCTCATGGTCTCGACCGCCGCTGTGCGTGTCGGTGAGCCGTGCAGGCCGGCGTTTTCGGCGGAAATCCCGATGTCGGCAAGCGTGAGATGCTCTATGACGGCTTTTTTACTTCGGCGCATACCCATGACGGTCGGACTGCGCACCATATCCGTTCCGTTGCAGACAGAGAGCACTGCCGGAACGGCACCTTCGTATTCTGCCGAAACGCCGTCGTTTGTGCAGCATATTCTCAGCGTATCGCCGTCGATAGCAAATGCGGTCACAGCTGCCGCTATCGGCAGACCGAGCCGCTCGGACAGCTGCGGCGCAATGTGTCCGGTCTCGCTGTCGATCGCTTTGCGTCCGCAGAGAATGAGATCAAAGCCGCCGAGTCTGTTTATTGCCGCGGCGATGATATTTGCCGTGACTAAAGTATCAGAGCCGGCGAGAGCGCTGTCACAAACGAGGACAGCGTGGTCAGCGCCGGCTGCAATAGCATCTCGCAGAGCGTTCTCTGCGTAGGAAGGAGCCATGGTGACGACGGTCACCATGGTCTCCGGGGCATTATCTTTGATCCTGAGCGCAAGCTCAAGGGCATAGGCATCGGCAGGATTTATTCCGAGCCTTCCGCCCGAGAGCCTGTCGTCATTGTCGGTAAGCGAGTCAGTAAACGTGGCCTGAGAGACGATCTTCAGGCATACTAATATATTCATAGCGCCTCCGAAATCAGATGATATCGTGATAGACCTCTGCAAGAGCTTTCTGTATAGTGCGGTAATCTCTGAAGCCTTTTTCGTAGATCTCCACGTTTTCAGGAATGGGGGTCACAACGTCGGCAACGGTGACGCACTTTTTGACGCTGTCATCAAAATCGGCGAACACTCCGGTAGCAACGCCTGCGAGCATAGCTGAGCCGAGGGACGAGTCGTTATCTACGGTGCTCGTGAGCGGAGTGGCCAAAACGTCGGCGAGTATCTGCCGCCAAAGCTTGCCCTTTGCCCCACCGCCGATGATGCGGTATTCACTGACGGCGATCTTCTGCGCCTTTATTTCCTCAAGGCAGTCGCGCATGGAGTAGGATATGCCCTCCATAACGGCGCGCGTAAAGTGACCCTTCGTGTGGTGCATGCCGGCGCCGACAAAGCTTGCGCGCAGCTTATCGTCGTAATACGGAGTCATCTCGCCGAGAAGGTAGGGATGGAAATAGAGCTTCTCGCTGCCGGCAGGAACTGCTTCGGCGGCGCGGTTTAGCACCTCGTAAGCGCTCGTGCCCTTTTCCTCGGCCAGCCGGGATTCGTCTGTTCCAAATATATCTCTGTACCATTTGTAAGACGCAGCACAGCTTCTCGTTCCCGTTCCGGGATACCAGAGGCCGGGGATAACGTGGCGGTAGTTAAAAAACTGGTGGCTTGCTATGGGGCCTGCGGTTATGGGGCATATGCGGCCGGCAGTTGCAAGCTTTACGGTCGCGCAGCCCTCGGCAATGGCGCCGGAGGCGTAGACCTCCAAAGCAGTATCCGTCGTGCCGGTTATGACCGGCGTTCCGGCAGCAAGCCCGGTTGCCGCGGCGATTTCGGGAAGAACAAAACCGGCAATGTCACCGGGCTGCTTGATCTCCGGCAGCATATCGGCGGAAACACCGGCAAGCTCGCAAAGCTCCGGGACCCAGCGGCTCGTGTGATCATTGCAGAGCATCGCGCCCATCGCTTCGATCGAGTCGGTGCAGAAATCCCCGGTTATGCGGTGGCGAACATAGTCCTTGGCAAAATAAACACGGCGTGTGCTTTTGATAACTTCCGGCTCGTTTTCACGCAGCCACATCATCTGCGGCAAGGTCCATGCCGGACTTACGGAGTTTACGGAGCTTTCTCTGAGCAGCTCGGAGTAGTTTTCCTTCAAAAACTTTGTCTGCGCGCCGCTTCTTGCGTCCGACCAGTGTATGAATCTGCGCAGAGGCTTATCGTCTGCGTCGCAGAGCACGGCCATGTGCGTTGCGGCATCAATGGCCAGCGCCGATATCGCTTTGCCGTCGATCCCGGACTTTTCGATGCATGCCTTGATATTTACTATGACTGCATCGAAAAGATCATCGGCATCTTGCTCGAGCCAGCCGGGCTTCGGAGAATATGCAGGATATTCGCGCGAGGCGGTGGCGAGCACATTGCCTTGCGAATCTATAAGCGTTGCCTTGGAGGATGATCCTCCAAGGTCTACGCCCAAAAGTAGTTTTTCTGCCATAATAGCACCGCCTTATCAGCAAAGTCCGTCCAGAATCTCGTAAATATCAGCGATCTTTACGCCGTCGGTAGCATACTTGCTCATGATATAGAAATCGTCGGGGGAGGCGGTTATGATAAGGTTGCTGCCAAGGCGCACAGCGTCCTCGCATCTTACGCGAACCATCTGCGCTGCGACCTCGGGTGCGTACACATCAAACGGCACGGTGCCAATGCAGCGTGACATTTTTCCGTTAAGGAACAGCTCGGTCAGTTCAATGCCGCAGGCGTCTGCGATGGCTTTGAAGGGCGCGATCTCATCGAGAGCGCGTGTGAGCTTTACGGGCTCCTGAAGCGAACCGGCAATGCCGGCCTTTTTGACCTTGAGCTTGCCGTCGGCGATCAGAGCGGCTATGAATGCTGTTGCGGTGACAATTTCAATTCCGCTAAGCAGTCCCCAGGCGCCGTACTGCTCTTTGAACATCGCGGCGTCGGCAGGGTTTAATACGACAAGCGTTTTTGCGCCGGTGTCGGCGATCATTTTCGCCGTGTGTGCCGCAACTGCCTGAACATCGCCCGTGTAGCCCATAAGCTCGCCCAGGTATGCGCCGGATGCAGGCTCGTCAGCGAGAACGGTGAAGTCAACGCCGGCCTTTTTGAGAATGCTTATGGCATGAACTCCGGTGTCTGCGCGCATTGCCTCGGCTGTCTGGCCGATAAACAGCAGAACCTCCGCCTTTTCGGGCAGCTTGCCTGCTTTTTCGAAAAGCTTACCCATTGCGCTAAGACCGAAGATGTTGCCGCATTCGCTTATGGTGTCGATCATCTTGATCACAGCCGCCGGAGCGAGATCTTCAACGACTGCGCGCATTCTTGCTTCGCGTGTGTATTCGCTGGGCTTGTAGCCGGTGACGCAGTCGTTTGCGCATGCGTCGCACAGCGTGCAGTGGTACATTGCCTCGGCAATGTCCTTGTCAAACTCAGTTCCGCGTTCGATCATCGAGATCATCAGACCTCTTGCGCGCGGAGTCCATGCCTCGCTGCCGGTTGCTCCGGCGACGGGGCAGATATGGCGGCACATCCAGCAGAATCTGCATGCGTCGGCCTGTCTTGCACTGTCTTTAGAAAACATATCAAAACCTCTTTATCGCAAAATTTTTCCGCGCCTTTTTACAGGCCCATCTTGTACGGGTTCATGATCCCGTTGGGGTCGAGCTCTTTCTTGATGCCCTGGAGCACCTGCATTGCCGGGCCGTAGCTTTCCTTCATGAGTCTGCCGAGCTTCAGACCGACGCCGTGGTGGTCGTTGATAACGCCGCCGTTTGCAATCGCCGCACGAACGCCGGCGTTCCAAATGCGGTTGTGCAGGCGGATGCACTCTTCCTGATCCTCGGGCGGATTGTCGATGATAAAGCGCGAGTAGTTCATGCAGCCCCAGTCGTACCAGTGGGAGCTGTGAGAGATAAAGCGCACTCCGTCATAGGTTTCCTCAACGGCTTTTTTCATCGCCCAGTATATCTTTTCTATGTTGTCGTATGTCGCAACGGTGTCCAGAGTTCCGAACATCTGCGGATTGTTCATGATGTAGCCGGGGTAGAAGAAGGTGATGCGGTTTTCAAACCACTTTTCGCCGTACTCCGTGCCGAGATACTCCGCGTCGTACTTCTTGCAGATATCGAGTATAAGCTCTTCCTCGGCGGCAACGATCTTGGCATGTCCCTCAACGGTGAGGTTCATGAACGAGCCGCGCTTTTCAAAGCCGATGACCTTTTTGATGATAGAAACGGTTTCGGCCTCGTCGAACAGGCGTACGATAGAGGGCTTTACGGTCTGCACGATCTCGCGGCATGCGTCATAGCCTGTAGAGATATCCTTGAACAGGAACGCGTGATGGCGGCGTACCTCGGGAAGCTTGGTCATTTTGAACTTTGCCTTGGTCATAATGCCGAGCGTACCCTCGCTGCCGAGAAACAGAGGCAGAAGGTTCGGACCGCTCGAATGCTTGGGAACGGGCAGAGTATTTATGATATCGCCGTTGGGAAGCGCTACCTCGACCGAAAGGCACTGATCATCGATCTTGCCGTATTTGGTGGAAAGAATGCCGATGCCGTTGTGCGCCAGAGCGCCGCCAACGGTGCAGCAGGTAAGGCAGCTGGGCAGATGCATAACAGAGAAGCCCTGCTCGTTTGCGTACCATTCGAGAGTCTGGAATATCATACCTGTTTCGCAGGTGATGGTTCCGGCCTTGGTGTCGATATCCAGCAGCTTGTCCATGCGCTTGATATCGAGGACTATGCCGCCTGCCATGGGCAGAGCGCCGCCCTGCGAACCGCTTCCGCCGCCCCATGTCTGGACGGGGAGCTTGTAGTAGTTTGCTATCTTGAGTACCTTTGAGACTTCTTCGGCGCAGCCGGGGCGCACGACGTAGTCGGGGAGCGCGGGATTGCCGCCCTTATCGACGGTCATTCTTGCAAGCCAAAAATAGTCCGTACCGTAAGCAAGCTTCTGATCGCTGCTGTGGCTGACGTTTTCGACGCCAACAGCGTCCTCAAGCTCGGTAAGGATCATTTCGTGCATAAATCCTCTGAGTTCCATTTGCATCCTCCTGTATGTTCATGCTCATTGAGCAGTATTTAACTTTTTATTGCCTGCCGATATTTTTTCTCTGCCTCGGCAGAGGGCAGATGCGATTAAAAACGGTTATGGAAAATAGATCGTTAGCTGCGTATAGGTCTGCGGCAGGCTGCCCGAAGGCAGCCTCTTGGCAGATGAAAAAGAAAAGAAGTGTAAAATGCCTTACAACTTGCTTGTAAGCGAGGATTACTTGTAAGCCGGCATGATGGCGTCTGCTTCCGCAACTGCGGTGGCATATGCCTCAAGACCTTCGATGAGTGCATCATCGGGAATGGTGAGGGGAGGAGTGAGCTTCATGGTGATGCCTGCGCCGACGGCCGCAAAGAAGGTAAGACCGTTCTCGTTGCACTTTTTGGTGACTTCAAGAGCAAACTCAGGGTGAATTGCGTGAGTGTCGGCCTCTGCGAAGGTGACGGCCCATGCCATACCGATGCCGCTTACATAGCTTATGCGCTCGGGGAACTGCTTCCACAGTGCCTTGAGCTTTTCTTCCATGATCTTGCCCTTGCGCAGAGCTTCCTCGCACATGTTGTGCTCTTTGAGGAACTTGATGTTTGCTGCGGTGCCGGCGGAAGCAACGGGGCTGCCGGAATGGGTGGAGGTCATGGTGTTGGGAGCGTAGATATCCATCAGCTCGCGGCGACCGACGAGTGCAGACTGAGGCAGACCGCCGGAAAGGCCCTTTGCGGTGGTGAACAGATCGGGCAGGATGTCATAGTTCTCAAAGCCGAACCATTTGCCGCTGCGGCAGCAGCCGATCTGGATCTCGTCCATCATAAGAACGATGTCATACTTATCGCAGAATGCACGCAGATTCTTTGCATAGGACTTGGGCATCGGGTAGCAGAGGTTGCCGTAGTAGGACTCGATGATGATACCGGCGATGTTTTTGTACTCAACGCCGTGTGCGTCGATGGTGTCCAGAAGAGTCTGGAACATTTTTTCATCCGAGAAGCCGGGCTTGGTGGGATCTGCCCACTCGTGGTCGTATGCGTTGGGCCAGGGAGCCTGGAAAATGTCGGGGTCGAGGTTGCCGATCCAATCCTTGAGAGCGGGCTGGCCGCCGACCATCTGAGAAGCGAGGGTACGTCCGTGGAATGCGCCTTCAAAGGATACGATGACTTTCTTTGCCGGGCCGCCGACCATCTTGCCGTGGGTGCGTGCGATCTTGACTGCTGCCTCAACTGCCTCGGTGCCGGCAGAGAGCATGAACGCCTTGCTGTCGGGGATGGGGCTTACGCTGCAAATTGCCTTTGCGGCCTCAACGCGCTCCTTGGTCGGGTGCAGATATGCGCACAGCAGGGGCTTGTCGAGAGTTTTCTTGATCGCGTCGATGATCTCGGGATTGCCGTGGCCTGCGTTTGTGATCATAACGCCCGAGGAGAAGTCGATGAACTTGTTGCCGTACGGGTCGCATACCTTGTAGCCGTCCTCGGTGTGATCCCACACGATAAGGGGCTGGCCTGCGTTGGATATGGGCTCATACTTCTGCATTTCCTTTATAAGCTCGAAAGACTCGGGCACGGGAATCGGAGTGACTATGCGGCGATGCTTAGTCTCGATGCGTTTAGTCTCGCGGGACTCCATTTCAAAACCTTGACCGTTCATTTTAAAACCTCCAAAAAAATTTGTTTTTTATAAATAGCGGTTAAGCTTATTTTTCGTTTTCAACTTCGGCGTAGGGCCCCATGCCCCACTTTTTGCTGTAGTATTTGTACTTGTTTTTCAGCCCGTCGATGACGAGGTAGATAAGGACTATTATCATACCGGCAACCGTGAGCCGAGTCGTAAGCTCGTCTGAGCCGGCGATAATACCCTTGTCCATCAAAAGCGCGATCACCTCGCAGACAAGCGCGCCGAGCAGGAGAAATTTCCTGCGCAGAAATTGCGCAAGGCTGAATTTTTCGTTTTCTTTTCGCTGATTTTTCATAGTGCCGCCTTACAGTAGCTTTTTCATATCCGCCATAACGGCATCCATCTTCTCGAGCGTGATATCGGCGTCGGCGAGTGTGTGCTGAACCGAGAATCCGCAGTGAGAGGGGATGTTTGCGTTCCAGTAAGAGTGGAAGTACAGGCCGCGGTCGAGCGCGCCGTTAATAAAAGCGTTTGCCAGATCGCGTCTGAACAGTTTCTGAGATGCGCGCAGATCATAGTCGGTCTCGCGGTCTTCATAGCCCCAGTAGATAGCAAATCTTGCACCGAGGCTGCTTACATGGCCGGGCAGGCCGTGCTTTTTCATAAGATCCTCCATGCCGGAGAAAAGCTTAGAGCCGAATGCCTCGATGTGGTCATAGAAGCCGTCCTCGAGCGCCATGCTGACGCATGCGTTTGCCGCGTATACGCCGAGCTGATTGCCGCTGTAGGTGCCGGATACGCCGACTATGCCGCCGGGCGAGCAGATATCCATGATTTTGGCTTTGCCGCCGACGAGCGATATCGAAGCGCCGCCGCCGAGGGCCTTTGCAAAGGTAGTTATGTCCGGCTGCACGCCGTAGAAGCCTGCCGCGCTGCCCGGACGGAAGCGCAGACCGGTGATCACCTCGTCCATTATCATGCAGATGCCCTCTGCGTCGCATATTTCGCGTATGCCGCGTACAAACTCGGGCTTCATCATCGAGCAGCCCATGTTAAAGCATATCGGCTCGATGATGATAGCTGCGACGTTGCCCTTGTATTTTTCAACAAGCTTTGCAACGGCTTCGAGATTGTTTGATTCCGCGACCTTTATAAGGTCTGTGAATGCGTGGGGGATACCTGCGCTGTCAGGCACCGTTTCGCACACGCCGTCAACGATGGGAGGATAGTTGTTGTGGTTATACCATACCATCTCGTGCATGCCGTGGAAGTGGCCGTCGAGCTTTATTACGATGTCTTTGCCGGTGTAGCCGCGCGCGATGCGTATCGCGGCCATGGTAGATTCGGTACCTGAGTTAAGAAGTCTGAACTTTTCGACAGTGGGAACGAGCTTGGTAAAATTCTTCGCGAATTCTATCGTCTTTTCCGTGTCGTAATTCATCAGAAAGCCCTTTTCGATGCATTCTTCAAGAGCTGCCTGAATGCGCGGATGCTTGTGGCCGAACATTGACGCGCCCGAGCCGCCGTGATAATCGATAAACTCCTGATTATCAACGGTGTAAAGGCGAGCGCCCTCGGCGTGGTCGATGTAATGGGGCATGCCGCAGGCAACGTTGACTCGTCCGCCGGCGGAAACGCCGCTGGGCATATATTTTTTGCCCTCTTCCCAAAGCTCATGACTTCTTTCAAGTTTCATTTCAGTATCCTCCGATATGTAATAATGAGATCAAAATCAGGTTGCTGTGCCGAATACCAGATCGGGCAGGAACTGCGGGATCGGCAGCAGGATGCACAGCACGATAACAAGAAGCATAATGCCGATGACGATCAGCATGTGCGGCAAAACGGTTTCTTTCATCTTGGCACCTGTAAGGTTCATGGAAAGGAACAGGTATATGCCGACAGGAGGCGTAAGACCGCCGAGAACGGTACTCAGTGCGAAAACAACGCCGAGCTGGTTGAGGTTTACGCCCAAAGAGGCGAACATGGGATAAATGATAGGCAGGATGATGGGCAGCGCTGCAAGCGATTCCATGAAGCAGCCTATTACGACCATGAACGCGATTACAAGGAAGAACAGACCCGTGGGGCTTGTTGTGATGCTCAGCATGAAGTCAACGATCTTCTGGCCCATACCCTCAAGTGCGAAAATGTAAGAGAAGATCGAGGAGAAGCCGATGATCATCATGACCATTGCCATGTTGACGGACGCCGAGCGCAGGACGTTTATCAGATCCTTAAAGCTCATGGACTTGTACACGAATACCGAAACGATAAGACCGTATACGCAGGCGACCGCGCCGGCCTCGGTTGCGGTGAAAGCGCCGCCCATAACGCCGCCGATGATGATAATGGGCATCAGCAGAGCCCAGATGGAGTCTTTAAACGCAGCCCAAACGACCTTGCCGCGGAATTTTCCGCCGTAGTCGATGTTGCGCTTTTTTGCGTAAATGTAGCAGTAGATCATCAGGCTCAGGCCGATGATAAAGCCGGGGATAATGCCGCCGACGAACAGACGCGAAATCGAAAAGCCCGTTATGCAGCCGAAAACGATCATATCGACGCTCGGCGGGACGATCGGGCCGAGCGAGCCTGCGCCTGCGCTCATTGCTGCGGTGAAGCCGCGGCTGTAGCCCTTTTTGAGCATTTCGGGAACGGTGATGCCGCCGATGGCGCTTATGGTCGCGGCGCCGGAGCCGGAGACGGCAGCGAAGATCATACTCGCACCGACTGTGGTTATTGCGGTACCGCCGCGCAGCCATGACAGAATGGCCGAGGCGAAGTTGACTATCCTTTTGGATATGCCGCCCTTGCCCATGATCGCACCGGCGAGGATGAACAGGGGAATAGCCATGTACGAGAAGGAGTTTATGCCTTCAAAAAATTGCTTTACGACCATGAACATGGGCGCGGTGCTGCCGAAGTAAAGTCCGGCCGTACCGGCTATGCCGATGGCAAACGCGATGGGGACGCCGAACAGCAGGCAGCAGATAAGTGTGATGATCGTGATTTGTATCATTCTTTCTTGCCTCCGTCCTTGCCGACGTTATCGGCATTGTCGTCGCTATCCTTAGCGGCCTCTGCCTCAAGCTCGCGGTCAAATTCCTTGGCCATGGCCTGAGCTTCAAGCAGAAGCTCGTCGCTTTCTATTCCGTGGATGATGTTGTAAACCTTGCGCGGAACCTGGCCGAGAAGGCTCAGATTGACCGAAATTATGCCTGCTACAAATGAGGCATAGATGACCGATTTCGGCAGCCATACGACCGAAGTCGCGGTCGAATTGCCGGCGCGCTCGATAAGCTCGAGCGAGGGACCGATGAGATAGATCATGAATCCGAAAACGATGATTCGAGTGATAAGATAATGCGCGGCGCGCAGCTTGGGCCAGCGCGCAAATGCGCCCTGAAGTATGTCCATACTGACGTGCTGATCTTCCCTTGTTGTAAGACCGGCGCCCACGAGAACACCCCAGATCATGATGTAGCGAAGAATTTCTTCCGCCCATACGATGGAGTTGTTGAGGGCATAGCGCCAGAATACCATCGCAAATGTAAGCCACATGATGGCGAACATTATGATGCAGCACATAACTAACTGGACCCATTCAATGCTTTTATCAATCTTCTTTAAAACGTTAAGCATTGTTTCCTCCTAAGTTTTTAAACAGCACCATAGTTAGCCGGGCTAACTATGGTACTGCGGTTTTTAAGTGCTGTGTGGTGGCTTTTTGATTACTTGCTGTAGGATGCGATAGAGTCGAGCAGATCACCGAGGCCGTAGCCGATGAATTCGTCATATATCGGCTGGCATGCGTCCTTCATTTTTGCGATCTCGGTCTGAGGCATCTCGTAGATCTCAACGCCGGCCTTCTCGATGGCGGCGATGTTGTCCTGATCTGAGGTCGCACGAAGCTCGAAGCAGTAAGTCTCGGACTCGATTACTGCCTCCTGGATGGCCTTCTGGATATCTTCAGGGAAGCTGTTCCACTTTTCCTGATTGATGCAGATGACGTTCATCGCTGCAAGGTGATAGGTGTAGGACATGTAGTTGTTAACTTCCATCCAGTTCTGCTGAACGATGTTTGCAAGGTCGCACTCGCAGCCGTCAACAACGCCCTGCTGAAGAGCCTGATAGGTCTCGGAGAAAGCGGTGGTGGTCGGGTTTGCGCCCATGTCCTTGAACATGTCAACGTAAATGGTCGCGTTCGGAACGCGGATCTTCATGCCCTTGAGGTCGTCAAGAGTCTTGATGGGAGACTTGACGCTGAGCATGTGACGGAAGCCGGAGTAAACGTTGCCGAGAACGTACAGGCCGGTGCCGTCTGCGATCTTGTTAAGCTCGGGGCGGATGAGGTTTGCGGTGACTTCCTTTGCAGCGTCAATGTTGCTGTACTGGAAGGGCAGGCCGAATACTGCAAACTCGGGCTTGTTTGTAACGGTTGCCCAAACGGAGCCTTCGGAGAAGCCCATGTCGCATGCGCCGGTGACGCACTGCTCCGCGATGTTCTGCTCGTCGCCGAGCTGCTCGTTTGCGAAGATCTTGACCTGGCATGCGCCGTTGGTCTTTTCTTCAACGAGCTCCTTGATCTTTGCCATCTGCTTGTGCTCGATGGAGTCCTCGGTGTAGACGTGGCCGATGGTCAGGGTGTACTTCGCGTCGGCGGTATCGCCGTCCTTATTGGTGTCGCCCTCGCTGCCGCGCTTGCCGCAAGCGGTCAGAGAACACAGGGACAGAACCATTGCCAGGGAAAGTAAGAGAGCTATAAACTTTTTCATACATTACCTCCTATTGTGTTTTGTTCTTTTTCTCTCTTTACAGGCCGTGCGCGCCGTTTGACTCGCAACGGCATGATTTACGGGGTTTGCGGATAAAAATTTCTGAAATAAAATTTCAGAGTGTGACACAGTATACGCGAGTGTCAAAATCGTTCCTGCGTCGTTTGTTATTGCCATTCTAATTCCAAAACGCTGTATTTTCAACAAATTTTTGTGCGTTCGCTCATTTTTGACGCTTTTGCACAAAAACAGGCAGCAGATTTTGTGAATTATTATTTCTGAAATAATATTTCAGAAACGAAAATTAATTTTTCGCTTATCTTTTGACGGTACTTGAAAAAAATTCGATGATTTGTTATATTTAATACAATATTTAATATGTATAGCAGTGATTTATCAAATTGTATGGAAGAAGGGACGGCAATGGATAAAAAACAAACTCCGGCGATGCTGCTGAAAATTAAATCGATGCGCGAAAATCTCAGCAAGGCGGAGCTTCTTGTGTGCGACTATATAATCGAGCATCCGGAGGAGGTCATCTATCTTTCGGTGTCCGAGCTTGCGGCCAAGAGCGGCGTGAGCGATGCAACGGTCATCCGCGCAAGCCAGAAGATAGGCAGCAGCTCATATCAGGATCTGAAGATATCTCTTGCGCAGGATATCGTTACGCCGCTGCAAAGCGTAAATGAAGAGATCGAAGCCGGCGATCCTACAAATGTTGTGGTCGAAAAGGTGTTCCAGGGCATACTGCATACGCTCAATTACACTTACAGGCTCCAGGACGGCGGAATGCTCGAGCGCGCGGCGGACATGCTACTTGGCGCAAACCGCATCTGCATATGCGGCCTTGGCAACTCGCACGCCATCGCCGAGGATATCCAGCATAAGCTGATGCGCCTCGGCCTTAATGCGACGGCATATTCGGATAATCATCTTCAGGTGATATGCTCGTCGTTTCTCAAAAAGGGGGATGTGCTGTTTGCCGTCAGCCACTCGGGCAGCTCGCGCGACGTTGTTCATGCCGCGGAGATAGCGCTTGAAGGCGGAGCTGCGGTCATATCGCTCACAAATGTCGGACGCTCGCCGCTTGCGGATATCTCTACGATCGCGCTGCACACGGCCTCGAACGAAACTCGCTATCGCCGCGTTGCGCTGTCGTCGCGTATCGCGCAGATGGCGATAGTCGATGTGCTCTATACGATGATAGCGCTTAAAAAGCCGGACACGGCCGACGGCTTCTTCAAAATCGAAAAGGAATTGGTCAACACCAAGTATTAATGCAATGAACGAAAAAACAGCAGAAAAAAAGCCCTGCGCTTTCAGCGGCAGGGCGGTGTATAACGAAAATGCAATCAAGGCATTCTGCAAGGTTCAGTATTCCGCGTTCAAAAAGAAAAATCAGATACTCATCGTTCTGCTTGGCCTTGCGCTCATTGTGCTTGCCGTGTGCGGACTTACCAAGGGCGTTGCGTCTATTGTTGTCGGGGTTATAGGCTGCTGGGTCATCACGCTGCCGGGAGTCGTTCCGAAAAGCGATGCGGATAAGCTTATCGCAGCAATGGACGGGAAATTCGGTACGTCAAAATACAGCTTTGACGATAAGGGCTTTGATATCGTCGCCGGAAGCGATACGAACAGGCTCGGATATGACAATATGATAAGGCTCATTGAGGATACCGATTATTTTTTCTTTTTTGCTACGCCGCAGCTTGCGTACATAGTCGAAAAGAAAACCCTCAATCCCAAGGCGGAGGAAAAATTCAAAGCTTACACCTCGCGCCGGGTCGGACTTGAGTGGACTTCTGCGCGCCCGTGGTATTCCCTGAATCTCAAAGCCGTGATAAATGATAAAAAGAATACTCGAAAGATACCCAAATAACGAAAAAATCCCGAGGTCATTGACCTCGGGATTTTCATTTAAAACATATCGGGATACAGGACCTGGGCGATGGCCTCGACGGTCGGGGCGCAGCGCATGCCTGGCATTGCATCTTCAAGCGAAAGGCGCACAAAGCGCTCGTTTTTAACGCAGTCGAGCTGCGAAAGCTGCGGATCGGCCTTCAGTGCGGCAACCTTCTCGTCATAGCTTGAGCCCTCATAGTCGTGGATGATGATGCACCAGGGATCGGCCACGGCCACGGCCGACGGCTCGACCGCGTCCCAAGCCTTTGATATCTCGCCGAAGGCGTTTGTGCCGCCGGCGGCGGTGATATAAGCCGACTCGATGTTTGAACTGCCTGCGGTGTAGAGCTTTTCGCCGATGAAGCTGTCGAGCACGAACACCGTTTTAGGCTCGCTTATCTCGCCGAGCTTATCGGTCACCGCTTCAAGGCGAGTGCTCTGCTCGCTGACGATCTCCTCAATGTTTTCAACATTAAACACCTTTGCAAGATCTCGCATTTCCTGCCACACGGCCTCGATGGTCTCAGCCTCGCTGACATAGACGGTGATCCCGGCCTTTTCAATCTGAGCTACGGTCAGATCGTCGTCAAATATCCACGAGTTTGCATAGAGAAAATCGCAACCGCTGTCGATTATCTGCTGCGCCGTAGGATAGCCTATGCTGAGTGTCGGTATGCTTTCAACGGCGTCGGCGTATTCAGGCAGAGCGCCCAGCGAATGATTTTCCATGCACTTGCCGATGACCTTATCGGCAAGGCCGAGCGCACAGAAAACCTCGGTGCAGTTGGGGCCTGCCGTAACGACCTTCTGCGGAAGCGCCGTGACGGTGCTCTGCTTGCCGTGATTGCGGAAGCTCACGGGAGCGTAGCTTTCCTCGGGAGTGGGCTGCGCTGTCGGCTGAGCCGTCGGTTCCGGCTCGCTGTCCTTGCATGCGCACAGCGAAAATGCCATGACAAGGCACAGTAAAAATGCAACTATTCTTTTCATATATCTCTCCTTTTGTGATAAAAGAGCATTTGCGCATAATATACCACTATATAATTGGCATTTCAACGGCTTTTTGTTAATAAAAAAGGCATTGAGCATAAGAAAAATGTGTGTTATTATATGTATTTGTCGAAATGTACCTTACGGAGGCATTGATATATGGACGAGACTAATGTTTTAGACGAAATGCCGGCTGAGGAAATAACTCAGACGGAGAAGAAAAGCCGCGGCGGCAAACATTCAAAGCCCGAAAAAAGAGGGCGAAAGAACGGCGGCAAAAAAAGCAAAAAAGGACTTGTCATAGCCCTGTGCGTGATCGCGGCGCTTGCGATCATTGCAGCACTTTTCGTGTTCGTCGTTTACGGAGGACGGCACATGTACCTCAAAGCCGAGCTCGGCGACGGAGCACCGGCGGCGTCGGCATTTATGAAAGACGGCTCGGACGCAAGCTATGTCGGCGATGCGAATGTCAGCACGAGTAAAGAGGGTACCTATATATTAAAGGTCAAAAGCGGCGGCAAGGTTCGCCCGGAGCTTCTTATCGTGCGCGACACGAAGGCCCCGACTACCGATACAACCGAGGCTCAGATAACCATCGACGATAAATCGCTCGACCCCGAGACGGCTCTGGGCGAGATAAAGGATGCGTCGAAGGTCACCGCAACGTGGGAGAAGGAGCCGACCTACGGCACTGCCGGAGCGTACGATTGCAGCATAAAGCTTGAGGACGCCTGCGGAAACAGCCGCAGCGTCAAGCTCACGGTCAAGGTGCTCGGTCTTGTCGATGTTCTTGAGCACGAGGCCGGTCAGCCGCGCCCGAGCCTTAAGGACTTCATGGCCGTAGAGCGCGAGGATGCAAAGCTTGTGACCGATCTTAACGACATCACATGGGATAAGCTCGGCGACTACGAGGTCAAGGCCGAGTTTGACGGAAAGACCTTTACCTCGACCCTGCGCATAGTCGATACAACGGCTCCCGACCCGGACATCGTTCCGGCGGCGGTGCTCGTCGGCGGCAAGATAGAGGCCAAGGACCTTGCCCTGAGCGGCGGAGACGCGACCGCTGTGAGCTATGAATTCACCTCCGAGCCGGTGCTGTCGAAGGCAGGAACGGTCTCCTGCGGAATAAAGGCCACCGATGAAGCCGGAAACAGCTCGGAGAAGACGGGCAAGATCATCGTCTGCGATGCGATAGCCGAGCTTGAGGCATCGACGGATATGGTCACGGAAAGCGACGTGCTCGCGGCGCTTGGCAGCGACTATGCCGGATACAAGATGGAAAGCGAGCCGTTCGAGCGCACAAGCCTCGGCGCACACGCGATGGTCTTCGCAAAAGGCGACGAGAAGATCAATGTCGGCGTTGTGATAAAAGACACCGTTGCTCCCACTGCCGAGGGCATCGACTGCCAGTGCAGCACCGGCTACTATTGCGAGCCGATAAAGTTTGTGACCAATGTTGCGGACATGTCCAAGGTCACGGCAAAATTCGTAAACGAGCCCGACTGGAGCGTTGAGGGCGAGCAGGATGTTCAGATCGTGCTCACCGACCGCGCCGGAAACGAGACCACGGTCGATGCAAAGGCGATCATAGCCCCCGATACGACTGCGCCTGTTATCTACGCCGCGCGCGACAGATACTGCTATGTCGGCGAAGCTGTGTCCTATTTTAAAGAGGTCTTTGCCGAGGATAACGCCGATCCCGAGCCGGAGATCGAGGTTGATAAGTCCAAGGTCGATGCAAAAACCGCCGGCACCTACGACGTTACCTACACGGCGACCGACCACGAGGGCAACACCTCGAGCGTTACGGTAAAATACACCTTCGTCGAGAAAAAGATCGACGACGCAAAGCTCGATGAGGTCGTTGACAAGGTCCTCAAGGAGATCATAACCGAAGATATGAGCGTGCCCGAGCAGGCGTATGCGATATTCGATTACTGCTACAGCAATATCATCTACACCGGCACGTCCGACAAAACCGACTGGAAGAGCGAGGCTTACCGCGGCCTGACCGAGGGCGTGGGCGACTGCTTCACCTTCTATTCGGCAAGCTATGCGCTTTTGCAGAAGATAGATTGCCAGGTGCTCAGCGTTGAGCGCTTAAACGGCAAAACGCAGCACTTCTGGTGCCTTGTGAACCTCGGCACGGGCTGGTATCACTTCGATACCTGCAATGTCGGCCCGGAGCACCTGAGATGCTTCATGAAAACAAGCGAGGAGCTTGTCAAATACAGCGTGCAGTATTGGCGCTTTGACACGACACTGTACCCGCCGCTTGAAACAACGCCGTATTCAATGAGCTGAAAATGAAAAACGTACTTGAATTTTTAGAAAAAACAGCGCCCGTTTGCGGCGATAAGGCCGCTTTTTCCGACGGCGAGGAGAGTCTGAGCTTTGCCGAGCTTGCGCATCTTTCGCGCGCCGGAGGAAGCGCACTGATCGCCGGAGGGCTTAAAAACGAGCCGGTTGCGGTGTTCATGAAAAAAGCGCCGAAAACGATAGCCGCGTTTTTCGCGGTGCTCTATGCCGGGTGCTATTATGTTCCGCTGGATGCGTCCATGCCGCTTTACAGGCTGCAAATGATACTTGAGCGGCTTTCGCCGCGCGCCGTTATATGCGACGAGGCTTCAAGGGAGCTTGCCGAAAAGCTCTCGCCGGAGGGCAGCGTTATGAATGCATCCGAGCTTTTTGCTGCCGATGAAAACGCCGCGGCGCTGGCAGCTGTTCGCGCAAAATGCATCGACACAGACCCGGCGTACATCGTCTTTACCTCCGGCAGCACAGGCGTTCCCAAGGGAGTCACCGGCTGCCACAGGGCGCTTATAGACTATGCAAACGCACTGTGTCCGGTTATCGGTGCGGACGAGGAGAGCGTTTTTGCAATGCAGGTGCCGCTTTATGTCGATGCCTGCATGAAGGAGCTGCTGTCGGTCATAAAATGCGGCTCGACCGCTTACCTTATGCAGCAGAGCATGTTCCTTTCGCCGATAAAGGCGGTGGAGTTTTTAAACGAGCACAGGGTCAACACGCTGTGCTGGGTGGCCTCGGCGCTGACGATCATATCCGGCCTCGGCGCGTTTGAGGACATTAAACCGCAATATATGCGCACGGTGTGCTTCGGAAGCGAGGTTTTCCCCGTAAAGCAATTGCAGCTTTGGCAGTCGGCCTGCCCCGGTGCGAGGTTTATTAACCTCTACGGCCCGACCGAGGCAACGGGCATGTCGTTTTACTATGTCGTTGACCGCGACTTTTCCGACGGCGAGCCTATCCCTGTCGGACGGCCGTTTGACAACACGGGCTTCATGCTCCTGCGCGAGGACGATAACGAGGCAGCACCCGGCGAAACGGGCGAGATATGCATCCGGGGCACGGCGCTCACGCACGGATATTTTGACGATCCCGAGCGCACCGCGGCGGCGTTCACTCAAAATCCTCTCAATAAGCACTATCCCGAGCTTATCTACCGCACGGGCGACCTTGGCCGACTCAATGAGCGCGGCGAGCTTGTGTTCGTTTCGCGCAAGGATCATCAGATAAAAAATATGGGTCACCGAGTCGAACTTGGCGAAATCGAGGCCTGCGCGGACGGATGCGAGGGCGTTGTGCGTTCGTGCTGCATGTTTGATAAGCAAAAAGGCAGGCTGCTGATGTTCTACATGGGCACTGCCGATGAAAAGACACTCGGCAAATATCTGCGGTCTATGCTGCCGCGATATATGCTGCCGTCGAAAATAAAACGGCTCGACGCTCTGCTGCTTCTGGAAAACGGCAAGATAGACCGAAATTCACTTAAAGATATGGAGATATAAGCCATGGAAGAGATACTCGATATATTAAACGGCCTCGGCCTTGACGCTGATTTTGAGCACTGCACTACGCTCATCGACGACGGCATCCTTGAAAGCCTCGATATCGTAACGATAATCGCCGAGCTGTCGGACGCTTTTGATATCACCATCCCGGCGCGCGATATCGTGCCCGAAAACTTCAACTCCGCCGAGGCCATGCTCAACATGGTAAACCGCCTGCTTGACGAATAAGCCGTGCTGTTTACGTCCTATGGCTTCATAGCCTTTCTGGCGGTACTTTTTGTACTGTATTATCTCATACCGAAGCGCTTCCAATGGCTGCTGCTTCTTGCTGCGGACATTGTGTTTTATGCCTGCGCCGGGTGGAAGGGCCTGTGCTTCATGGCGGCAACTGTTGTCGTCTCGTGGGCTGCGACAAACCTCATGGGTGCGTCGCTTGCAAAGCAGAAGTCGTTCCTTAAATCCGATGAGGGCAAGACGCTTGAGCGCGCAGAGCGCAAGGCATACAAAAAGCAGTGTGAAAAGCGCCGCAAGGTAATATTTGTGCTGGCGCTCGTTGCCGACCTCGGCATACTTGCTGCGCTTAAGTACACAAACTTCCTTATAACAAATGTCAACGCACTTTTTTCTGCCGATATTGCGGCGGTCGATTGGGTGCTCCCCCTCGGTATATCGTTCTACACCTTCCAGACCGTCAGCTATGTGATCGACGTCTACTGGGAAAAGGTCGAGCCGGAAAAGAATATCCTGCGCGTTGCGCTGTTCACATCATTCTTTCCGTTGCTCATTCAGGGCCCCATTTCGCGCTTTGGCGATCTGAAGGATACGCTTTTTGCCGAGCATAAGGCCGACTTTAAGCAGATATCCTTCGGCCTTCAGCGCATTCTTTGGGGCTATTTCAAAAAGCTCGTCATTGCCGACAGGCTGCTTGCTGCGGTCACAGCGCTGTGCGGCGATCCGTTGACGTACACGGGCGCGTATGTTTTCATCGGCGCCGTTTTGTATGCAGCCGAGCTTTATGCCGACTTCACCGGCGGCATAGACATAACCATCGGTGTTGCGCAGGTACTTGGAATAAAGGTGAAGGAGAACTTCATCCGTCCGTATTTTTCGCGCAATATCGCCGAATATTGGCGCAGATGGCACATTTCCATGGGCACATGGTTCAAGGACTATATCTTCTATCCGCTTTCGGTCGCGCCGTGGCTTCTGAAGCTTTCAAAATCTGCGCGCAAAAAAATATCCGACGGCTTCGGAAGAAAGCTGTCGGTGTATGTTTCGACGATAGTGACGTGGTTTCTCACCGGTCTGTGGCACGGTGCGGCATGGAATTTCGTCGTGTGGGGACTTCTTAACGCCTTCTTCATTCTGCTTGCCGAGGAGTTTAAGCCCGTGTCGCAGCGCTTCCGCGCAAAGCACGAAAGGCTCGTCTCAGGCTTCGGATACAGGGTGTTTGAAACGCTCAGAACGTTCCTGCTCATGTGCTCGCTGCGCGTTCTCGACTGCTACCGCGATGTTGAGGTGTCATTCCACGCGCTCGGTACGGTGTTTACGGACTTTAACTGGGGCGAGGTATTCTCCGGCGCGCTTTTGCAGCTTGGACTTACGAGTGCGGATTATTTGATCGCCGCTGTCGGTGTTGCTATCATGTTTGCCGTTTCCTGCATTCAGGAAAAGCACGGCAGCGTGCGCGAGGTACTGTGGGAAAAGCCTGTTTTGTGCTATGCCGTGTTCTTCGTCCTTGCCGTCGCGGTCCTGACCTTCGGCGCATACGGCGTGGGATACGATGCAACGCAGTTTATCTATAACCAGTTCTGAGGAAGCAAATGAGCAAAAAAAGCAATAAAAAACTGCATATTATCTGCCTTGCTGTTTTCACGGTGCTGCTGTGCGCCGCAGTATGGTTGCTTGGCAGGATAACCGAGCCGAAATACATGTCCGGCGTTCTCGAGGGCGCGATGACGCAGGAGTATTATAATGAAGAAAACTCGCACGATGTGATATTTGTCGGCGACTGCGAGGTGTACGAGAACTTTTCACCCGTAACAATGTGGGAGGAACATGGCATAACGAGCTACATCCGAGGCTCGGCGCAGCAGCTTATCTGGCAGTCGTACTATCTGCTTGAAGAAGTGTTCGAGCGCGAAAGCCCGAAGGTCGTTGTGTACAATGTCCAGTCGATGAAGTATGACGCTCCGCAGAGCGAGGCGTACAATCGCATGACGCTTGACGGTATGCCGCTTTCAAAGCATAAGCTTGATGAGATAAAGGCCTCCATGACCGAGAATGAGGATATGATTAGTTACCTTATCCCGTTCCTGCGCTATCACTCGCGCTGGTCGGAGCTGACTGACGAGGACTTTGAGTACGCCTTCCGCCGAGACCCGGTGACGATCGCAGGCTACCTCATGCGCGCAGATATTGAGCCAATGACAAAGCTGCCGACGGCGCCGGTGCTGGACGATTACACGATAGGCGACACATGCTGGGAATACCTTGACAAAATGCAGAAGCTGTGCGATGCTAACGGAGCGACGCTCGTTCTGATAAAATCGCCGAGCCTGTGGCCGCACTGGTACGATCAGTGGGATGAGCAGATAAGCGATTACGCCGCCGAGCACGGCCTTGATTACATTAATCTGCTGAACGTGTCGGACGATATCGGCATCGACATGCAGACGGATACCTATGACGCCGGTCTGCATCTGAACATTTACGGCGCGGAAAAGCTCTCGCGCTATTTTGCGGATATCCTCGCCGAGCGCTACGGAGTTCCGGACCGCAGTGAGGATGAAACCATAGCCGCGGATTGGGAAAATAAATGCAATGCGTATTATGAGCTGCTTGCCGCACAGAAGGCAGAACTCGAAGAATACGGCTATCTTAAAAGCTGGACACTGGGGGACGAAAAATGAAAAAGTTTATTGCAATTATCCTTGCCGTTTTGTGCGTTTTCGCGCTTTGCGCCTGCGGAAACGACGGCGGCAGCAGCGACAACGATGCCAACAAAACCGCCGAGTACACGCCTGATTACGGCGAGCTTTACTATGCCTCGGGCGAGGTGAAGTTCGGCATTCTCGACCCTGCCGCGGATGTCCTGTCCGCGCTCGGCGAGCCTGACAGCACCTTTGAATCCAACAGCTGCGCGTATCAGGGCAAGGACAAGTTCTATTACTACGACGGTTTTGAAATTCTGGTAAACGACGTTGACGGAACCGAGCGCATAACGGGCATCACCGTTGCCGACGACACCGTTTCAAATCCGCAGGGAGTGAAGATCGGCATGAAGATCGACGAGGCGCTCGCGCTCATGGACGGCATTGAGTATGTCCAGTCCGGCGATACCTATAAATTTACCGTCGGCTCGACTCTGTTCAGGCTCCAGGCCGGCGATGACGGCACGGTCGCGGCCGCGGAATATTCCGTTGCCGCAAACGATAAGTGAGGTGCGCCATGGCTGAGTATAAAAAGATGAAGCTCGAGGATGTTTTTGCCGACATTGAAAGGATAATGGGAGCTGACGCTTCCAACGAGGAAAAGAGCATGCAGCTGCGCAAAAAAGCCGCCTCGGCTTACGAGCAGGAGGATGATCCTGCCGCTGCGGCTTATTACGACGAGGCGATAGCCCTCGGCTGCGTCGAGGCCGACATGCTTCCGGAGGTCCTTTTTCGCGGCGGCGTGAGCTTTGCAAAGCTTGATGAGAAAAAGTCGTTTGAGCTTTTAAGGCGCGCGGCCGAGCTGGGCCATGTTAAGGCCATGCTCAACCTTGCCGTTTGCTATCAGAAAGGCACCGGAGCGGCAAAGAACGAAAAAGAGTGCTATAAATGGGCGCTGGCTGCTGCCAATGCCGGGGATATAGAGGCAATGTATATCTGTGCTCTGTGCTCGGAGCAAGGCTTCGGAACCAAAAAAGATCCCACCGAGGCGTTCGCGCGCTTCAAGCGCGCCGCCGAAGCAGGCGTTGTTGATGCAATGTATAAAACCGCGCTCAACCACGACCGCGGCGAGGGTACCTTCCGCAATCCGCAGGCGGCGTTTGAATGGTTCAAAAACGCGGCCGAAATGGGTCATCCCGACGCACAGCATGATCTTGCCGTGTGCTATGCAAACGGCGAGGGTACGGCTGCCGATCCGTCGGAGGCCTTCCGCTGGATGAAGCTCTCGGCCGAAAACGGCAATGTTGACGCAATGCGCCTTGCGGGCGGCTGCTATTATAACGGCTTCGGTGTTAAGGAGAATCCTAAAAAGGCCTTTGAGATGTTCAAAAAAGCCGCAGAGCTCGGCGACGTTGACTGCATGCGCATGACGGGTGATTGCTACGCAATCGGCAGCGGCGTTAAGCAAAATCGCGATGAGGCAATGCGCTGGTATCGCATAGCCGCCGAAAACGGCGACATGGACTCGCGCGAAATGATGGAAAATTACTGATAGAAATTGCAGAAAAAAGCTCGGCAGGCGAGAGCCTGCCGAGCTTTTTATATTTGCGCATTGATTATTGTGTTCGCATCAGGTATCACCGAGGTGCCCATATCCGGAAAGGATGTGACGGCGCTCATAAGCCCCACCATTACAAAGGCAATGACCGCGAGCAAGGCAATGACTATAACGGCGATGATAAACCCCGTGCGTATGTTTGCCTTTGCGCGGCGGATCTCCTCGTCCTCTTCTTTTCTGTTTTTCTTCATCGTGCCTCACCTCCGACGATACTATTTTATATCATATAAAAATATTGTCAACAAACTGTCTGTTAACATTGACAAATGCAGCCGGCATGATATAATAACAACATCAGTTGCGCAACAGCAGTTGCGCAAAAATGAGGGAGTGATAATAATGCCGCCGAGAGTGAAGTTTTCGCGAGAAGAGATAATTGCCGCGGCGCTGGATATTGTGCGCCGGGGCGGAATGGCAGCGCTCACGGCTCGAAGCCTTGCAGCGGAGCTAGGTTCGTCCGCAAAGCCGGTGTTCGGCCTTTTCGAGAATATGCAGGAGGTGCAGGGTGAGGTCGTGCGCGCGGCAAACGCCGAGTATCAGTCTTTTCTGCGTGCCGAGATGATGCGCGGAGCATATCCGCCGTATAAGGCCAGCGGTATGGCCTACATCGCATTCGCACGGAAGGAAAAAGAACTGTTCAAGCTGCTGTTTATGCGCGACAGGACGGACGAAACTACCGAGACCGAGGACGAGAGCCTTGATGATATCATAGCGCTCATATCCCGAAATACCGGGCTGAGAGAGGAGCAGGCGCGCCTTTTCCATCTTGAGATGTGGATATTCGTCCACGGCATTGCGACGATGATAGTAACGGGATACCTCGCCTGGGAAGAGGAATATGTCAGCCGCACTCTGACCGACGTATACGAGGGACTTAAAATGCGCTGGTGCGGAGGAAATGGAAAATGAATGCGATAGAGATAAAAAAGCTTACGAAAAAATATAAGGATGTGACCGCAGTCGATGGACTTGAGCTGAGCGTTAGGCAGGGCGAGCTGTTTGCTCTGCTCGGCGTCAACGGAGCAGGAAAAACTACGACGATAAAAATGCTCTCGTGCCTGACCTCACCCACATCCGGCGAGGCGCTGCTCGGCGGAAAAAGCATAGCTTCGCAGCCGGGCGAGGTAAAGCGTATCATCGGCGTATCGCCGCAGGAGACGGCGGTTGCGCCGAATCTGACGGTCATGGAAAACCTCAAGCTTATGTGCGGCGTACACGGACTTTCAAAGGAAGAAACGCGCGCAAGAGCGCAGGCGCTGTGCGAGGAGTTTGAGCTTGGCGAGGTCGTCAAGCGCAAGGCCGGTAAGCTCTCCGGCGGCTGGCAGAGAAGGCTCAGCATAGCAATGGCGCTCACCGGCGACCCCGAGATACTGTTCCTCGACGAGCCGACGCTCGGCCTTGACGTAATTGCACGCAGTGAGCTGTGGGATACCGTGCGCGCTCTCAAGGGCAAAAAGACGATAATACTCACAACGCATTATATGGAGGAAGCCGAGGAGCTGTCCGACCGCGTCGGAATCATGCGCGGCGGAAAGCTGCTTGCCCTCGGCACGGCCGATGAGCTCAAAGCTCTTGCCGGAAAGGAAAAATTCGAGGATGCGTTCGTTGCGATAGTAAAGGGGGAGGGGAAATGAAAATGCTGAACTTCTCCTCGCGCACGGCAAAGGAGATCCTGCGCGACCCCGTCAATCTCGGCTTCGGTCTTGGCTTTCCGGTGGTGCTTATCCTGCTGCTGTCGGCAATCCAGGCAAACGTACCCGTGTCTGTGTTCCAGATCGACAGCCTTGCGCCCGGCATGACCGTGTTCGGCCTGTCATTCATGACGCTTTTTGCGGCAACGCTCATCGCAAAGGATCGCGAAAGTGCGCTTTTGCAGCGGCTTTATACAACACCGCTCACGGCTGCAGATTTCATTTTCGGCTATACTTTGCCGCTGCTGCCGATAGCTCTGTGCCAGGCTGCAGTGTGCTTTGTAACGGCGTTTTTCCTCGGCCTTGAGGTGACGGTGAACGTCCTGTGGTCGGTGCTCATGATAATTCCGGCCTCGGTGTTTTTCATTGCGCTCGGACTTCTGTGCGGCAGTGTGCTGAGCGTAAAGCAGGTCGGCGGCATATGCGGTGCGCTGCTGACAAACCTCACCGCGTGGCTGTCGGGCATATGGTTTGATCTTGAGCTTGTGGGCGGTGCGTTCAAAAAGGCGGCCGAACTGCTGCCGTTCTGCCACGCTGTGAGAGTGGAGCAGGCCGCCTACGCAGGAAGCTTTGCGGATATCTGGCCGGATCTCGCGTGGGTCATAGCTTACGCCGCCGCTGCCGTCATTTTCTCGGTTCTGGCCTTCCTGCACCAAATGAAGCGCCAGTGATAAGAACGAACAACCCCTCCGGCGGAGCCGGAGGGGTTGCTTTATATTATTTGAGATCATTCTTCCGCGTTTATGCCGATCGAAAGGCCCACGCCGAGGGCGGCGAGGACGGCGGCTGCAAAAGCGAGGGTGTCGATATCGCCGTAGACAAGCGAGGCAACTACGCTCACGGCGCCCAAGGCGGCGCCGAGGACGGCGAGCCTAAACGCATGGGATGTATGCTTTTTAGCCAGCAGTATAAGCGCCGCTGCGGCGGCAGCGACCGCAAGCAGGTGCGCGGCGTAAGTGATGATGAAGGATATAAGAGCTTTGAGATAATCCATGTGCAGCGCGCTCTCGTGCTTGCCGGCGGAGCTTAGAAGCTCTTCCGTTGTGCGCTCTGCCGTGCCGTAGCCCTCGTCGATAAGGCTTTCGCGGCTGCGCTCGACCTTTTCGGCAATGTCCTCATAGACCGAAAGCTCCTCTGCCTTGGCGTCAAGTGCTTCCTTTTCCTTGTCAAGCTCGGCTTTCGTGTCGGCAACGGACTGCCCGTCGGCATCGAGCTTTGCAGGCCCGGACTCTATCTCCTGCTTCATGCCGGAAAGCTGCGCCTGGGCGGAATCTATCTGCTGCTGCGCCTGAGTAAGCCCGGCCTCGCCCTGCTGAAGCTGCGCATAGGCCGAATCAAGCTGCGCCTTCATGTCGGAAATGTAGCTGTCGGTCAAGTCGATCCCGGCCTTGCCGCCGACGATCTTGAGCGCCATCCAATGCGGAATGTGCTTTGCCTCAAGCTCGCTTATGGCAGACGACAGCTGATCGTAAGCGGCCTTGCCCTCGTTGTACGAGGCCCAGCCCGAGTCGAGCTGCGCTCTGCCGCTTGAAACGGCGCTCTGCGCACCGCTGCTGTTGAACCGGTTTTTGCCGACATTGTAGGCTATAAGCTGCTGATTATAGCTCAAAACGTCCTCGTTGTATTTTTTATCTGCCGCCTCGTACTGCTTGTACTTCTCGTTGTAAGCGGCCTGCTGCTCGTCATAGGCGGCCTTTTTCTCGGCGTATTCGGCCTTGCCGTCGGCGAGCGCTTTTTCGTTATCGCTGAGCGTGTCAAGCTCCTTTTTGAAGGAGACATAGTCTTCACGAACATCGCCGACGGGACTGAAGCCATCCGCTATCCCGGTAAGGCCGGTCATGAACGCGGCAAGCAGCAGCACGACGGCAAGAACGATCGCGATCGCTCTCCACTGATTTTTGGATACCATGCTATCACCCTTGAAAAATCTGAATAATCAATGATTGATTATACTATAAGAAATTTTCTAACTCAATATGAATCAAGCGAAAAATTTTCACGGCGAGGGTATAAATGTGTAGTAATTTTGTAACCTGTGTGGTAGAATAATTTAAATTAAATTATAGGAAGTAATCATTCATGGATATAAAAAAACTTGAAAGCTACGCCGAGCTTATAGTCAGGGTCGGCGCGAATATCCAAAAGGGACAGGATGTTGTCATTTCGGCCGAGCTTGATCAGCCGGAATTTGTGGAAATGCTCGTTGAGCAGTGCTATCTTGCAGGCGCTGCCGAGGTAAGGGTCGAGTGGACGTATCAGCCGCTCAGGCTCAAGCATGTAAAATACCAGACCGTCGAGCGCCTCGGCGAGATAAAAGATTGGGAAAAGCAGAAGCTTTTGCACCGAGCCGAAACGCTGCCTGCCATGATCTATATCGAGTCTGCCGACCCGTCGGGACTTGACGGGCTGGATCAGGAAAAATGGGGCAAGAGCGTCCAGATGCGCTGGAAGGTCATAAAGCCTATCCGCGACTCGATGGAGAACAAATATCAGTGGGTCATTGCGGCGGTGCCGGGCAAGGCGTGGGCAAAGAAGGTGTTCCCCGCGCTTGACGAGGCCGAGGCCGTCGAAAAGCTGTGGGAGGCAATACTGTACACCTCGCGCGCCGACGGCGACGGAGTGAAGGCGTGGCAGGAGCACAATGCCGATCTCAAGAGCCGCTGCGAATATCTCAACTCGCTCGGTCTGCGCAAGCTGCATTATAAAAGTGCAAACGGAACGGATTTCACCGTCGGACTCATTCCGCAGGCGCAGTTTCTCGCCGGGGCTGAGGATACGCTCGGCGCGAACGTGCGCTTTAATCCCAACATCCCCAGCGAAGAGGTTTTCACAAGCCCCATGAAGGGACAGGCCGAAGGCATAGTGTATTCGACCCGTCCGCTGTCCTACCGCGGCACGATGATCGAAAACTTCAGCATCCGCTTTGAAAACGGCAGGGTGACCGAGGTCAAGGCCGAAAAGGGCGAGGATGCGCTCAAGACGCTTGTAAATATGGACGAAGGCTCGAAAATGCTCGGCGAGTGTGCGCTCGTGCCGTTTGACAGTCCGATAAGAAACAGCGGCATAATGTTTTACAACACCCTTTTTGACGAAAACGCCGCATGCCACCTCGCACTCGGCGACGGATTTGCTAACTGCATAAAGGACTTTGAGAACTACACGCTCGAGCAGTGCCGCGAAATGGGCATAAATTCGTCCATGATCCATGAGGACTTCATGATCGGCTCCGAGGATCTCGATATCACGGGCGAGACCGAAAGCGGCGAGAGAGTGCAGATATTCAAAAACGGAAACTGGGCGTTCTGATCGAGAGGAAGCAAGATGGAGATAGAAAACGAAAAGATAAGGTATTCGGTCAGCCGGAAAAACTTCTTCGTCAAGCTTGCGGTGATCTTCATGATCCTGTCGGCGCTCTGCCGTTTCCTCGGCTACTGGGGCTTCTGGTCAAATCAGAAGGCAGGCTTCATCACGTTCCAGATCGTGCTGCCGATACTGTGCAACCTGCTGTTTATCGTGCTCGTTCTGTATGCAGGCAGGCGCTTTTTCAGTCTGACGTTTATCCCGGTCATACTGGGCGTAATGTTTTTCATAATCAAAGCCTTCGGGTTTGACAGCATACTGCACACGATACTGTGCATATGCCTGTATCTTGCCGTCGCGTTTATCTACACGGCGACGGTGTTCGGCGTTATCCGGACTAAGTGGCTGCTTGCACCGCTGTTCGGTCTGCCGCTTATAGTACATATCTACCTTGACAGAGACATGATCGCGCCGAAGGGGCAGACCGTCGCACTTGCGGAGCTTTTGCCCGAGATATCGGTGCTGTGCATTATGGCTGCGCTTTTGTGCATTTGCGTTGCAATGAAAAGGCGCGACTTTGCAGCCGAAAAGGCCAGCAGCGCCGAGCAGCAGACGATAGATCTGCTCGTACGCAACGAAGAGCCGCCGGCATCCGCGATCATGCCCGACGCCGCGCCGCAGGAGGGCGATGCACATGAGTGATACTATCAGAAAAGACCCGACTGAGGAAAAAACCGTAGTCGTCAAAAAAAGCGATATCGAGCAGCAGCTCCACAGAGCCGACGAGGAAAAAACCGTCCTCGACACGGTCAATGAGGGATATAAAAGTATATTTGACCCCGAGCTTGAGGAGATACTGCGCGAAACCGAAGGATATGAGCTTACTCCGCAGGATGAGGACGGCGAGCCGGAATACGAGGAAGAGCCGGAGTATGACGAAGCGGAATCGGACACCGAGCGCATCATACGCGAGCAGTCCGAGCACCGCGCGCACAAAAAGAGAAAAAAGCTCATCATTGTGTGCGCCGCCATCGTTGCCGTTCTCGCGGCCATGCTTGCGCTGATACTCGCACTCAAAAACGGCGGAACGGAGAGCGAATACAGCAATGCGTTCAAGCAGGCGCAGGAGTACTACTACGCCGGCGATTACGATAACGCACTTACAAAGCTGCGCGAGGCAATGGAGGCAAAAAAAACCGACGAGTGCCTGCTTCTTATGAGCCGCTGCTATGAGGCCAAGTACGATTACGTCAATGCCATTGCGATCCTTGAAAGCTCAACAAGCGGCAGCGACGAAATAAAAGCCGAGATTGAGCGGCTCAAAAAAGCCAAGGAGGATTACGACAGCGGCAAGATAGTCGTCATCTGCGGTGAGCAGTACGATGTGGAAACAACTTCACTTGATCTGTCGAAGAAGGGAGCAGGTTCGGCCGCCCTCAAGGATATCGCAAAGCTCACCGAGCTTACGAGCCTCAAGCTTTCCGACAATAAGATCGACGAGCTTGATTTCCTCACGCCGCTCAAGAAGCTCACCTCGCTTGACCTTTCGAACAACAAGATAAGCGATATTACACCGCTCAAAAAGCTCAGCTCGCTCAGAACGCTGCACCTTGACGGCAACGAGATAAAGGACTTTTCTCCGCTTTACGATATCGACAGTCTGTCCATGCTCACCATCGGGCAGATGGATATAAGCGCATCTCAGCTCAAGGAGCTTAAAGCGAAGCTTCCCAACTGCATCATATACAGCGACGATGCAAAAGAGGACGTTATTGAGATAAAGCTCGGCGGCAAGACGTTTAAGAACAACGTTACAGAGCTTGACCTTTCCGGCTGCGACGTGCACGATATCACACTGCTGTCGGCCTGCACGAAGCTTGAAAAGCTCGATCTTTCGGATAACTCGATTTCCGATATCTCGGCGCTTGTAGATCTTCCGAATCTTAAAGAGCTTGATATTTCAAACAACCGCATAAGCGATATAAGTCCGCTTATGAGCGTGCCTAAGCTTGAGTACCTCAATCTTTCCGGCAACAGAATAAAATCGGTCGCGGCGCTCCAGGATCTTTCCGGACTTACGGAGCTTAACGTCAGCGGCAACGAGCTTGGAAGCATCGCCGCCATCGGCAGGCTCACGAATCTCAAGACTCTGTGGATGGATAAGGTCGGTTTGTCCGATGCAGACCTCGAGGAGCTGTATAACCTCAAAAATCTCAAAAAGCTCAGCATAAAGGATAACGCAGACCTGAGCGAGACCGCTGTTGCAACGCTGAAAAAGAAGCTCTCCGGCTGCTCGATCAGCCATTCCGAGCTTAAAAGCGAGATCGTCCTCGGCGGCAAAAGCTTTGCCGTGGATGCTGAAAACGTTGAGGCAAACGGCCTCGGCCTCAGCGATATCTCAAAGGTGTCGGGCTTTACTAACGTAAAGCACCTTGACCTGTCAAATAACTCGATATCAAGGCTCTCGCCGCTGTCAACGCTTAAAACGCTCGAAACGCTCGATCTGTCAAATAACTCGATCAGCGACATTTCGGCGCTCACCTCGCTTAAAAATCTCAAGCAGCTCTGGCTCAACGGAAACAGCATCAGCGCAGACCAGATACAGGCGCTGAAAGCCGCTCTGCCCTACTGTTATATAAGTGTTGAATAAAAAAGCGAGAACAAATTTTGAATTTTAAAGCAAATTCAACAAAAGCGTCTTTCATTTTACATGCGCTTATGCTATAATAAAGTCAAGCAGGAAGCATCCTGCAAAGCAGAAAGGAGCCGGCACATATGAAATTTACGTTTACCGAAAAAAAGATGGGCACCTCCGAAGAGCTCAGAAGCTATACTGAGCGCAAGGTTGGCAAGCTCGACCGCTTCTTTAAGACCGAAAGCAGCGCAAATATCACGTTTAGCATGGAGCGCGGCAGATTCCTGGCAGAGATCACGGTTTCAAACAACGGCCTGTATTACAGAGCCAGCGAGCTTACAAACGATATGTACGCTTCCGTTGATTCCGGTGTCGCGGCCATCGAACGCCAGATCCGCAAGAACAAGACCCGTCTTGCAAAACGCCTGAGAGAGGGCGCGCTCGAGAAGGAAACAGGACCCGACTATGCCCCCGTTGAGGAGGAAGAGGATGAGGAATTCAAGATCGTGCGCAGCAAGCGCTTCCCCATCAAGCCCATGTCAACGGAAGAGGCAATACTGCAGATGAACCTGCTTGAGCATGAGTTCTTCGTTTTCCGCGATGAGCAGGCCGACGGCGCGATCTCGGTAGTCTATCGCCGCAAAAACGGCGGCTACGGTCTGATAAGCGACGACGCTGAATAAAAAATATAACCGCTGCCCCACCTTTTAAAGGTGGGGCAGTCAGTCTGATTTTAAGATAGTGCTGCCGGGCGGAACCAAAAAATGTGGTGCTGTGGCAATTTTGAGGATGGAACAAAGATGAATTACACCGAAGTAACGATAGAATGCAAAAACACCGACGAGACCTGCGACAGGCTGACCGCCCTCGGCGTTGACGGATTTGTAATCGAAAACGAGGACGATTTCAAGGCCTTCCTTGAAAATAACCGCCAGTATTGGGACTATGTCGATTCCTCGCTCGAGGAAAGCTATAAGGGCGTTTCGCGCGTTAAATTCTATGTTGAGGACAACGAGGACGGCGCGCGGCTGCTTGACGCCGTGAAGGCGGAGTTTGAGGTGAAAACCGCGCCCGTGTGCGACGCCGACTGGGAAAATAACTGGAAGGAGTATTATAAGCCGCTCGAGATCGGCGAGAAGCTCCTTGTCGTGCCGGAGTGGATCGACTGCGCCGAGGAGGGCCGAGTTCCGCTGCGCCTCGACCCCGGTCTGCTGTTCGGAACCGGCGCGCATGCAACAACGCGCATGTGCCTTGCCGCGCTTGAAAAGTACGCCGGGGAGGGCAAGCGCGCCCTCGACCTCGGCTGCGGCAGCGGAATCCTCGGCATCGGTGCGGTCGTCCTCGGCAGCGATTTCTGCACCGCCTGCGATATCGACCCCAAAGCGCCCGACACCGTCATGGAAAATGCTTCTCTCAACGATATCGGCGGCGACAAAATGAAGGTCTACGCCGGCGATATAATCGGCGACGGAAAGCTCAGAGTGCTCCTCGGCACGGGCTACGATATCGTGCTTGCAAATATCGTTTCCGACGTTATAATTCCGCTTGCCCCGTTTGTCCGCGCGTTTATGGCGCCGGGCGGTGTGTTCATCACCTCCGGCATAATCGACGGCCGCGAGGAAGAAGTGGCCGCAGCGCTTAAGTCTGCCGGACTTGAGATAATCGCCCACCATCACGAGGAGGAGTGGCACTGCTTCGAGTGCGTATAATTTTTTTGACACGCCGAGATCCGCCCGTTAGGCTTCGCTAACGGACGAATCTTTCAATATCCGGCGATAAAGCGCACGGCGCAGCTTTTTTCGCCGCGCTTTATTACGCAAAGCTTCTGCTCGTGCTTGTTCTCCGGCGGCGGAGGCGGCTCGGGCAGAGTCTCGTCGAGCGCGGTCACGCGCTGCCACACGCTTTCAAAATTATCAAATTCCATAGTTCTCACCGCTGCATTATATGCCGCCACTTGAAAAAACGTCAGCGCTGTGAGATAATATCGGCACAAAACATATTGTGAGAGGGGTCTACTATGCCCAGATTTTTTGCGCTTGGAACAAATCTGCTCGGCGGCAGAGCGATCATCCGCGGCCGCGACGCAGAGCATATAAAGGTGCTTCGCCTGCGCCCGGGCGAGGAGATGACAATTTGCGACGGCAACGGTACGGACTATAAATGCCGCCTTGTGCGCTCGGATAAGGACGAGGCCGAGGCGGAGATCATCGAGGTCGTCCCGTGCGCGGCCGAGCCTACGGTGTTGGTGCGTGTGCTGTGCGGCCTGCCAAAGGGCGATAAGACCGACTATATCATCCAGAAATGCGTCGAGTCCGGCGCAAAGGAGATATGCTTTTTCCGCTCCGAACGCGTCGTGCAGCGCACCGAGGGCGTTGCCAAAAAGCTCGAGCGCTGGAACAGAATAAGCGAAGAGGCGGCAAAGCAGTCCGGCCGCGGCATCATTCCCGAGGTCAGATGGATCGACAGCTTTGTTGAAGCGCTGGATGCCGCAAAGCGGCAGGAGGATGCCTTCTTCCTGTACGAGACCGGCGAGCGAGAGAGCCTTCGCGCAGCGCTCAAGGGAGCCGAGAAGCTCGGCTCGGCGGCGCTGATAACAGGCCCCGAGGGCGGCTTTGAGCCGTATGAGGCCGATATGGCTCGCAAGATAGGGCTTCACATATGCTCGATGGGCGCGCGCATACTCAGATGCGAAACCGCTCCCGTCGTCGCGCTCACGGCGCTCATGTACGAAAGCGGAAATTTGGAATAAAACAATGCAGACAATAGATGCGGTTAAGATCAGAATACTTCGCCTGTGCGAGCAGAGGAACATGAGCATCAACAGACTTGCCACTGTTTGTGCGCTGCCGCCGTCGAGCATTAAAAACATTCTTTACGGAAAAAGCTGCAATCCAAAACTATTGACGATAAAAATGATATGCGACGGGCTGGATATGACTCTTGCGGAGTTTTTCTCTTCGACGGAGTTTGACGGCCTTGAGCGGGAGATAAAGTAACCGGGACTGCACCGCAGTCCCGGTTATTGCTGTATTACCATTTATTCGAGACTTTCTCGGCAAAGCCGGGGAAGTCTTTTATTTCGATCACTTTTCCGTCGTCAAGGACAGCCTTGCCGGTGAACAGGCCGAACACCTGGTGCTGATCGCTTTTAATAAGTCCAACGTCGGTGCAGGACGCGCGGTCGAGCACGGGGCGGAAGTCCATTTCAAAGCGGCCGTCATCCGAGGTGAAGGTCCACGACTCCATGAAGGATTTTTCGCCGCCGGGAATGTTGAATTTTACCTGACTGAGCTTGTGCGCCTTGCCGTTGTAAAACAGCATGTTTTCGCTGGCGGCCGAGGTGTTGCCGAAGCCGTAGCCGATGTTCCAGCCGAAGGGAACTCCGTTCACCGCGCCGGAAGCCGAGCCCCAGTACCATGTGTTTTTGTATGTCCACACGCCGCGCCCCCAATCGAGGACTGCAAAGCTGTCCGAGGGGTCAAAAACATAGGTGTGACCGTCGTAGGTGACCTCGCCGCGTGCGCGCATGCAGTTTATCTTTTGGTTATAGTAAAAATGCCCCGGTTTATCGAACGGAGTTGCTATGACCATGCTCTCCTCCGGCTCGTCGAAAAGCTCGACCTTTGCATAAAGCGAGCCGGCAGGGCCGAAGCGCTTCATCTGCGCTATCAGCGTGCGCACGCCCGAGCCGTCGTTTTTAAAATAAATGCTGTAATTTTTGCCGATGGCGGTCGTGTCGCCGGTCTTGCTCGTTTCGGGCAGCTTGCGCTTTCCGAGCGGCATGAAGCACATGGGGCTCGTGGTGATCTCCCAGCCCTCTTCGAAGTTGAGAAGGCTTATCGAGTCAAGGCCCATGTAGCCGTTATCGTCGATGGTGAGGGCAAGGGCAAAGCGGCCGTTGTTTATGAGGTAATAATCCCATTCCTTGATGCGCATGGGGCTTGCCTTGATGTCCGCGCGCCTGTAAACCGGCAGAAGCTTCTTGGCGTAGCCCGGCTCCGTCAGTTCGCCGTCGGCGTTTAGCAGGGGTATTTCGCGAGTGATCTCGTGCTGATCCATTCCTACATCTCCTTTTTAAGTTTGCGTATATCCGTTCCGGCAAACGGGAGCTTGAGAAACTCGCCGTCTATCCTTGAGCAAATCTGCGGAGTGTATCTCCGTGCAAGCTCCGCATCGGTGAGATTTGTGCTGATAATGGTCTTCTTGCCCTCGACAAGGCGCGTGTTTATAAGCGTGTACAGTGCCGAGATGCTTATCTGCGTGAGCATTTCGGTGCCCAGATCGTCAAGGATCATAAGCTCGCACTCGAGCATGCGCTCGACCCGTGTCGAGGCCTTTTCCGCAGCCTCGGCGTCGCGCGCGAATTTTTTCATTTCAAACGCCTCAAGCGCGGAGGCCGCGGTGTCGTAGCACACCGAGTGACCGTTTTGCGCAACGACACGCGCTATGCATGCCGACAGGAACGTTTTGCCCAGCCCCGTGCCGCCCTGAAACAGCAGGTTCATCGAGCGCTCCGAGAAGCTGGAGGCGTACTCGCGGCAGGTGTCGTAAACAATGCTCATCGCTTCCCTTGCCTCGCCGTACAGCGAAAGGTCGAAGTTTTCAAAGCGCTCGTCGCTGTTTTTAAGAAGCGTGCTCAGCTCGCTTGTGAGCTGGCGGTTGTATTCCTCGATGAGGCAGGAGCACATTTGGCTTCCGATAAACCCGGTGTCTTTGCATTTCGGGCATGAGTAGATATCCTCAAGATAATCGACCGGATAACCGGCAGCGTGCAAAAGCTCGGCCTTTTTTGCCTGAAGCGCAAGGCTTTCATCCTCCAGCGTCTTAAGTGCGTCGGAAAGATCCGCGCTGCGCTTTATCGTAAGTCCGACAAGCTCGGACATCTGCGCGCGAAGCCTATCGTCGATGCGGCGAATCTCGGGTATCTGCGAATAAATCTTTTCCTGCCTGAGATAATGCTCGGCAACATTGTTTGCGTGCGTGTGACCTATCTGCTCTCTGGCGCGCGCCAGAATTTTTCCGTCCAGTGCCATTGTTTAACCGTTTTTAACCTTTTCGTATATTGAGCGCAGACGCTTGAGTTCATCGCCCGAAACGTTGCTGCTATGCTGATTTTCCGCCTTGACCGCGCTTGACGGAGAGCGGCTGTCGCGCTCGGCGACGTCCCGTGCCGAGTGTATGCCCTTGTCATGCCACGAGAGCATGATCTTGTTCATGTATCCCCATTTTAAAGCGCCGGTGTTTGTCACCGTGCGGTCGTATGCTATGAGTATGGCCTCGTTATCAAAGCCCATGTCGAACCACGAGGTCATGTATTTGCGCTCGGTCGGCGTGAGCACGCGGCTGCCGAGCCCCATTGAGGTCTTAAGCTCGCCTGCGCGCGAGCGCTTCTCGGCGGCATTGCGTATGTATTCGTCGGCCTGCTCGATGGTGATGATCTCCTTATTTGCCCATGAGTAGGCTTCCTTTTCAATGCTGCGCATCGAGGGCAGCCGGCCGGGACCGTATTTTTCGGTGAAAACGTCGATGCAGTAACCGATGAGCATGAAAATAACGTCCGCCGGCAGCGCAAGGTAATCGTAAATGCCGAAAAGCGTTTTCAGATCGGCTGTGGAGAGAACTCTGCCGAGCTTGTGCTGCGCCTGGGCGATAACGGCCTGAAAGCCGCTGTCCTCCTTCGAGCGGCGCACGATATCCGCCGAGGTGTATTCCGGAAGCTCCTCGGCAGGGGGGAGCTTTATCTCCTGCTCGGGCTTCGCGGCTGTGCGCGCAAGCTCCATGCGGCAGAGCTTTTCGTATGCGTTTTTGATCTCGGCCTCGGTGCGGCAAAGCTCGCGCGCGGCTCTGTCGGCGTTAAATCCGCCGTTAAGATCGAGCCAGATATACAGTAGCGCAACATCGCCGTCATGTGCGGCAATAAGCTTGTCCGCGGTGCTGTGCGGTATTGAGTTTTGCTCTGCTGTGGGCATGACGATTCCTCTGTTCATTCAAAGTTTACACAATGGACTTTAACAAGAGGAATTATATCATTAAAATTAACTTGTAGCAATAGCCATGTTTGTGGTATAATTCAACGATAAAAGTAAAATGCCAGAGGTATGGATATATGCTTGAGCTGCTTTCTCCCGCAGGCTCGCCGGAGGCGGTCGTTGCCGCCGTTCAGAACGGCGCGGATGCGGTGTATATGGGACTTGGAATATTCAATGCTCGCCGCGGAGCAAAAAATTTCAGCGACGAGGAATTTGAAAAGGCGGTCAGATACTGCCGTATACGCGACTGCAAGGTCTATGTCACGATGAACACGCTCGTCGGTGACAGGGAGATGGAGCAGGCTGTCGAGCTTGCCCGACGCGTGTCGGATCTCGGCGCGGACGCCATCCTTGTGCAGGATCTCGGGCTCTTGAGCGTTTTGAAAAAAGCCGTGCCGGATATTCCGCTGCACGCGAGCACCCAGATGAGCATCCATAACCTTGCCGGCGTTGAGGCAGCGGCCGAGATGGGACTTACCCGTGCAGTCCTTGCGCGCGAGCTGAGTTTCGAGCAGATAAAGTTCATAACAAAGCATTCGCCGATAGAAACGGAGATATTTGTCCACGGTGCACTGTGCTTCTGCCATTCGGGGCAGTGCTATATGTCATCGCTTATAGGCCGCCGCAGCGGCAATCGCGGCATGTGCGCCCAGCCCTGCCGCATGGAATACACCATGGGCGGCAGACTGGAGGACAGCCATCCGCTTTCCCTCAAGGATAATTGCCTTGTTGACCGCCTGCGTGAGATCGAGGACGCCGGCGTTGCCTGCGTGAAGATCGAGGGCAGAATGAAGCGCCCCGAGTACACGGGCATAGTCACGGGCATATACTCAAAAATCATCAAAGAGCGCCGCGAGCCGACGGCAGAGGAAATGCAGACCCTTGCCGACGCATTCTCGCGCCAGGGCTTCACGCAGGGCTATTTTAACGGCGATAAGGCCGACATGTTCGGCGTGAGAGCCGAAACCGACAAGGTCGGCGAAAAAATGTTTTCCGATGCAAGGAAAGAATACATCGGCAAGGAAGAGCGCCGCGTTCCTGTGAAGTTTTACGCCGTCGTAAACGCCGGAGAGGCGGTCAAGGCGGCAGCTATAGATAACCGCGGAAACAAGGTAGTCGCTTTCGGCGCCGAGCCGCAGAAGGCGATACGTCAGGCGATAAATTCAGAGGTCTTGAGTGACAGGCTCGGCAAGACAGGCGGTACGCCGTACTACTGCGTGGATGCGCAGAGCCGCGTGCAGAGCGGACTTTACCTCTCTGCGTCGGAGATAAACGAGCTGCGCCGCAAGCTTGTCACGGCTCTCAACGAGCGCCGCGCAGTGCCGCAGCCGCGCCGCAGCCTGCCCATGCCGCAGATGCCCTCGGGGCAGAGTGCCGTGACCGATCCCGTTATGATCTATCAGGTGCGCACGGCAGAGCAGCTTACCGAGGAGCTTGCCGACACAAGACCCGATTATATCTACATTCCCGTCAAGGTCATGCACGATAATTTTGACCTTGTGCGCATGTTCAAAGAGCGCGGAGCGGTGCCGGTCGCCGTTCTGCCGCGTGTTATAACCGACAGCGAGACGAAGGATATATTCGTCATGCTGCGAAAGCTGTTCGACCTTGGCATAAACGAGGCGCTCGTCGGGAACCTCGGACATGTTATAATCGCGCGCAAGGCAGGAATGAAAACGCGCGCCGATTTCGGCATGAATGTGTTTAACTCGTATTCGATGGATATGATACGGAAGATGGGCTTTTTGTCCGCAACGGCATCGTTTGAGCTGCGCCTTGCGCAGGTTCGCGATATGGCAAAGTGCGTGCCGACGGAGCTTATCGCTTATGGGCGGCTTCCGCTCATGGTGTCGGATCAGTGCGTGATAAGTCACAGCCTCGGCGCGTGCAATTGCCAAAGCCCGGCTCAGCTTTCCGACCGTATGGGCTCGACCTTCCCCATCGTGCGCGAATATGATCACCGCAATGTGATATACAATTCCCGAAAGCTGTTCATGGCCGATAAAAACGATGAGCTGTGCGGCGTGGGGCTTTGGGGAATAAGACTGATGTTCACGACCGAGGGCGCGCGCGAGTGCGTTCAGGTCGCAAAGAGATATAAGGGCGAGGGCGACTATCAGCCGAACGATCTGACCCGAGGCCTTTATTACAGAGGAGTTGACTGACACTATGGATATCGTGCTTGCCTCCGGCTCGCCGCGGCGAAAGGAGCTGCTTGAAACGCTGGGACTTGATTTCGCCGTCGTTCCGGCAAAGGGCGAAGAGATAGCACCGCGCGGCGCAGGCCCTGCCGAAACGGTCGAGGCTCTGTCACGGGCAAAGGCCGAAGAGGTTGCGAAAGGCTTTGCAAATGCGCTCATCATCGCGGCGGACACCATCGTTTGGGCAGACGGCAGGATACTCGGCAAGCCCAAAGACGAGACCGACGCAAAAGCCATGCTGCACCTGCTGTCGGATAATACGCACGAGGTTTACACCGGCGTGACGGTCATGTACGGCGGCAAAATCGTCGTCGGCAGCGAGTGTACGAAGGTTTTCTTCCGCAAGCTGTCGGAGGGCGAGATCGACCGTTATGTTCAGACCGGAGAGCCGATGGACAAGGCCGGCGCTTACGGCATTCAGGGCAGAGCCGCGCTCATGGTCAGGCGGCTCGAGGGCGACTATTTTAACGTAATGGGCCTGCCGCTGTGCAGGCTTGGCCAAATGCTCGAAGAGATCGGGGTGCATCTTTTTTGAACGTAAAAAATTATCTTAAGAAAAACGGAATAAAGCTCGGCGTTATCGTGCTCGTCATAGCGCTCGTCGCCGGGGCGGCATCCTATCTTCTCAAGGGAAACGCAGGACTTATACAGAATGTGTCGGGCACGGTCAAAGCACCGGTGCAGCGCATGGTAAGCTCCGTTGCCGACTGGCTGGAGAGCCTTTACGGATATCTTTACGACTATGACCAGCTCGTTGCCGAAAACGAGCGTCTGCGCGCGGAGCTGACCCAAGCTCAGGAGGAGGCACGAAACGGCGCCGCCGCCATCGAGGAAAACGAGCGCTTCCGCCAGCTGCTTAACTTCAAGGAAAAGCACAGCGATATGACGCTTGAATCTGCCAAGGTCGTCGCGTGGACGACGTCAAACTGGGCAAATTCGTTCACGATAAGCAAGGGCACGAATGCCGATATCGCCGTGGGTGACTGCGTTATCACCGAGTACGGCGTCATGGTCGGACAGGTGACCGAGGTCGGCTCGACATGGGCTACGGTTTCCACGGTCATCGACCTTAACACGAATATCGGCGCGCTCGTTTCCGAAAACGGCGCTTCCGGTCTGCTCGTCGGCGACTTTGCCATGATGCAGGAGGGCTGCGTGAAGCTCAGCTACCTTGCCGACGGTGCGCAGGTCTTCTCGGGCGACACGGTCATGACCTCCGGCTCGGGCGGCGCATTTCCCCAGGGACTTGTTGTCGGAACGATAAGCTCGGTCAAGACCGAGGCCGGCGGTCAGATAGAGTATGGCGAGGTCAAGCCCGGCTGCGACCTTAACGCGCTCGTGCAGGTTTTTGTAGTAAAAGATTTTGAAGTGGTGGAATAATTGCTCAACAGACTGATTCAGGCTCTTGAATGGAAAAAAGTCCGCATGGTCATCCAATATGCGGTCTATATGCTGCTTGTCATGCTGCTGCAAAGCGTGCTGTTTTCAAGGATCAGCATTTTCGGCGCGAAGGGCTTTATAATCCCGGCTGCCGCAGTTGCCGCAGGCATATATCTCGGCGGAGTTCGCGGCGCGGTTTTCGGAATTTTCCTCGGACTTTTCACCGATATGGCCTTTTCCGAAACGACGGTGCTGTTTACGATACTGTTTCCGATGATCGGCTTCGGAGCGGGCTTTGCCTCGGAGTTTTACATCAATAAAAGCTTTTTCGCGTTCATGATATTCAGCGTGGCGGCGATACTGCTGTGCGGCATAGTGCAGCTTATCCACGCGCTTATCGGCGGCGGAACGGAGCTTGCCGCAGGATTGATCACGGTGCTTTTGCAGACCGTTTTGTCCGTGCTGCCGGTCATGCTGCTGTATCTTCCGTTTAAAGAAGGCGGAATAATGCACGCGCAATACTGATTGAGGATACCCGATGAACATTATTAAGAAAGAAAGACTTATAGCGCTTGCACTGGTGTTTGCAATGCTGATCACGGTGTATATCGTTGCCCTGTATAAGCTCCAGATAATCGAGGGCGAGAAGTATTACGAAGAAAGCCGCAATAATATGGTGACGACCAGCACCGTTACCGCCGCGCGCGGCAATATCCTTGACCGCTACGGCAGAGTGCTTGTTACCAATAAATCGTGCTATGACCTGACGATAAACACAGATGAGCTTTTCCCGAATGACGACAGCGTTGACTCAAACGCCGTTATCTTAAAGCTTGTCAACATGATCCGCGATTACGGCGACGATTACATCGACGATCTGCCGATAACGAAAAGTCCTCCGTTCGAGTTTGAAAACGTCAGCGAGCAGGATCAGGCGCGGCTTGACGCTTATATGAAAGCAAACAAAGTCAAGGAAAACGCAAGCGCCGTCGAGATACTCTCGAGCATGCGTGACCGCTATGAGATCGACAGCAACTACACCGCAGAAGAGGCGAGGATCATCGCCGGCGTGCGCTATGCTATAAACGTGCGATATCTCATAAACACCTCGGACTATATTTTCGTCAAGGACGCGGATATGAAGCTCATAGCCACGCTGCGCGAAAACAACATTGAGGGTATAAATATCAAGGAATCCTATGTCCGCGAATATGCCACCTCGGCCGCCGCGCACATCCTTGGCTACACCGGCGCGATGAGCGACAGCGACTATGCAAAATATAAGGATCAGGGCTATTCCGCCGATGCGACCGTCGGCAAGGACGGCGCGGAATATGCCTTTGAAAAATACCTGCACGGAACAAACGGCACGGTGCGCACGACCTCCGCATCCGACGGCACGGTCATAAGCAAGGAATATATCGAAGAGCCGGAGCCGGGCAACAATGTGTATCTGACGATAGATATTGCCCTGCAGGAGGCCGCCGAGCTTGCGCTTGAAAACGGCGTGGCCTCCATCCAGGCAAAGATAGACTCAAAGAAAGAGCAGCAGATAGCCAGCGGAACATATAAGGAAAAGCAGGATGTTATCGACGGTGCCTCCGTGGTCGTTGTAAATGTAAAAACAGGCGAGCCGCTTGCCATTGCAAACTGGCCGACCTACGATCCGTCCGAGCTGCTGGAAAAATACAATGAGCTGCTTGAGGATAAAAACGCTCCGCTTTATAACCGCGCGCTCCAGGGCGGCTATGCGCCCGGCTCGACCTTCAAGCCGTGCACGGCGATAGCCTCGCTGACCGAGGGCATAATAAACACCGGCACTACCATCCAGTGTACAGGCAGATATACAAGATACGAGCAGTATGGTTTTGCACCGCTCTGCTGGATATACTCGCAGAACAATCAGCATCTGACGCACGGCTATCTGAACGTCACCGGCGCTATCCAGAACTCCTGCAACATTTTCTTCTATTCGGCAGGACATGACCTCGGCATAGATAAGCTTGATAAATACGCGGCTCTGTTTGGCCTCGGCGAGAGCACCGGCATTGAGCTGCCCGAATCCACCGGCAACATGGCAAATGCAAAAAACCATGAAGAGCTTACCGGCGAACCCTGGACGATAGGCCAGACCATGCAGGCCGCTATCGGCCAGTCCGACAGCTTGTTCACGCCGCTGCAGATCGCCGAGTACTGTGCAGCCGTCGCAAACGGCGGTGAGCGTCACAGCGCGTCGATACTCAAATCCGTGCGCAGCTACAGCTACGGCGATAACGTGTATGAACGCGAGGACGAGGTGCTCAGCAAGGTCGAAACCGCGCAGTATAACTGGGACGCCGTCCACGAGGGCATGCGGCTTGTCGGCAAATCAAGCCTGCCAAGCTACAGCATAACGAGCGTTGCAGCAAAAACCGGCACCGCCCAGAAGGGCGAAAGCATCGCAAACGACGGTATCTTTATATGTTATGCACCCTTTGACGATCCTGAGATCGCAATGGGCATCGTCGTTCAGAAGGGCGGCGCGGGTGCAAACTGCTCGGTCATCGCGCAGGAAATACTGGAGGCTTACTTCAGCCTGAAATCCGCAACCGACGTCACCGACGTCGAAGGCGAACTGCTGCAGTGATAAAAAACCGCGCTTTTTGTCAAAAAAGGCGTTGAAAGAAACGGAAGCTTTGTATATAATAAAACAGTAATTATAAAAAGTGTTTTTTATAATAGGAAATTTCGCAAACAGAATCGAGGGAAGCTTATGAATATTGCACTTATGGCACATGACAGAAAGAAGGAACTGATGGTCCAGTTCTGCATAGCTTATTGTGGTATTCTGGCCGAGCATTCAGTCTGCGCAACCAACACGACGGGCAAGCTTGTATCCGAAGCAACGGGACTTCCCGTGACGCTTTATCTGCATGCCGACCAGGGCGGCGCCCAGCAGATCGGAGCAAGAATATCATATAACGAGATCGATCTTGTACTGTTTTTCTGCGATCCGTCAAACCCCGGCGGCTTTGACGATATCAACAAGATCGAACGCCTGTGCGATCAGTATCAGATCCCGTTTGCAACCAATGCGGCAACCGCGGAGGTGCTCGTTCAGGGCCTGCGGCGCGGTGATCTTGACTGGCGCAATATCGTCAATCCAAAGCGCAGGTAGGCTGCATCGCCGAATTAAAACTCGAATGCTGTTATTGCTCAAGCAATAGCAGCATTTAGTGATTGAAAGGAATAAAATTTAGTATGGCAAAAGTTGCGCCGAGAACCCTGTCGGGCTTCATGGAGCTGCTTCCGGCAGACCAGATAAAGATGGAAAAAATGATGGAGACGCTCAGAAAGAGCTACTCCGTTTACGGCTTTGCTCCGCTTGACACGCCGGTGATCGAATCGGCGGAGGTGCTGCTTGCAAAGGGCGGCGGCGAGACCGAAAAGCAGATATACAGATTCAATAAGGGCGACAGCGACCTTGCACTGCGCTTTGACCTGACCGTTCCGCTTGCAAAATTCGTCGCGGCAAATTACGGACATCTGACGTTTCCGTTCCGCCGCTATCAGATAGGCAAGGTCTACCGAGGCGAAAGAGCACAGCGCGGCCGCTTCCGCGAGTTTTATCAGGCCGATATCGATATCATCGGCGACGGTAAGCTCGATATCATAAACGAGGCGGAAATCCCTGCGATAATCTATCGCACCTTCACCGCGCTCGGCCTCAAGGGGTTTAAAATAAAGGTCAATAACCGCAAGCTCTTAAACGGATTTTACAGCCTTGCCGGCATGAGCGAAAAGGCCGGAGACATAATGCGCACGGTCGATAAGCTCGATAAGATCGGCCCAAACAAGGTTCGCCAGCTTCTTATGGACGAGCTGCACATGTTCTCGCACAAGGCCGACGACGTTATGGACTTCATGGCCATAAGCGGCACGAATGCCGAGGTCATTGCCGGACTTGAGCGCTATAAGGGAATGGACGAGCTGTTTGACGAGGGCCTTGAGGAGCTCAAGACCGTCACAAGATACCTTGCCGATTTTGGCGTTCCGGAGGAAAACTTCGCAATCGACCTTTCGATAGCGCGCGGCCTTGACTATTATACAGGCACGGTTTACGAAACCGAAATGACCGCCCACCCCGAGATAGGCTCGATCTGCTCCGGCGGCAGATACGACGATCTTGCCGGATACTACACCGATAAAAAGCTGCCCGGCGTCGGCATATCCATCGGCCTTACGCGCCTTTTCTATGTCCTCAACGAGCAGGGCATGCTCTCAGACGAAACCGTGTCGGCTCCTGCCGATGCGCTCGTTATCCCCATGGCTGAGGATCTCGGCTACGCCATTGCCGCCGCAACGGCGCTGCGTGATGCAGGGGTGAGAACTCAGCTTTACTGCGAGCAGAAAAAATTCAAGGCAAAAATGAGCTATGCCGATAAGCTCGGCATTCCCTATGTGATCCTCATCGGCGAGGACGAGATCGCGGAAAACGTCGTTGCCGTTAAGAATATGACCACCGGCGAGCAGACAAAGCTCGGCTTTGCCGACGCTGCGTCGCTCATAAAGAAAGACATGGATGATCGCGCCCGTGCCGCGGTTATCAAAGAATAATGGAGGCAGAAGAAAATGACACAGTCAAGAACTCACACCTGCAATCAGCTCCGTATTGAAAATGTCGGAGAAAAGGTCAAGATCGTCGGATGGATGGAGAACGTCCGCGAGGTAGGCCAGAACTTTGCGTTTGTCATTGTCCGCGATTTTTACGGCACGACGCAGGTCGTCGTCGAGACCGAGGATATGATGAAGGTCATAAAGGGCATAAACAAGGAGAGCACCATCTCCGTCGAGGGCACAGTTCGCGAGCGCGCGAGCAAAAATCCCAAGCTCCCCACCGGTGATATCGAGGTCGTTCCCGAAAAGATCGAAGTTCTCGGCCGCTGCCGTTATAACGAGCTGCCGTTTGAAATAAACCGCAGCCGCGAGGCCGACGAGACCACACGCCTTAAGTACCGCTACCTCGACCTGAGAAATCCGGCCGTAAAGCAGAATATCATCCTCCGCTGCAACGTCGTCGCCGCCCTGCGCAAGGCGATGATGGAGCACGATTTCCTTGAGATAACAACGCCTATCCTCACCGCTTCCTCTCCCGAGGGCGCGCGCGACTATCTCGTTCCGGCAAGAAAGCACCCCGGCAAGTTCTATGCTCTGCCGCAGGCGCCGCAGCAGTTCAAGCAGCTGCTCATGACCTCGGGCTTCGACCGCTATTTCCAGATAGCGCCCTGCTTCCGCGATGAGGACGCGCGCGGCGATCGTTCACCCGGAGAGTTCTATCAGCTCGATATGGAGATGTCCTTTGCCGGCCAGGAGGATGTTTTTGCGGTCATTGAGGATGTTTTGCCCCCGATATTTGAAAAGTTCGGAACATATAACATATCCAACAAGGCACCTTTCCGCCGCATAGGCTACAACGAGTCGATGGAGAAGTACGGCTCGGATAAGCCCGACCTGCGCATCGACCTCGTTGTTGAGGATATCACCGCGCTCGTATCAGGTACCGATTTTGCGCCCTTTGCCGAGGGGAACACCGTCAAGGCAATCGTCGTGACCGGCTGCGACCTTACCCGTAAGCAGATTGACAAGGTCTGCGCGGATGTTGAGGTTCAGGCAGGCATGAAGCCCTACTGGTTCAAGGTCGACGAAAACGGCGAGCTTGCCGGCGGCGTTGCAAAGTTCCTTCAGGATAAGAAGGCTGCCCTCACCGAGACTCTCGGCCTCAAGCCCGGCTGCCTTGTCGGCGTAACGGCAGGCAAGAAGGGCGAGGCGCAGAAGACCGCAGGCGTTATGCGAAAGATGCTCGGCGCGGCGGTTCCCGGCCATATGGATAAGGAGCGCTACGAGTTCTGCTGGATCGTCGATTTCCCGATGTACGAGATCGGCGAGGAGTCCGGCGAGCTTGAATTCTGCCACAATCCGTTCTCCATGCCCAACGGCGGCCTGGAGATCCTCGAAAAGGCCGAGCGCGGCGAGGTCGATCCGCTTTCGATCACCGCGTTCCAGTACGACCTCGTGTGCAACGGCGTTGAGCTGTCCTCGGGCGCCGTGCGTAACCACGATCCCGAGATCATGATAAAGGCGTTTGAAATGGTTCGCCTCGGTGAGGACGACGTTAAGGCCAAGTTCCCGGCTATGTACAATGCCTTCTGCTACGGCGCACCCCCTCATGCCGGTATCGCCCCGGGCGTTGACCGCATGGTTATGCTGCTCGCCGGTGAGGACTCCATCCGCGAGATAATCCCGTTCCCGATGAACAAGAACGCTCAGGATGTCATGATGGGCGCACCCTCCACGGTCGAGCAGAAGCAGCTTGACGAGCTGAACATAGCGATAACCTGCCCCGTCGAAGAATAAGAAAAATTATAAAGGGACTGCATTTTTCCGCAGTCCCTATTTTTGAAAACAGTGGTGGTAAAATATGCTTGCAACGATAAGATCGCTCGGCGTTAAGGGCATCGGCGGCTACGGCGTTTCCGTTGAGGTTTTCGTGTCCAACGGCCTTGTGAATTTTGATATCGTCGGTCTGCCCGACGCCGCAGTCAGGGAGGCACGCGAGAGGGTGCGCGCCGCGATAAAATCAAACGGCTTCAAATTCCCGGTCAGCCGCGTCACAGTCAATCTTGCGCCGGCGGACACGAAAAAGGCCGGAACGGTATACGATCTGCCGATAATGCTTGGCATTCTTGCCGCAACGGGAGTGATACGTCAGCCGAAGTCCGACTGTACATTTTTCGGCGAGCTTTCGCTCAACGGAACGCTGCGGCCGGTCAGCGGTGCGCTGCCCATGGCGGTCGCCGCCGCGCGCGAGGGCGTGCGCGAGCTGTTCGTGCCTGCCGATAACGCGCAGGAAGCCGCCTATGCCGAGGGCGTGACGGTGTATCCCGTCGAGAATGTGTCCGAGCTTATTGCGCATCTCAGGGGAGAATTTCGCATAAAGCCGATGGATATACCTAAGATCGACCCGGCAACGGTGAAATATCTTGATTTTTCCGATGTCAAGGGTCAGGAGAATGTGAAGCGCGCCATGGAGATCGCTGCGGCCGGCGGACACAACATACTCATGGTCGGCCCTCCGGGCGCCGGCAAGAGCATGATGAGCAAGCGCCTGCCCGGCATATTGCCGGATATGACGCGCGAGGAAATGCTTAAATCCACGGAGATCTACTCCGTCGCAGGACTTACGGGTAAGAATAACCCGATCATCTCCGCACGCCCGTTCCGTGCGCCGCACCACACCGTTTCGGGCGCTGCAATGTCCGGCGGCGGAGCGGTTCCGCGCCCGGGCGAGATCAGCCTTGCACACAACGGCGTGCTGTTTCTCGATGAGCTGCCGGAGTTTCGCAAGGACGTGCTCGAGGTGCTGCGTCAGCCGCTTGAGGACGGCGAGGTCACCGTATCGCGCGTTGCCGGGACCGAGACCTTTCCGGCAAACTTCATGCTCGTGTGTGCAATGAACCCCTGCAAATGCGGCTGGTACGGTCATCCGTCGGGGCGCTGCCGCTGCTCTGCAAACGAGGTGCGCGCGTATCACAGCCGCATCTCAGGGCCGCTGCTCGACCGCATCGATATCATCGTCGAGGCTCCGGCGCTTGAGTACGAGGAGCTTAAAAACCGCGCGCCAGCTGAAAGCTCTGATGACATAAAGCGCCGCGTTGATGCTGCGCGCCTTATTCAGCGCAAGCGCTTTGAGGGCACCGGCATTCTCAGCAACGCCGGCATGAGTACCAAGGCGCTCAACGCCTACTGCCTTCTCACGCCTGAGTGCGAGCATCTCATGCACGATGCCTTCGACCGCATGGGCCTTACCGCACGCAGCTACGATCGCATCCTGCGCGTCGCACGAACGATAGCCGACCTTGAAGGCGAGGAGACTATAGGTGCGATGCACATAGCGGAAGCTATACAGTACCGCACTTATGACTTCCGTGAGGCCTGACCGGGTGAGCTGACCGGTTAAAATCCGCCCATAGCGCCCGAAAGCCCTGGGAAATACAAAAAGTATTCCCGTCGGGCGTTTCAGCCGCTCTGAACGAATTTTTCCTCGGTCAGACTAAAGGACTAAAACTCATCCATAGCGCCCGAAAGCCCTGGGAAATACAAATAGTATTCCCGTCGGGCATTTCAGCCGCTCTGAATGAATTTTTCCTCGGTCAGACTAATGGGCTAAAGTCCGCTCATAGCGCCCGAAAGCCCTGGGAAATACAAATAGTATTCCCGTCGGGCATTTCAGCCGCTTTGAACGAATTTTTCCTCGGTCAGACTAATGGGCTAAAATCCGCTCATAGTATCTGAAAGCCATACGAAATAAATAAAGCTAAAGCTCCCCGTTAGGGGAGCTTTTTGCGTATCGTTTATTATAGTCAGCCTTACTTCGCTGCAAGACGCACAAGCAGCGCGTATCGCTCATCGACCATGTGCTGAATGGCGGCAAGCTCCTCGGATGAGAGCTTTTTAAATTTGCCGATGCCGCGAATAAATTCCTCGACGGTGATCGGAGCCGGATTGCGGCTTAAAGTAAGCTTCCCGTTTTCACGCTCCCAAAGTGGGAACATGTTGGATGCAACCGCTTTTTTCACAACCTCGATCGACATGCTCGGGGCAAATTTCCAACCGATCGGGCAGGGGGAAAACACATGAAGATATGCAAAGCCGCGCTTGCTTGCGTCCAGACCCTTTTGAATTTTCGCCACGAGATCTGCCATGTTAGACGGACTTGCGGTTGCGCAGTACTCAATGTTGTGCATTGCCATGATAAGCGGCAGATATTTTTGCTGCTGTTCTTTTCCGTTTATGGCATCGCCGGCCGGAGTGGTGGATGTGCTCGAGCCGAGCGATGTTGTTGAGCTGCGCTGATACCCGGTGTTCATGTAGCCTTCGTTGTCATAGCAGACATAAAGCATCTTTGTTCCGCGCTCGGCGGCTCCGGAAAGGCTCTGGAAGCCGCAGTCGGCAGTTGCTGCCGGCGATCTGCGATGGCCACTATGTTTACATCCGTGCGCCCACGGCGCTGATACATCTCGCTGACGCCGGACATAAAGGCTGCGGTGTTGTCGAGCAGGGTGATATGAATAGGGGCCGTGCAGCCGTTGGAAAAATTCCAGCCGTCTACACCTGCACCTGCCATGCATCCGGGAGGCACGGCAAAGACGCTGTTGCTGCCGGCGATCTGCATGACGCGGCGTAGGATAAGCTCGCCGCCGCAGCCCTGACAGGCCGATGAACCGGGGGTCATTACATTTTGCGTTTGTTTCAAAACATCAATATAACTCATCGTTCTCCCCCCTCAATCGTTCATGAGCCAGAGCGTTTCTTTTGCGCCGGGCTTGCTCTTTGCCTGCTCAAGCTTTTCAATGCAGCCGTCGTAGCAGACGTTGACCGGAATGTGAACGCGCTCGTCCTCTGTGATGCGGTACGCCTGTATCATCATATCGAGAATTTCCTGATTGCTCTCGCAGAACATTTGTATCCAACCGGCGTCGCGCACGCTCATGGCGTCCTGCTGGCCGCTCCATGTTGTCTCCGGCGATGTCATTTCGCGCGTCGCGATAGCCATAACCATGGGGATGCGTAGAGTAGACATCCTGAAATACGGCTCATACATAAGCGCCAGTCCCTGTGCCGAGGTCGCCGTGAATACACGGCCGCCGGCCGCAGCTGCTCCCTGAACAACGCTCATCGCTGAATGCTCCGATTCCACCTGAACGAAGCGTGCATCCAGCTTGCCGTTATATACAAGGCCGGCCAATCCCTCGACGACGGATGACTGCGGCGTGATCGGATATGCCGCGATCAAATCCGGACGGCATAGCGCCGCGCCGGTGTAAGCTGCCGTGTTGCCGGTCATTGCCTGAATTTTGCCCATATCATTTTCCTCCTTCCGGGACCATGCTGACGGCCTTTTTCGGACATTCAACGGAGCAAATGCCGCAGCCCTTGCAATAATCATAGGAAGTGCAAATCTCTTTTCCCTCGCAATAAATCGAATTGACCGGGCAATATACCATGCAAAGGCCGCAGTTTATACACAGCTGCTTGTCAATCACAGGGCGCTCGGTGCGCCAGGCGGCAGTGTCGAGTATATACATGCCGTCGTCGCCCAAGGGCGTTACAAATTTTGAATTCTGCATACAGGCTTGGACTTAATATGTTCTCGCTGGGCATGATAGCGTATAACCGCATGGAGCTTGTCTCGCTCGTGCATCCGTATCTTACCGAAATGGCGGAAAAATCGGGAGAGACCTGCCATGCATCGATCCTCGATGACGGCGTGCATGTAATGTTCATCGACCGTGTTCTCGGCACGTAATTTTTGAAGATGGACACGGCAATCGGCTTTCGGTTTTATGCCCATTGCACGGCAACCGGCAAGGCGATCCTGGCATTTCAGTCGGAACAGGCTGTAAATCAATATATCCGCAGGGCCGAGTTTAAGCCGGCAACGGCTCAGTCAATTAAGGATGCGCAGAGCCTGCTGCGTACCTTGGACGAGATACTCAGCAAGCGCTATGCCTGCGATAATGAGGAGGCAGAGCTGGGACTTACCTGCTATGCCATGCCTCTGCTTGACAGCTCGGGGCACGCTTATGCCGCCATAAGCATCTCCGGCCCGACCACGCGGATGGAGGCAAATTGCGACAGGCACTTGAACCTTCTAAGCAGCGCCGTGTCGAAGATATCACGCACGATAACTTGAGGCTCGACATCGTCACCTTAATATTTAAAAGCTCACCGTTTGGTGAGCTTTTAAATATTAATAATAGCCAAAAGTTTGACAATTTTACTGCGATTGTATGTTGACTGCCGGATTTTATGGGAATATAATCTATACAAACATACTATCTTGGTAGGTGAAAGACGTGAGTGCAAAGCATTTTTCCTTCGTCAGCTACAGAGATCTCCGCGAGCTTGTCGATACGGCGGCGGAGCGATATCCGAACACTGAATTTTTTATCAGCAGTGATAAGCTTTTACCGTACATAACAGGCCGGCAGCTTCGTCACTGCTGCTGTGCATTTGCCTTCCTCGCACATAAAAACGGAACACAAAACGAGCATATTGCCGTTCTCGGGCGCAACTGCGCTGCGTGGATAACGGCGTTTTTCTCAATAGTGACGGGCGGCTGTGTTGCTGTTCCGCTGTCTGTTGACGCAAAGGAAGATGAGCTTGACTATTGCGTCAAGAAAGCCGACTGCACGGCGCTTGTGTACGAGATCGGCAGCAGGCACGAGGCCGAGCGGCTGAAGGCATCAAACCCCGGCCTGCGGCTTGTAGAGATGCATGAGCTTGTCTCGGCGCTGCTTGCGTGCGAGGGCGAGTATCGTCCGCGCCCAAAGCCGGATGACATTGCGGCGCTGTATTTCACCTCGGGAACAACGGCAAACAGTCGCTGTGTTATCCTCACCCACGGAAACCTCACGGCGCACCTGAACGCCGCGATGGCCGCTCTGCCGCTGTCGCCGGATGATATCGGCCTGTCGGTTCTGCCGCCGAGCCACACCTTTGAGCTTATGACGAACATAGTCGGTGCGCTTCACTGCGGCGGAACGCTGTATATTAACGAGAGCATAAAAACAGTAAAGCGCAATCTGAAAAAATATCAGCCGAGCATACTCGTTGTCGTGCCGCTTGTTTTGCAGATGCTGCATAAACAGATAATCGCACAGGCGAAAAAAAGCGGCAAGCTCGAGGCGCTTGAAAAGGGCCTTAAATTAAGCGCATTTCTGCACCGCTTCGGGATAGATATCAGCCGAAAGCTTTTTGCCGAGGTGTACGATGTCCTAGGCGGCAAGCTGAGATATTTCCTCTGCGGCGGAGCGCCGCTGGATAAGCAGCTCGTTGAATTTTTCGCCGCGCTCGGCATAACGGTTTTGCAGGGCTACGGCATAACCGAGTGCTCGCCGATAGTGGCGGCGAACCTGCCCGAGGCAAACCGCATCGGTTCTGTCGGACGGCAGTTTAAGTGCTGCAAGGTCAGAATCATTGACGGCGAGATATGTGTGCGAGGCGGCAGCGTCTCGCCGGGATATTACCGCGACGATATCGCGACGCAGCAGGCGTTTTACGACGGATGGTTCCATACGGGAGATCTCGGCTATATGGATGATAAGGGCTATGTATTCTTCACCGGCAGACGCAAAAATCTCATAGTCCTGCCAAACGGCGAGAACGTCTCGCCCGAGGAACTTGAGGAAAAGCTATATCGCATCGACGGCGTTGAAGATGCGCTTGTCAGTCAGGACGGCGGAGTTATATGCGCCGAGGTCTATGCCGACGCGGAGATCATCCCGGACACGGAAGAGCTGCAAAAAGTGATCGACAGGCTCAACGTGAGCTTACCGATGTTCAAGCAGATCAGCAGAATTACATTGCGCAAAGAGCCGTTTGAAAAAACATCAACGCAGAAGATAAAAAGGAGAGGTGCATAATGAACGAAAAAATATTGCAGATCCTTGCCGAGGTAGCAGGGACAGACGCGGCGAGCATAAGCGAAAACACACGCCTTGCCGACGATCTTGGCCTGACCTCGTTTGACCTTGCCGATGTTGTCGTAAGCATCGAGGATGAATACGGCGTGAGCATACCCGACGAGGTGTTCCCGACGCTGCACACGGCCGGCGATGTTTTTGCTGCTGCAAAGAAGGTGCTCAATGATGCTTAAAACCGACAGACTGCCCGAGCTTTCGCAGATCGACGTGTTCAAATCGCCGTGCTTTGTGTTCGATATGCACAGCCGGGAGAAGAAAAACCTCATAACGCGCTATCGCGGTACTGTGTGCCGAAAGCTGAGCACGGGTTTTGAAATAGTCTCGTGGCAAAAGAGCATGTATCGCTTCGGCGGACTTTACCGCGAGGTGCCGATTGCCGTGCGCGTAGAGCTTGACGAAAGCGCGCGCATAGTCTCGCTTACGATCGACGAGGAAAGCTGCGGCTCGCAGGGCAAAAGCTGCGATTTTGCTTGCCTGGAGCGCACGCTTCGTGATAAACTCATATACAGACCGTTCACTGAGTTTTCGCAGATCTATAAGGATGCCGGTACGACCGGCTGCCTGCACGTTTTTGAGATACTAAGCGGCGCGTCCGCGTTTTTCGCCGTCCTCCGGGACAGTGGCAGCAATGACGGCGCAGAGCAGGAGCTTGTCAAAATATCGCCCGATGCCGGCGGCCTCAGCGCTGAGAATATCCACGAGGTGCTCGGCAAAACGTCGGTCACGAAGATCGACCTGCGGCATAATGCTCTGCCCACTTTCGGCAAAAAAGGCCTGCCGGAGAGTATGGATGCGCATCTTTCCGTAAGCGTCAACGGCAGACCGGTGAGCGAGAGCGATATAAAAGCCGATGATTTTCCCGGCTGCTACAGCCGGCTCAACAGAGCGTACACGCGCGCTTACCATGCCGAGAAAAAGTTCTTCGGCCTCAGCGGCAAGCAGCGCTTTTCAAACCTGCCGTCGCTTGTCGGACTCACGGTGCTTGCGCTCAGCCATGAGGGCATGAGCGGAACGTTTTCTCGTGCGGCAAAGCTTGAAAACATCCTCATTTTCCTGCAAACGGGCGAGGGCAGGGAAGGCTGCATCGGATTCAGGAAGGGTCTTAACATGAATCAGCAGTATATGCTCAAGGCGGCGATAGGCGCGGCTCTCGGCTGCGCGGCGCTCGCGCTGGGCGTTGCTTTAAAAAGGAGAGTAAGATTATGAACAAAGACATTGATGTCAGCAACCTGAAGATCGATCTTTATTCCGATAAATCGGTCAGGGACTTCACTGCCGACGTCGCGCAGAAGGACGGCCGCATGTGGCTCAGCAACGTCTCGGCCGAGATCGCGGCGGAAGCGGCGGCGCTTGCGGTCAAGGCGCTGCGCAAGTCCGGGCTTGAGGATGCGGACATGAAAAATGCCGAGCATTTTATCGAGGTCCTGCACAAGTTTTTCCTCAAGACCGTCGATCAGGAGCTGCAATCGCGCGCCGAGTGGGATAAGGAGGTCGCCGAGGGCAAAAGTCAGGCCTACATCGAGGGCGGAGTGTTTGCCGCCTGCTCGGAGATCGACGAGGTGCTCTACGGCATGATAAAGCTCATCGACATGATAGAGTCCGTTTCCGATAAGCTCGCGCCCGAGGCCTGTGCCGATGCGGCTGCTGCCGTTTCCATTGGCCGCAGCGCAATGGAGTGCGTGAAGCTTCAGAGATATCACTACTCAACGCTCATCTCCGGCGACGTTAACTCCAGGGCAATGCGCCGCGAGCCTGAGCTTGCTATAGATGACTGCACCGAGCGCTATGATGCGCTGTACAAAAAGCTTCAGGAAAAGATAAAGTAAATAAAGTTGCGTTTATACTCTAAGTATGTTTTTAGGTGGCTTTTCAAATGGAAAGGGTGAAAATGTGGAAGAAAAATACAAAAGCGCTGATGCGGTTATTACCATTAAAGGAAGAGTGTATGCGCTGTATAATAAGGGGACTTTAAAAAAATATCCATATATGGTCGATATCTCGACCGGTGAGATTCCAGAAGGGGAGCAGCGCCCCATATTGAAAGACTTTTTACTGTTAAATGGAGTCGACATTGAACCATGGGAAGAAAAAACTACTCATTGGTGTGTGCGACAAGCAATAAAGCTTGTGCAGGAATAATACCCTGCTTGACACGCTGAACAAGGGCTCTGCGTTATCTCCGCAGAGCCCCTGATATCTAACATATAAAAGTGTCCGTAAACGCGAAATGACCCTTGACTGCACGGTTTCTTTACACCGTTTTCACAGCAGCCAAGGGTCATTTCTGCGTATTCTTAGTATCTAACATCATTGGTTACCTCTCTTTCTGCGGAATTGATGCCGCCTGCCAACGGAACGCAAATCAAAACACTCTGAATAACTACGATCGATTCCCCAAGCGGGATGTGGCCTGTGTTCTCGTTCTCTTGATATTTTGACTTCGGCATCGTCTCCCTCGCTGCCGACTCTCTGTCGGGTTTCGAGGGACCGTTACTTGTACATCGGTATCACCCTTTCTGTGATTTAAAGATACCAAATTTCCGCGGTTTATTCAAGAGCAATAGTAAACGAAATGAAAAGCAATTTATTGTGCAGTCAAACAGAAATTGTGAACAAATTCGCGCGTCTATTGACATATGTCACAAAAAATCATATAATTTTAGTGTTGTGTGCTCCGCAGACTTTTGCCTGCGGAGCTTTTCTTGCACCAGAAAACAAATAGTGATATAATAAATCGTTAAATATATTTAGGAGCAGAACACATGATAAACGACATTATTCTTCTCAAGCAGGGCGAGATAGTCCTCAAGGGCTTAAACCGCCGCTCGTTCGAGCAGAAGCTCATGAGCAATATAAAGCGCCGCCTGGATGCTATCGGCAAATTCAAGGCCTATTGCATGCAGTCAACGGTATATATCGAGCCTGTGGATGAGACAAGCGACATGGACGCGGCTTTTGAGGCAATGACCAAGGTGTTCGGCCTTGCGTCGGTCAACCGTGCCGCCGGCTGCGAGAAAGACCCGAAGAAGATCGCCGAGCTTGCCATAGAGTATCTCAAGGACGATATGCTCGCGGCGAAAAGCTTCAAGGCCGAGGCAAAGCGCAGCGACAAGAGCTTTCCCATGACGAGCATCGAGCTTGCGCAGTTTGTCGGCGGCGAGCTTGCCGAGGCATATCCCAACTGCGAGGTCGATGTGCACAACCCTGAGCTTACCGTTCATATCGAGGTGCGCGATCTTGCGGCCTATGTCCACGCAGCGCCCACGCCCGGCGCAGGCGGCATGCCTGTCGGCGCAAACGGCGTCGCTGTAACGCTGCTGTCAGGCGGTATCGACAGTCCGGTTTCCACATATATGATCGCAAAGCGCGGCGTGCGTCTTATCCCGGTGCACTTTTTCTCGTTCCCGTACACCTCCGAGCAGGCAAAGCAGAAGGTCATTGAGCTTGCGCGTCTGCTGACGGTGTACTGCGGCAGAATGACTATCGAGGTCGTTCCGTTTACACACATTCAGGAGGAGATACGCGCAAAGTGCGATGAGGATTACTTCACGCTTATCATGCGCCGCTTCATGATGCGCATTGCGCAGAAGATAGCCGACGCAAACGGCGCGAAGGCCATTGTCACCGGTGAAAACCTCGGTCAGGTAGCCAGCCAGACCATGGAGGCCATGGCATCCACGCAGGCCGTCACCGATCTGCCGGTGCTCCAGCCGCTTATCGGCATGGACAAGGAGGAGATCGTGCGTCTTGCGCGCAAGATCGGAACGTTTGAAACATCCATCCTCCCGTATGAGGACTGCTGCACGGTCTTTACGCCCAAGCACCCCAAAACAAAGCCCAAGCTGCGCGACGTTGAGCAGATCGAATCGGCTCTGGATATCGACGCGCTTGTTGAAGAAGCATATGCCGGCATTGAAAGAATAAAGGTAGGCGACTGAAATTGAAAAAGGCATATAATGTCGAGATACTCTCCGTCGGAACGGAGATACTGCTCGGTCATACGACTAACACCGACGCGAGGGATATATCCCTCATGCTCTCGGAGCTCGGCATAAACGTAAAATACCACACCGTAGTCGGCGATAATCCCCAGCGCCTTGCCGACTGCATAGAGATCGCGCGCAAAAGAGCGGATATCATCATATCCACCGGCGGCCTCGGCCCGACCTGTGACGATCTTACGAAGCAGATACTTGCAAAGTCCTTCGGCCTTGAGCTTGAGATGCACGAGGACGAGAAGGCCTGCCTGTATGATTATTTGACAAACCGCGGCTACAGCAAGGAAATGACCGAAAATAACCTCAAGCAGGCTATGCTGCCCGTCGGCTGCACCGTGTTCCACAACGATTGGGGCACGGCTCCCGGCTGCGCGTTCACCGGCGACGACGGAACGATAGTTCTCATGCTGCCCGGTCCTCCGAAGGAGTGCAACGCGATGTTCCGAGCCTGCGCAATGCCGTATCTGCGCTCGCTGTCGGACGAGCAGATAGTCTCGCACGCCATCCACGTTTTCGGCATGTCCGAAAGCGCGATGGATCAGATCTTCCGTGACGAGATGAACGCCATGACTAACCCCACCATGGCGCCCTACGCCAAGGAGGGCGACTGCCTGCTGCAGGTAACCGCCAAGGCCGAGAGCGTCGAGAAGGCCGAGGAGATGATGAAGCCGGTCATCGAGCATGTAAATGACGTGCTCGGCGATATCATTTTCGGCATCGACGTTGACACGGTCGAGGACAGCGTCATGCAGCTTTTGAAGGAAAAGAAAATGACCTTTGCCGCTGCCGAAAGCTGCACCGGCGGCGAGCTTGCAAAGCGCTTTACCGATATTCCCGGCGCGAGTGAGTTCTTCCTCGGCGGCGTGACGACATATACGAACGAGGCCAAGATAAAGCTTCTGGGCATAGATCCCAAGCTCATCGAGGAAAAGACCGCCGTGAGCTATGAGGTCGCAAAGCAAATGGCCGAGCGTGTGCGCGCACTTCTCGGAGCCGATATGGGTATCGGCGTTACGGGGCTTGCGGGCCCCGACGGCGACGGAGTCCACGAGGTCGGAACGGTGTTCGTTTCGCTTGCGACCAAAGACGGGACCTATGTGCGCGAGCTGCACGTCGGCGATCGCAGAACGCGCAGCTATGTCCGCCGCGTTTCGGGAAATTACATTTTCGATATGATGCGCCGCTGCCTCCAGGGACTTGAGGTAATAAAAGAAAACTAAAGTTATGCCGCCATCCAAACGGATGGCGGCAATTTTCACAAAATATCCATTGATGTCATAAGAATTTATGATATGATAAAAACACATGGCAAATAGTTGAAAATTTTTAAGCGTTAAGGAGATGAGATCGGCTTGAAAAAGTATACGCTGTGGATAATTATTGCCGTGCTGGTCGTTTCGGCAGCAGTCACGGCCTACGCGATGCGCGATGAGCCTGCATCGGAGCATGATGATGCAAATGTTCCGAGGACTGTCGAGGTCAAGGATAAGCAGGGCGAGGAGACAACAAACAGGCTCCTTTCGGATATCGGCACATGGTCGGTCAAAAGCTGCCTTGTGCTTGACGGCGAGGAATACGACCTGTATGCGACCTTCGACGATCCGGAAAAAGCGATCGAGAACGTGAAGGAAAAATGCCCGGATGCTCTCACAAAGCTCAGGCGCGGCTCGCTTACTCTCGGCGAGCTGAGCGACGGAAACTGGCAGCGCTACCGCGATGCGCTTGCCGCAACAAGCGACGGAGATAATGAGCAGAGCGACACTCTGGCGGCGTTTTTCGACATATACGAAAACGAGGATAAAAACGCGCAGATCATAAAGCTTGCCGATGCGCTTTCAGGCTCTGCCGCGGATAAGGCCGGCGAGCAGTACGACAGATTAATGATGGCTCTGCCTTATACGTCAATTGAGAAATAAACGTAACCGGCAGCCGGTTTTTTATGCTCAGCGCCTTGCGCCGATTTTGATTTTCAGCTCGCCGAGGCATGCGCCGCCGAGGATGAGAGCAGCGCCGAGAAGCTGGACTGCGCCGAGCTTTTCGCCGAGGAGGGCCGCGGATACGATCAGGGCGGTGAGCGGATCAATGTAGCTTATAAGCGCCGAGGTCTGCGCCGGGAGCTTTTGCAGGGCGGAAAAATACATGTAGTAGGCAAGCCCGGTGTTGACAAAGCCTATGATGAGGACGTTAACTATATCTTCCGCTGCCGGGATGACGGGCAGCTTCACTCCGCTTACAAGCAGGTAAAGTACCATAACGATAAATGAGATGAAAAGCTCATAGGCCGAGCAGTTTAGCCCCGACATGTGCGTTACGCGCTTTGTCACGATGATGATGAGCGCATAAAGCGCCGCAGCGCCGGCACCCATGAGAATCCCTATCTGCATGTCCGAACCCTTCGATACATTTCCGGATATGCACAGCATGCCGGCCGCGACCGCTATGACCGCGATCAGCTTGTTGGCGGTGAGCTTTTCCTTGAAAACGATCGGGCTGAGGATTATCGCTATCATCGGGCCGCAATAGTAAACAAGCGTGGATATGCTCACCCCGGCGCATCTGTATGCCCCGAACAGGAGTACCCAGTTTAAGCCCAGCGCAGCGCCGCCGACAGTGGCAGGAATAATGTCCGCCTTAAGCTCGGCAAACGAAAAGCTCCGCCGCGCGGCAACGACCGCAAGCAGAAAGATAAATCCCAAAAACGTTCGCATCAGGACGATCTCGGCGCTCGAGAGCGATATGTTTGCAACAAGAAGCCCGTTGGTGCCGAATATGATCATTGACGCTATTAAAAACACAAGATTTTTTGACCGTGACATTATAAAAACTCCAAAAATAAAAACTTTTTTCAGTATATCATATGTCAGCCGATCTTCAAAGAAAAAATGCCCTCCCGACGGGAAGGCATTTTTGTATATCTTCACAGAGCAAATTTTTTGCTGTATTCCGCGTAATACTCATCAAAGCAGTGCGAGCGGACTTCGATGAGGCTGTTTAAGTACTCATGCGTATCAAAGCTGTCCGACTCAAGCTCGATGAGCGCAACGGCTATGTTCGAGCAGTGGTCGGAAATTCTCTCGAGATTTGTCAGCAGATCGTTGAACACAAAGCCGTGGTTGAGCGTGCATATGCCCTTTTGCAGACGGTCGATGTGGTGCAGCTTCATCTCGTCGCAGAGGTTATCGATAAGCTCCTCTAGCGGCTCGACGCGGTAAGCGCTTTCCAGATCGTTTGTGATAAACGCATCTATCGCGGTGTTCATGACCTCGGTCACAGCGGATATGAGGATGTTCACCTCGCGCGCGCCGTCCTCGGAAAAGACGATGCCCTTTTCGTGGATCTCCTGCGCGCATTCGGCAACGTTCAGCGCGTGGTCGGAGATACGCTCAAAGTCGTTTATCGTGTGCAGATATTTTCCGACTGCCTCGTTCTGTTCGGGGTTAAGCTCGCGGCTAGTTATGTGAATGAGATATGTTCCGAGCTTATCCTCGTATTTATCGACGATATCCTCGGTGTCGGTGACGTGGGCAAAGCCGTCATCGGAGTAGTTGTCAATAAGCGCAAATGCGTCGAACAGATTTTCGCGAGCTTTTTTGGCCATGGAGTTTACCGTCAGGCGGCTCTGCTCAACGGCAAGCGCCGGGTGGTCGAGGAATCGCTCCTCGAGCCTGTCGAAGTCCTCGAGAACAGCGGCGTCCTCGGGCTTGTCCTTGATTATTACCTTGCAGATCTTTTCGATCATCGAAATAAACGGTGCGAGTATGGCGACAATAACAAAGCGGAAAACCGTGTTCATAAGAGCAAGGCTGACCGTTGTCATGGTCATTGACATGAAGGAGAAATCAAATATGGCATTTAGAGCGTAGAACACGAACGCGGTTATTATAACGCCGAGAGTGTCTACCATCAGGTAGGAAAGCGCGGTGCGCTTGCCGTCGGCGCTTGCGCCGAGGGCCGAGAGCAGAACGGGAACGGCGGCGCCTATCGCAATGCCCATGATTATAGGCAGCGCGATATCAAAGCGTATGGCGCCCGTTATTGCAAGCGCCTGAAGAATGCCGACGGCGGCCGAGGCGCTCTGAATGACGCTGGTGAAAACAATGCCGAGGGCAATGCCGAGGATCGGGTTTGAGAAGGTGGTGAGCATGTTTATAAATGTCTCGCTCGAACGCAGATCGTAGACCGAGCTGCTCATTGCCTTCATGCCGAACATCAAAACCGCAAAGCCGAGCATGATCTCACCCACATGCTTCTTCGTCGGAGCCGAGCAGAACATACGCAAAACGATGCCGATAACAGCAATGACCGCCGTGAGCGTGTCGGTGGACAAAAGCTCAAGCCAGCCCGATGATCCGCCGCCTATGTCCGAAAGGCAGATGATCCAGCCGGTGATGCTCGTTCCGATTATCGCGCCCATGACGACGCCTATCGCCTGGCGAACCTTCATCATGCCGGAGTTAACAAAGCCGACGACCATAACGGACGTGGCCGAGGATGACTGGATAACGGCCGTAACTCCCGTGCCGAGCAGAATGCCCTTCAAAGGCGTGCTCGAAAGGCGGAACAGAATAAGCTCGAGCTTGTTGCCTGCAACCTTCTTCAGACTGTCGCCCATGAGCGCCATGCCGAACAGGAACAGTGCAATGCCGCCTAAAAGCTCAAGCACGTTTGAAATCCCCAAAATAGCATATCTCCTGTGATCGATAATATCGCAATATAACTATAACGTAAAAGCTGTGTAAAATCCAGCTATTTTTATGATTTGCGTCTTTTGTCCAAATACCGCAAAGCGCGCGTATACGAAATTTGTGCTATATGCCGTCGCTTTTGCTTGAAAAATCGGCGCTGTGTGATATTATTATCACTATAGGAGGGCAGAACTATGTCATTTTCAATCAAAACCGGCGCACAAGCCGTCGCGACCGGCGCAAGAGCCGTTGCAAAGGGCACGGGAGTGCTGCTTGATTTTCTCGACAACGCGAGCGTGAAGCTCAGACCGCTTTCACATATTCCACTTATCGGCGACACCATCGGCGATGTGCAGGATCTTGTATCCATGCTGCACGATTACTATCACGGCAAATATAAAAAGGTTCCGGCGGTCGTAATGGCCGGAACGGCTGCGATAGTTGCGTATCTTGTAAGTCCGCTCGACCTTGTTCCGGATAACATTCCGCTTTTAGGCTTTGTAGATGATGCGCTTATAATAAACCTTGTCATGCAGCTTTGCATCGACAAGGAGCTTGACCGCTACCGCGCATGGCGCGAGCAGCAGGCATAATAATAACTGCCCCGGACAATGCGTAAAACGCCGTCCGGGGCAGCTTCTTTTTTTTACTTATAGATAACAAGTGCGAGGTATACTAACGGCTCGCTGCCGGTGTTTTTCAGGGAATGACCCTCGCCGTCGGGGCAGAATGCCGTGTCGCCGGCGTGAAGCGTAACGAGGTTTCCGTTGTCGCTGTATTCACCCTCGCCCTCGAGGATGCAGTAATACTCGCCGTCGCCCTTGTGGACGTGCCAGCCGCACTCCGCGCCGGGGTCGAGCGTTATAAATGAAAAAACGCGGCCCTTGTCGTAAAGCTCCTCGGGCGTTTCGATTATGCGCTTAAAATAGGCTTTTCCGCTGCCTCCGAGCAGACCTTCAACGGTTTCGCGTTTGTGTTCTTCATTCCGGATGATCATCAGTCACTTCTCCTTCCACCTACAATAATAAGAAATCTCATAAGCTGAGCAAGCGACACGGCAAGGGCGGCAACATAGGTCATTGCCGCGGCCGAGAGCACCTGCTTTGCCTGCCTGAACTCCTCGCCCTGCAAAAGATTTGTCTCCTCAATGGTTTTGAGTGCTCTTGACGAAGCGTTAAACTCCGTCGGTAGGGTGACGAGCTGGAATATCGTCACAAGGCCGTACAGCGCGCAGCCTATATACGCGATCGTAACAAACACCTCGCCGAAGGACGAGAGGATAAGACCGAGTATGATAAGCGGAACCGACAGCTTTGCGCCGAGGTTCGTTATCGGCACTATCGCCGTGCGGATCTTGACGGGCGCGTAGTTTGTCGCGTGCTGTATCGCGTGGCCGACCTCGTGGCAGGCAACGCCTATGGCGACAGTCGAGGTGCTGCCGTAAACGTCATCCGACAGGCGCACAACGTTTGCCGAGGGATCGTAGTGATCGGTCAGCGAGCCGGAAATGTGCTCGATGGGAACATTGCTCAGCCCGTTGCGGTCGAGCACCCAGCGCGCCGCCTGCGCGCCGGTCAGGCCGCGCGAGTTTCGCGTGTTCCTGTACTTTTTGAATGTCGAATTGACCCTTGAGCTTGCCCACATTGCAAACAGCATCGCAGGCAGCACGAGGACTATATATGTCCAGTCAATATACATGCCTTACATCCCCAATTCTTCGTCGATGAGCACGATCTCGACCTTGCCCATGTCCATCATCGGACCCCACAGAACGAGCATCGCGTTGCACACACGCTCCGGCGAGCGGCAGTCGTGGCACTTGTCATCGATCTTGCAGGGCGTTTTCGCAGGAAAACGCTTGCAGTTCTGCACGGCGGCGGTGTTGCGTGCACGGAAAACCGCCGACTCGAAGTCGGGGCAGATCTTGTTCGTTCCGGCAATGATATAAACGGTCTTGCGGCCGTAGACCTGACCGGCAAGACGGTTGCCGCGTCCGTCGATGTTTATGATCTCGCCGGTTTCGGCGATGGCGTTCGCACTTGAGATGAACACCTTTGCGGCGTTTTCCTTATCCAGTGTCTCAAGCCCCGGCTCGCGCCAGTGCCAGAAGACCTCGTTGCCGTTTGCAACAAGCTTATCATACAGGCCGAGCTGATCGACCGTCTTTGAGCCGCCTATGCCGACGCTCGTGTCCTTTATCTCGCCGAGAAGGTACTTGCAGGCCTCCTCGCCGCTTGCAAAATGCTGCACCGAAAAATGGCGCGCCTTGAGATTTTTGATTGTCTTTTCAATGTCCATATGTAAAACCTCCGTCAGAATATCTTCTGACGGATATTATATATTAGCGGCACCGATTAATCAAGCCGCTTTTCAAGCTCGCCGGCGAGCAGGCAGGCGGCCTCGGCAAGCTCGTGCGCGGTCTCGGTGTCCTTGGCGTTTGCCGCTATGCGCAGCTTTTTACAGCCAGAAAGCGGAGATATGCGCAGCTCGTAGCCGTCGCCCTTGAGGCGGAAGCCGTCCGAGTAGTCTGCGCCCAGCTCCAGAAATGCCGAGCTTATCCTGTCCATAAGCCGCGCACGGTCGGTGCAGCCGCAGTCGGCGTGCTCCATGCACTCGCACTCGGGATCCGAGCACTCGCCGGCCACGTCGGCCTCAAAGCCGCCGGCAAGCTCAATGTTCAGCTTGCCGGACAGAGCGTCGGCGCAGCATTCGTAGTAGCTCTTCGGCGTGCCGATATCGCACCAGTAGCCGTCGCACGGAACGCCCAGAAGCTTCTCTCCCTTGTCCAAAAGCCTCGGAAACAGATCCTTTGCAAAGTCAAATTTGGTATTCTTCGGAACAAGCTCCATTGCGCGCGGAGAGATGATGTATATGCCGGTGTTGACAAGGTTTGTCACAACGTGCCGCCAGTCGGGCTTTTCAATGAACGAGCGGATGAAGCCCTCGCGGTCGCACAGCGCAAGGCCGTAGCGCAGCGGCTCCGGCTCTGGGCACAGAGCTATCGTCGCGGCAGGGGAGCGCCTTTTGTGCTCGGCAATGAGCTTTGATAGGTCGATGTCGCACGCGGCGTCGCCGGATATGACGAGAAAATCCTCGCTGCCGTAGAAATCGGCGCAGTTTTTTACGCCGCCTGCCGTGCCGAGCGCATTTTGCTCGACTCTGTATTCGATGCTGACGCCGAGCTTTTCTCCGCTGCCGAAGTAGTTTTTAATATCATCCGGGCGGTATTTGAGCGCTGCGCAGATATCTGTTATGCCGTGCCTGCGCAGCAGCAGAATGATGTGCTCCATCACCGGCCTGCCGCACAGCGGCACAAGCGGCTTCGGCATGTCGCCGGTTATGGGCTTGAGCCGCCGCCCTTCGCCGCCTGCCATGATAATTGCCTTCATAAGCCATCCCTCCTAAATCTATTGTTGCCGCCGCGGCATGATATATTCAAAGAAAAGTCTTGACTTTAGCGGAAAAGTGAATTATAATACACAAGCTGAACATTTGAATATTGTTTTGTACTCGGAGAAGTCGCGTAGTCCGGCCGAGCGCGCACGATTGGAAATCGTGTAACACCCATAAGGTGTTCGAGGGTTCAAATCCCTCCTTCTCCGCCATAAGTCCACCTTAATTTTGATAGAATTAAGGTGGGCTTTTTCTATGCCCGAAAACCGCTTGAAATAAGGCTTTTCGGCTGTTTCAGCACATAAGCGAATCCCGCCGCAGAGCAATTCTGCGGCGGGGTTTCGTGTTTTACATGGGTTTTGTGGCTTTTTTGTCGTTGTAATCGTTAAACAGCTGGGGGAATCGTTGCATTTCATAACGAAGCCATCATTTCAATATACCCGTTTGTTGACCCCGATAAAATAACCACAATGTTCCTGTTCGCTACGTTGCCGCTTCTCTCGCAAAGCGGCAATACAAAATCGGCAATCAAGGGTAACACTCTTAATTCGAATAGCTTAAATCGGAAATCTCCCTGTTCGTCAAGTTTGTATAAACGCAGGCATTGCTTGCCAAGTATAACGTCTCAGACGCGGCCTCTTCTTTTCAATAAATGCCTGTGGCTGTATAAGCAGAAAATCAAATTCCATCATTCTTCCGCCAGATCGGCAACCAGCTTGATGTCGCTGACCGCCAGAGCAAGCTGAAGCTTGTTTTCAAATCCGGTTTTTTGCAGCATATTTGCCACATGGAATTTGACCGTTGACACCTCGCAGCCCATCTCCGCCGCGATGCGTGCGTAGGTCAGTCCCCGCAGCAGATGCCGCAGAACTTTCAATTCCGTCTTTGTAAATTCCGTGCTTTTTGCCATGCCGATTTCGACCGTCGGAGGCGCGTCCGGAAAGATGTGCTCACCCGCCATCGTCTGACGGACGACATCCATCAAACGCTTCTGCGCAGAGTCCTTGTACCACAGGCTGTCGGCTCCTGACTTCTTTGCCTCGTCCAGAACGGCACCGTCGATCAGCGAGGTCACAACAATGATTTTGCTCTTCGGCTGTATGGCTTTGATCTGGCGAACGGCAGTCAGCCCGTTCTCACGGTTCTCCGTTTGCACATCCATCAAAATCAGATCGACAGAATTTATTCGGCACATCTCAACCGCCTGCTTTGCGCCGGGAATGGACGCTATGATCCGGCATCCCTCCTCGGCACGGAAATAGCTTTCCAGCAAACTGCGGATCATGGTCTGGTCTTCAACGATCATTACTCTCATGTACTGCTTCCTCCTGTTCCGGCAGACTGAGCATCAGCTTAAACCGAGGGATACTCTGAACCTCCATTTTGCCGCCTGCTTCTTCTATGCGTTGACGCAGCATGGAAAGACCTCCGCCCTCTGTGATTTTTTCCTTCGGCGCTGCGCCGTTATTGGTCAGAGATATATCCATACAGCCCGGTCTCCGCCAAAAGAACACATACAACTCTGTTCCGTCTGCGTGACGGACACAGTTCGCCGCACATTCGCAGATCGCCAGCGCGCTGAGCGCGCACATCCGCTGCGTTTGCGGCTCATCCCCTGTCAGCAGAACTCTAACTCCCAGCTCTCCCGCTCGTTTTTTCGCCGCCTTCAGCGGTTCGGATTGCGCCGTTATTTGGCCGGAGCGATAAAGTACTGAAATTGACTGCTCCCACAGCGCCGCGTTTGCATGAATTTCCTTCTGATCCGTGTGCCGGAGCAACAACCGGCGTGCCGCGAGAATACAATGTCCAATGTCATCGTGCACGCGCAGCTTCATCGCCAGCGTCTCTTCCTGACGGATAATCTCTGGCATCTGCGCCAGCAGCCGCCGCATCCGAGCATTTGCCTCTGCCAGCTTTGCATTTTCCGCGTTCATCTGATCCTGCTTTCGGATCATCTCCGTAACGTCTGCGGCGGTGACTTGTGTATATCGGACACCCGCTTTTGTTGTGATTTGCTCCTGTGCAAAGCGCAGCGCCTTCCCGTCCGGAAAGCGGTAGATCCGAAGGCGAGGGTCCAAACAGATCACATTTGAAGGCGGCGACTGCAGGGCGCTCTGCATCTCCGCGAGAGACTGTATGTCCCCTTTTCGCAGCCAGTTCACAATGACGAGCATCCGGCGGTTGACAAGTCGCACCACGCCGTTTTTATCGAAGAAGCAGGCCGCGATGGGCAGACTGTCGAAGC
>ERZ827512.271-NODE-271-length-76211-cov-20.035007_pt1 | contig 76211 bp, 68 predicted proteins | sample MGYA00519916_ERZ827512 | MGnify/ENA primary metagenome ERZ827512 (study PRJEB31778, sample SAMEA3449335) | human gut metagenome | biome: human gut; feature: human-associated habitat; material: faeces | place: United Kingdom | collected 2010/2012 ... | reverse complement strand
ATCCAACAATAGCATTTATAAAAACTACAAAAAGTATGACAATAGTATCAGTATATTCATGAGAATAAAAATATCCATAAAAATATAAAAGTAATGCAACAATCAATAATATGATAATCATAGTATCATTAAATTGCTTTAAAAACCTTATAATCCATGGCGTTTTCTTTTTATTTAGAATGATATTTTGTCCAAAATCATTTAATCTTTTCTTAGCTTCTTTACTATCTAATCCACGGGTATTACTATTTAAAATTTTAAATATTTCTTCTTCTTTTTTTGAATACACTTTTTCCTCATCTCCATTTTACTATTTTTTTAACTTCTAACTTCTTTAAATTTTAAGTATTGTCTTCAACATATATCATCATTTGATTATATAAAATAGCATAATAATAAAGTTCTAATAATTTGTAAAATTATAATTATCTTATTATAATACCAGTTTACTCTTATAAAGATAATTCATTTTAGTTTTTGTTAATACTATTTTTTTTATAAATTTCAAATAATTTTTAATGACAATTTCACTACAATTTACAGATTTACAAATACACTTAGGGCTATTTAAAAATTCTATATTTTTTATTAACACGTTCCATCTACATTATATATCACATTCAAATATCTTTACAATAATATTTTTACATTATTTATACAAAACTTTACAATATTTTTACATTCTAAGTGTTCTTTTACAACCATTATTTTGTAAACTATAATACGCAAGTTTATTTAAACTACCACACATAATATTATTATTAAGTAAATATTTTAGTTCTTCTTCAGTAAATATTGCATATGTCAAGTTTTCATTTGGATTTACATTAAATGCTTTAATAGAATTTTTAATACGTACAACATAACAAATCGAATTATCTATACCTACAGAATAATATGAATTATCAAGTATTGTTACATTATCTGAAACATATCCAGTTTCCTCTTTTAACTCTCTTTTAGCAGCTTCAATAACATCTTCCCCATCCTCAATATAACCCGAAGGAAACTCTGCTATTATTTTATCATTAATTCTAGTTTGAAATGTCAATATGTAATTGCCGTTACTATCTGTAGCAACAATTATAACTGAATCTTTACCACCATTTTTAACTATTTTTTCTCTTGTAATAGTCCTATTATTAGGAAGGCTATAAACCTCTTTTATAAGATTAATAAAATCACCACTATATAATATTTCCTCTTTAGTAAGTTTTCCTTTAACCTTTTCATAAATATTAGTTATTTTTTCTAACAACATTTTTTCTTTGTACTCTGAACTTCTTAAATAATTTAACTCATTTACTCTAATCATTGTACTATTAGCACAGTCCTCTAAAGTTTTATTATTTTCATTTAATAATTCTTCCCTAAAAATAGTTCTTACTTCAAGTTCATCAACGCGTGGAGTAACCCTTATAATAATTTTGCCTTTTTCAAAATTTTCCATTTTCTTTATAGAAATTTCTTTTTTATCTCCATAAACTAAATTTATATAAATTCCGGTAGTATAATCAACTAAATTCGAATCACTAGGTAATAAACATTCGTCAGAGTGATCATCATAATATAAAAATATATAAATTGGTTTTTCAAAAAGCTCTTGCTTATTAAATAAATAATCAAAATCTGAATAACGATATTTAGTATAATTTCCATTAATAATATCCTTAACTGTTAATATGTAACTATTATTTTCTAAATTAATATTATATCTTCTTAAAATTAAATATCTATGTCTATTAAATATATCACTCACTTTATTAAAAAAGTCATCCTTTAATTTAATTTCAATAAATACTTTGCCCATATTTTTTTCTTTACTTTCATATAAAATATCAGAAAGCAATTTATAAAATCTAGCATTTTCATTTTCATAAAATTTCAACTTTCGATAAATATTTAGTTTCTCCTCTTGAGAGAAAGTTTTTTGATAACCTAGTTTTGCAATATTATCAAGAAATGCTAGTTCCTCCTTTTTTAATTTAATAAACTCTTCTTTTAACTTTTCAATATTCATAAAAAATTCTTCCTTTCAATAATATTTTATTCCTTATTTATTGATAAGTAAAATATATTTGTGTTATAGTATATATAAGGAGAGCTTATAATGAATATTGACCTAGAATTATATAAAGTATTTTATGTTGTTGCTAAAAATAAACATATGACTAAAGCAAGTGAAGAACTTCATATATCACAACCAGCAATATCACAATCAATAAAAAAACTTGAAAACCAGCTTGGAGGAACACTTTTCTTAAGAAGTAATAAAGGAATGCAGCTTACTAATGAAGGAAAAATGTTTTATGAATATGTTAAAGGTGCTTTAGAACTTATCAATAATGCTGAAAATGAGTTTACCTCTTTTAAAGATTTATCTAAAGGTGAAATTAAAATCGGCTGTTCAACAACACTCACAAAAATAATTTTATTAGATGTAATAAAAAGATTTCATCAAGACTACCCTAACATTTCAATAAACATTACCAATGATTTAACAAGTAATTTAATTAACGATTTAAAATTAGGAAAGCTAGATTTTGTAATATTTAATGAAAGTAATATCAAAGAAACAAACCTACATTTAGAAAAAATAACCGAGCTAAAACAAGGATTCATTTATAATCCAGACTATTTCAAAGATGATATAAATAATTTTGAAGATTTAAATAATTACCCTCTTATATTGCAAAAAGAAAGTTCTAACAGTAGGAAACTATTAAATAGTATTGCTTCAAAAAATAATACTATTTTAATACCTAAAATGGAAGTTGTAAGTCAAGAACTAGTTACAGAATTTACTAATATTGGACTAGGCATTGGTTTTACAATAATTGACTTAGTTAAAAAAAATTTCAACAATTTAAAAGAATTAAAAATTAACAAAGATATTCCAAAAATAAATGTTTATTTAGGTACTAACAAATCAATCTTACCTACTTTCGCAAGTTCTACTTTTATAAAATATTTAAAAAGATGATCAAAAAAATCATCTTTTACTTATCTCTCTAATATATTTAGGCCTATCTATTTTGGATGTTAACATTCTTACTTCGTTTAACATAGTTATTTCAAAACCAACATATTCACTTAATTTTCTTTTTAATTCATTAAGAAGTTCTAAAGCATTTGCATCTTTTGAATCATATAAATCTCTTAAAAAAGAATTACTATTTACAAAGTTATTAAATAGATTATCCACTAAAAAGTATTTTAACTCTAAATTAAATCCTTCAGAGTTTTCTTTTAATGTTACATTTCTTTTTGAATATTCCATTGTATCTATTACATTAATCTTACCTTTTGAATATAAAATATTATACATAATATCATAAATCTTTATATCATTATTTGTTAATAATTCAATATCTTTATAACTTTTATTTATAGCCTTTGCAAATGAGTTTAAATTTACATACAATGGATTTATTTCATATAAACTTTTAGATTTAACGAACTTCATAGTATAACCTATAATAAAACTATTATATTCTATAGTTTCTATCGGCCATATAAAAGTTGAGTTAGTTATATTACTAAACTGGGTTAAATCTTCGAATATACCATAATCATAATCATTATCAAAAAATATGTGGAATACTTTTAAAACTTGATTAGTTTTAGGATCATAATAACAAGCTCCTTGTGAACCGACACCTAAAAATCTAAGACTATTTAAATAATTCAAAAATCTATCTTTATTAGTTATTTTCATATCACAAAACTCCCCTTAAGTACGATAATTATATCATTTTTAAGGGGCTGTGTCAAATTAGTGTAAAGTAGAGATTATATAAATTATTTAATATTCTAATTTTTATTAATTTCATTAATTATATATTCTCCATGTGTTTTTATTTTAACTGGACTCAATATATTTAATTTTTTAAGTTCATCAATTGATGATGGCTTTAATTCCAATAATTTTTCTAGTTCAACATTTGTAAATACATAATATGCAGGTATTTTCATTTGTGATGCTCTTGTTTTTCTTAATTCCACTAGTCTTTCTTTCAAATTATCTGAAATATCATTTCTACAAAATTTATCTTTATAGTACTTGTAATAATCAATATTTTCATTAATACATAAATTTGCATAACTTTGAGCAATTAATTCCATATTCTTTTTTGAAGAATAACTATCATCACTTCTTATATGACTTAAATCATATTGTATTTTTCTTACTAATGCATCGGCTCTTAAAACTTTAGATTTAATATCTTTAGGTGCTTTACTTGTATTTAAAATAGTTTCTTGATTTGCTACTACTACTAATACTTTTCGATAATAGTCAAAATTTTTTGAACCAAATAATTTAACTAATCCTGAAGCTTTACTTTCCCATATTTTTCTTATCACTTCTCTTTGTGCTTCAACCTGTCTAAGTGGTGAGTACATTCCCTTTTTAATTTTCTTTCCATTAAAAGTATATTCTCTAATAAAGTCACCATTTTCATTAACAAAATTTCATATAATTTTATTTTTTAATACCATTTAAGATGACATAGAACTAAAACGCTAAAGCAACTATGCTATAAATATCAAATGTTTTAATACCATTTAAGATGACATAGAACTAAAACTACCTTTTTGCATAAGGGTAAAACTCTCTCGTTTTAATACCATTTAAGATGACATAGAACTAAAACTATAAAATAGTTTTCAAAGTAGGGCAAATAGTTTTAATACCATTTAAGATGACATAGAACTAAAACTCATACACATTTGTTCCCAACTTGGAGTTTGTTTTAATACCATTTAAGATGACATAGAACTAAAACAATTTAATTTGTGTCATTTTAATCATTCTCGTTTTAATACCATTTAAGATGACATAGAACTAAAACTTGATTTAACTGGTACACACCATATATCATGTTTTAATACCATTTAAGATGACATAGAACTAAAACTTTTATTATCAATTTCTTGTTGTTTTTGTTGTTTTAATACCATTTAAGATGACATAGAACTAAAACCTTACTACATTATAAGTATATCACAAAAAAGTTTTAATACCATTTAAGATGACATAGAACTAAAACGTATATACCATTTGTCATTTGAACCCGGTTGTTTTAATACCATTTAAGATGACATAGAACTAAAACAGATACCTTTAATAATTGAGATTCCCTGCCGTTTTAATACCATTTAAGATGACATAGAACTAAAACGTGTTAAATTCTTATTTGTAAATAGTGTTAGTTTTAATACCATTTAAGATGACATAGAACTAAAACCACTCCTTTTTTTATTTGAAAATTATCTTTGTTTTAATACCATTTAAGATGACATAGAACTAAAACCTCAAATTTTAGTTCTAAGTATCATAGAGTAATACTTTTCATCGTAAATGGAAATTCTATATCACCTATTATTCTATCATAAATTCAACTAAATTGTCATCAACTATTAATTTTTTCTCAAAATCGTGACTACAGCCATAACATTGAGAATCAACCAAAATAATATTTACATTATTATAAATTGAATACTTATATAGTTCATTTAATTCATCATCATCTAAATATTGTTTTAGATTAACAAGTACTATAAATTTACTAGATTTCAAAGATCTTTCAAGTTCAATAATAGAAAATAAATTTTCAATAATTGAACTTTTATAATTTACTTTTAACTTAAAAAGTTTTGTAAGAGATTCAATAGTCGCATCATTATTTACTGCAATCGGTAAATCAACAGTTGAAATAATGTTATTATATTTTTGAATTAACTTTTTATATAATAGTAATAACGATTTATCAGAATTATCCTTTAAATTTTCATTAATAAGTTTATTAATTAAAAGCATATATCTTGAAAAATCAATATTAAAAAAATCACTAATAACATTAACTTTATTTGTAATATTAATTTCTTTATCATCAGAAAATGCTTTAATTTCTTCGATAACATTACCATTACATATTTGATTTAAATCATTAATCAAACGAAAGAACACTTTTTTATTTTCTATTTCTAACACATTTATGAAATCATTAGTAATTTCAACATTATTTTCTAGATATGAAATAGTTATTTTCATAACACAACTAACCTACTCTCATTATTGATTATTTTATTCGTTGATGAACCAATAATATACTCTATTTGAGAATATTGTTTTTCTGTAATAGTAAGCATTTGAATTATACCCTTATTTGGTGCTGATTTTTTAACTCTATTGTAAAGAAAATTAGCTTGCTGTGAATTTAATACTATCTTTGAATAAACTGATTCTTGCATCATTAAGAAACCTTCATTTAGCAAAAACTTTCTAAACCTTAAATAGTTTCTTTTATCCTTTGCATATATATTAGGAAGATCAAAAAATACAATTGCTCTCATAACTCTATTCTTCTCCATAAATGAAAGCCTCATAATTTTCAATATTTTCAATAGAATCCAAAGTTTTTTTTACATATAATTTTATAATATCTTTTAAAGTGTACATCTTACTTTGATATTTATAAGTATGATTAAACAAATTAACAACATCTAATTTATAGTCACTATCAAGTTTTCTTTCCTTATTATAATACACAAAATTATCAATAATAACTCTAAAAGGTTCCATCAAATCACAACTTAAATTAAATTGATTAAATTCATTGGTATGATTAATACCTAATTCAGTTAAAAAGCCATTTGCCTTGACTTCTTTATTGATTGTTGATAGTAAAATTGCATAGCCATAATTTAATGCAGCATTTGTCTCTTGCTCTGAATGTCTAATAAAATCATTGCCAAATAAAGCATTAAAATATACTTTTGCAGCATGGCCCTCTCTGTTTGTAATGTCTCCTATTTCAACATCATTCGCATAATTTAATAACATTTCATATTTATCATCATCAACTTTTCTTAATAACATAGCTTGATTTATTATTTTATTTTTAATTATTTCTCTCCAAAGACTATCTTTGTCAGGCTGTTTCCAACTAATCTGTTTTTTTATTTGTTTACTTGAATTATGCCTTGAATAAAAACTTGCAAGTTCTCCGAAAGGGTTATGTTTTTCATCACAAAATATAATATTAATTTTATTTAAGGATAGTTCCTTTAATAAGAAACAAGTTACTACCGAAGTGGGATTATCAATAATTATAGTGTCAATTTCAGAAAGATGAATATATTTTTCATCTTTCTCTTGTTTGACAACTAAAAATGAATTTTTATAACTGAGTTTGGATTGTTTTGATATTACTACAGTCCTAAAACTCATTATATTTGCTCCATATACCAGTATATGAATTACTTTTTATTATAACATTTTCTATTGTTCTATCATTCTTTTTTCCAAATGCAGACGAGTATTTGTCATTTAAAAATTTAAAATTTGCATTTAAACTATTGCATTTTAATAGCTTTAATAACTCAATAATAATTTTTTCTTTATTTTCTATTGAATTGATATCTAAATTTTCATAGTTAATCATAGATTTTAGTTCTGGAATCAAATTATTATAAAGAACATATTCTTTTTCTATTTTATCTACAATATATTCTATTGTTTTATTTAAATTATTATCATAGTTTTCAACTTCAACTCCATAATTATTAAATAACTTATTAAGTGTATTTTTATATTTGACTAAAAATTTCTTTGCAAATTTAAATTCCTTAGCATTAATAACTTCTACCTTATCCGATGCACCAACTAAGTAACATATTTGCCCATTCCAATCAAGCAAACTATAAAAAGGTACAGGTTTAGATATCTTCAAAATATCTTTACTATCTTTAAGATTTAATAAATCTACTAAATAATCAGCAGTTTTCATTTCATCTTTTTTTGATGTACTTAAGACATAAATCGGCATTCCAACAAGTTTCTTTGTTTCTTTACCCTTATTTAAATAAGTTACCATTACAGCGTATGCTGGATTTAAACGTGTATATGAACCATATAATTTTGTTGGAAGATTTTCTTTCAAAGGTACTCCCTTATTTCCCTTTCTTTGTTTAGTTTGATTATAAAATTCTCCAGATTTGTATTCAACTTTCTTACTAATCAAAATATCATTTGAATATAAAGCATTTTCGATATTTTTATTAAATACTTTTGAATCAAATTCTTTTGTAATTACCTCGCCAGTCTCTTCATCGATTTGCATTGGAATTATATCATTTATTAAATAGTTCATTTTATCATCTAGGCTATTTATTACATATCCATATTTTAAAGACTTATAATCTTTATTAGCAATTAAATCTTTATTTAATTCCTTAACCATATCAAAATCAATATTTTTTCTTAAGTATTTTTCTTTATATTCTCCTAAAACTGCAGCAAGATATGCATCATGTGCATGATGATAGTCATTAATATCTCTAAATTTATATAATTCAAATTTTTCTCTATAATTATGCGATAAGTTTGCTTTTAAATAAATTACTTTTGAATTTTCATATAAATTTGCTAATATATTTGCAACGTGTTTAGTAATTTGTCTTGTTTCTACAATTTGTCTATTGATAAATCCTTCTATATCTTTTGAATTAAATTCTTTTCTTATCAAGTTATAATATTTTTTATTTGATATAAGACCAATACTTTTTAGATGAGACCACCATTTTCTATTTGTTTCAGTTTTAAAATTCGATGGTAAAACAAAACTTGCAGCCTTATTTTGATTTTCCTCTTTTAAAACTAATGCTTTATTATCTATAGAATCATCTTTTATTAATGTTCTAGGAATAATATGATCAACTTCATAATCGCTTAAATTCTCTATTTTTAATGGTGTCATTGAATATAAACTTTTTCCTTCTTGAATAAAATACAAGAATAATTTTTCAGAATCTATTTTTTCTTGAGACTTTAACTCTTTATTTAAATTATTATAGTTATTAATTTCATTTCTATATTTTTCGTATAAATTTGCTAGATATTTTTTTCTATCTGGTTTTCTTTCTTTTTTATCTTCATTTCTCGCCATTTCTATAGATATGTACTCTGGATCATATCCTATATAATTTGTAATTTCGTCCACTATTTTAAGGGCTTGATATATACCCCTTTTTGTTGCTGGAGAAGTAACCAATTCCCTAACCAAATCATAATTAACTTTTTTAGTTATTTGTTCACCATTAATTTTATCAATTAGCTCTAAAAACTTATATTTTTTATTGTTAAGAATTTGCATAAAATTTTCTTTTGTTTCAATCATCAAATCCATAATTGACTTTGAAGTATTTGTTTCTTTATCGAAATATAAAACACCAGTTAATAATTTTCTTGATAGACTACTCCATCCAGTATATTTTGTTTTTAACAATTTATTAACTTTTTCAGCATTTAAATCAGGATATTCTCTATTTAGTTTAACTTTAAGAATATTTTTATCTTCGAAAATAGTAATCCATTCAATTATTTTTTCGGCATCATTTAGAGTATAATTTGTATTTTCAAATACCCCATCTATTCCAAAAAAATCGACATAACTTTTCATACTATTAGCAAATTTTTCATCAGCTGAATAGCCCTTTACTAAAATATCATCACCATAAATATCAGTAACTTTATTAGCGTATAAGTATTCTTTGAATTTTTTATCAGTTATTGTTCCAGATGTATTTAAAAATAAATCATTATAAATTTGTTCTTGTAATTCTTTAGAAAGAGGATTGTCATTAATCTTAATTTGTTTTAATTCATTTAATACTTTAAATTTTGAATATAAAATTGAATTTGCAGGTATAGCCTTTTCATTAAGTAGATATGTACAAGTAGAAATCATTTTCTTAATAAACTCATCTGCAGAGGCTTCTTTATCAACAACCTCATCAAAATTATATGGAGTTATTCTTATGCTTTCTTGACCACTTTTTCTTATCATCCAAGCGAAATTACTTTTTTCTGTTGTAGTTAAAGGACCTACATAATAAGGAATCCTAAATTCAAGTAATTGCACCAATTTATTAGTACCATTATATTCATCACCTAAAAAAGGATAATATTTCTTTTGATTTTCAATTATCTTTACCAATTCATTCTTATTTAACTGATATGGAAATTTACCATTTTCTACAGATGTTAATCTTGGTAAAAAATCACCATTTTCTAATCTCATAAGTATTTCTTCATTATATTTTTTTACTAAGTAACTATCAACATTATTCCAATTTACACTATCAAATAATTTTTTTAGTTCTTTTTGAAAATCATCATATGTAATACCATTAGTTATATATCTATCATATAAACAATAATTTTCTTTTTTAGCATTATTTTTTGTTCTAAATAATTTATCATATAAGCTTTCTTTTTTACCACCTATTGTTCTATCTACATTAAAAACTTGTTTTAAAAATTTTAAATCCTCTTTATGCTTATCATAATATCCAATCATTAAATTAGATAAACTCGGTGTTTTACTTTCCTTAAATATCTTTTTTAAATAAACAATGTCATACAAATTTTTTAATGCCTCTAAAAGTTCAATTCTTTCACCAAGCAATTTCTCATATTCATCATATTTATCATCATATTCAGTAGTAGAAAAAGATAGCTCAACCTTTGCTGAATCTATATCTAATAAAAACATTTTTATAAAATTAAATTTATTACCATTTATCATTTTAATAAATTCAATAGTAAACTCTTTAGGCATAAAATTAAAATAACTTGTAAGTTCTACTTTTTTATCATTTTTAGAATCTAATAATAGTATTTTTTCTAAATCGGTATAATCTATATTTTCATCCACATTAAATTCTTCACAATAAATATTAATTAAAGATACAACATTATGAAAAGATTCCTCAATATTTAAACTTTCTGTATTAAACTCACCTTGTACTAAAAAACTTCCACGATATTTTATAATATGATGAATTGCAAGATATACAAGTCTAATATCAAATTTTTTATCTTCATTAATTAAATCATTTCTTAGGTGATATATAGTTGGATAATTTTTTTGATAAAAATTAAAGAAATCCTTTTCTTCCTTATTTAGTTCTATAGTTTTATTAACTTTATCATTCTTATTATAAAAAGATTCTTTCATTATTTGATAAAAAATAGGATCAACTTTATTTATTTCATTTTGAAATTCCTCTTTTAAAAGTTTTATTCTATATCTTCTTCGATCATATCTTCTTCTAGTACTTCTAAAGTTTCTTCTTGAAGAAGCAGAAACTGCTTCTTCAAATAGTCTAACACCCCATAGTTTCTTGTTACCTTTTCTTAAAACTTTTTGCTTTTCAGATTCGACAACTGCCCATCCCACAGAATTTGTTCCAATATCTAATCCAATATTATATTTTTTCATATTGACATACCTCCTTTTAATATGATAATATTTAATTGTCTTAATACCATTTAAGATGACATAGAGAGTTAAAATAAAGGATTACCTAAATACTCATTATGTGATGAGAGGCTGCTTAGGCTAGCCCTTTTTTTATGTCTTCTATTCACAATTTAATTGTACTAAATAATTAACTTTATGTCTACTTAATTTATTTGAATTATTAAAAAATTATTTTATTTAATTTATATTTTTATAAAGCAAATAAAAAGTACTATTTTGTTTAGTACTCTTTAATTTTTACCCATATTACTTTTCATTATTCCATATATTTCTGATATAAACTCACTATCTTTTTTTAAATTTTTATCACATAGTAAATAAACATGATTTTTAGTTCTTGTAAGAGCAACATAAAATAATCTTCTTTCTTCAGCAAAAGGAATACCTTCATCAATAACTTCATTTCGATACAATTTTTCTATCCAAATCATACTTGTTTTAACAGATGGAAATGAAGTATTTAATCCAATAATAATTATATCATCAAAAGTAAGACCTTTAGATTTATGCATAGTCATTGCTTCAATATCTATATCTTCATAATTTTTAAATACTAAACTAGATTCTATTCCATCAAAGAAACTTTCATCATCATATAAATTATCTATAATCCTATTTGTTCTACCTAATATTAAAATTCTATGATCTGGACTATCACCATATATCTCTAAAATAGTACTTTTAAGTAAATTAATTTCCTCTTTATCAGATTTAGTTCCATCAAAAGTCTTAATAATAATTGGTTTATCTATATGTTTATCAGATACTAAGTCTTTTTTTATTTGACTATTATTTTTCATAATAAACTGTCCAGATAAGTTGATAAGTTCTTGACTATTTCTATACGTCTTATTAATTTTAAATAGTTTTGCACCCTTAAAATAGTTAGTAAAATTATAAATATACTCTATTCTTGAGCCACTAAAGGAGTAAATACTTTGCCAATCATCTCCAACTGCGAATACTTTAGCATCATTTCTTTTAGCGGTCTTCATAGTAAGTTCATACTTAATATTAGATATATCTTGATATTCATCAATAATTATATAATCAAATAATAAATGAGTTTCACTTGTTAATTTTTCAATATACTTAACTGCATAGTATAATAAATCATCAAAATCAAAGTAATAATATTCTCCACCATAAAGTTTATTTGAATAATAATTATAAAAGTCTAAGAAGTATTTTGCCTCAATCATAACATTTTGTTTTTCTTCACCTTTTAAAGTCATAATATATTTTTTTATAACTGTTTTATCCTCTCTATAAGCAGATGATTTTAAATATTTAATACTTGAGTACATAAAATATTCAAATGGATATACTTGTGAAAGTGGATTTAGACGAAGAATATGTTCATATATTTCTTCATTAGTTCTTTCATTATATTCAACATTTAACTCTCTTAATTTGTTATCTAAAATTCTAACAATATTTGAAAGTGATGTTCTTTCAATTTCAATAAATTTATTATTATGCTCTTTATGGTATTTTTCTTTTTCTAATTTTATTTTATTATAGTTTTCATCCTCTAAGCCAAAGTATTCAATATATATTTTTTCACCAGCATAATCAATTGTAAAATCAGGTTTATATATTATATTATTTTCCATTAGTTCTGGATAAGCTTCTTCATAAGAATATGAAAGACCTCTTTTATAAAGAAAGTTTGCTATTACTGCTTCACCAGCTGATTTAACATAGTCTCCATTTATAGATATAATATTTTCATCTTTCTGAAGTTGTCTTTCAATCCATGATTTAATTAAATTTATAGTTCCTACAGTTTTGGCTTCATTAAGTTTAACACTTACATAGTAGTCTATAAGCTCATCATAAGTATTAAATTTTTGATAGTTATCAATAAAGAATTTGCTAAATACAAAGTTTTTCATTTGTTTAACAGTATCAAAATTATTAATTATTTCAGTAATTTTATTTTTATCTAAATATAAGTTTTTAAAGTACTCTAAAAAGATTTCTCTTTTTTTATTTCTATCAAGTATAACGCATTTTCGATTATTAAATATTTCTCTGATGTATTCATAACCAAGTGAATGAAATGTTGTAACGTGTGCAGGGATATTAAAATCTAAGCAAATTCTTTTATCTAGTTCTTCAGTAGCTTTTCTTGTATAACTTAGTATTAATATTTTTTCTGGTAAAACATTTTTCTTTTCCACTAAATATTTTACTTTTGATGCCATAGTGGTAGTTTTACCTGTACCTGCTCCAGCAATGATAAGACTATATTTTTCATCACTTAATATGGCTTTACACTGCTCTTTATCAAGTTTTATATTAGGATCAATATCTTTATAGAAATTATCAAAGTAATCTTTATTTAACAAATACACTTTTTCTAAAACTATATCATTATAAGTATCAATATTAAAGTTAGAGGGCACAGCACCACTATAATTTGCTAATACATTTAAATATAAATCATTTGAAATATATTCATGATTATTATATTTTTTTATAAACTCCTCTTTCACACTGCCACCTACTATAATAGTATTATAACAAAAATCAATTATTTTTTATAGTGAGTTTCATTTAGTTTAAATTTTTTGTAAGTATTTCATAGTATTATATTAAAAAAATAGGATATTACTCCTATCTAATAAATTATATAGCAAATGCCAACCAAGGAATTATTAACATTAAACTTATTAATAAACACACTTTATAATCTTTTTTAAATAAGTTAATTATATCTAATGAAGAAAGTATTGAAATAATAACTAATATCATTTGAACTACAGTTATTATAGCGGATATTATATGTGAATCATTAAAACCCTCGATGCAAAATATTCCATATATAAAGAATAAAATAATACTAATAATTCTAACTACTTTTTTACTTTTTTCTTCTTTGCTTATTAATAATTTACCATTATTTTCAAAATATTTCTCTTCCATTTTGTTTTTATGTTTTAACTCTATTATTTCTTTTTTGTTTTTAGTTTTAGATTCTAATTTTTCTTTCCAATCATTTTCACGTGAATTTATACCTTTTTCAATAAGGCTTTCTGCATTAGCCTCAACTTCAACCCCAATTTTTTTAAAATTAACTTTCATAAACTATTTCACCTCATTAAATACAATGTTTTTCTCGTGAACTTACATCATACTAATTATATCACGTATAATGTTAAACATAAAGATTTTATGATAATACCTAAAGGTATATCAAAAATAACTTAATAGTTCTAAAACCCTTTAATATAGACAAAAATGAAAGTTTTAGTTCTCTTCAGGGGACGGCTAAGTTCCATATTGTCATAATTTATAAAATAAGTAAAACTCTTTATTTTTAAGGGTTTATGTACATATTAGTTTATTTCAATTTATTCAAATTTATATGTTTTTAGGTACTTTACGCATCTAATTACGTACCTAAAAATTAATCATTTTTATTATTCTTTTCTACTAATTTTTCCAATCTTACTTTCATCTTTTCAATATTTTTAGTCGTATCCTTTATACTTACTTCTTCATCATTTTCCATAAACTCTTTATAAATTTTAAATGCTTCTTTTTCTAAATTTGTTCCATTTACATTAATATATTCCTCTATCTTTTTAAATGATTTTTGTATTTCTCTATCAGCAGAATCAAATCTCTTAATTGCCTCTGGATCTCCCATAAATAAATCATATAAATTACTACCATTAAATAATTGATCAAACAATTCTAATGATCTTTCATTATCCTTTTTAAAAACATCACTTAATCTATTTTCATTTTCTGGTATTCTTAGTTTCAATTCATCAACTTTATTTGACAATTTATCCATTGAATACTTTATTTTTGACTTATTTAAAACAATTTCTTTTATTTTTGTTTTATCAATTTGATTATAAACTTCACTAAAAATGTCATTAATAATAAATCTTAAATTTTCTAATATTTCAAAGTCTATGTATGCTGCAAATAAAATATTATTATCTTCATCATCTTTTAGCGAATGATTTACTTGGTGTCTTATGGTCTCAATTATTTTAAATAAAGTTGCCTTATAATTTTCCTTTTTATAATATTTATTATCATTTGCAATAAATTCTTGATTGATCATCTTTTCAAATTCTTCATATTTTTTTGTATTAATAAAATACTCTTTAGAATCTTGTATAGCTTTAATTAAGTTATATATTGATGCACAGTATATTCTATATATTCTATCTCTATCTGTAAATGTATCAATAAAGTATTCTTTGTTTTCAAAATCAAGATAAACTTTAGATAATGTGTTAGACATTGCAACAAATTCTTGTACATTTAATATTTTGCCTATTTGCTTATCAGTATATTTCATCATATCACCTTCAATAATCTTCTATTATACTGCAAAAAAAGAAGAATTAATCTTCGATTTTTAATTGACCATTCATTAATAATGGAATTATTAAATCTTTCGATTTATCAAGTTGCCTATTGATTTCATTAATATTACGTTTTAGCTTAATCATTTTGCCTAATTCAATAGAAATTAATTTCATTGTTTTTTTATCTGGAACAGGAATATACATTTTTAGAATGTCATCTTGTCTAATACCCTTAAATATACTTCCAGTTGATTTGTTTGTTAGCTTTTTCACTATTGCTGGATGTTTAAACATTAAATATAAGTATTCAGATGTAACTACATCATGATTAGGTCTAATCGCAAAAACTGATTCATTAATATCCCAACCTTTTGGTTTTTCATCAATTAAATAACATCTTCCTAGTGGACAAATACTAGCAAATAAAATATCACCTTTTGAAATATCTGATCTGGAATGAACTATTTTTAAAGCTTCTTCATCTATTACATCACAATTATCAAAATCAATACTGTCATCAACGCTTAGATTCTTAACTGTTATATATTTAATATTTCCTTTTCCTAATTTGAAATGACTTCTAGGATTTAACCCAGTTGATATTTTAGTAATGCAATCTTTTATTTGTTTTACTTCCCAATTGCTTGGAATTTCTTGTTTTAAAATATCATTATATACCATTTCAACATTATTACTAACAAACTTTATATTATTTATAGAGCTTATAAAATCCTTAATATTTGTACTATTATCCATAGAAATTTCCTTTATATTATTCTTAATAGGCTCAAATTTTTCTATGAATTGTTCTTTGGTATAAACACCTGTATCAAACTGAACATCAAAGTACTGACCAGCATTAAAGAAACATCTATTATTTTTTATAGCGTCATTCTTTACAGAAGCTGAAATATTGTCAATAATTTCTACATTATTAAAAATATCTACAATTCTTGCTTGCTCTTCAGATTTTAAAATTGTCTTTTTTATTTTTCCAACCTTTTCACTAGTTCCTAAAGATGTAGCATCCATCAAAATGCAATTATCATCTTTCTTATTTTTATCAATAAACATAATCGATACATTAGTACCCGTTGTTGCAAATATATTGGAAGGCATTGAAATAACACCTCTAAGCCAATTATTATTAATTATTTTTTCTCTTATTCTGTACTCAATTCCATTCTTTGCTGTTAAGAATCCTGTTGGAACAACTATTGCAGCTTTACCTTCAGCTTTTAAAGAATAGATTATATGTTGAATAAATAATAAGTATATTGCCATCGAATCAACTTTCTCATTTGGAATATTTGGAACACCTGCAAAGAATCTATCAGAGTATTTATCATCTTCTAATTTATCTCTATAATCACTAAAATCTGTTTTAAATGGAGGATTGCTTACAATATAGTCAAATTGTGCTAATCTATTGCCTTCTTTATTTAAATGAGCTGGATTTAATAAAGTATTTCCATGTACAACATTATCTAAAGAATGTACTAAATTATTTAGTATAAGGTTTAATCTTAAAAATTCATTTGATTTTTGAGATATATCTTGAGTATATAAAGTACAATCTTCTTCACCTATCTCATGAGCAAGTGCCAATAATAAAGTACCTGATCCAGCAGATGGATCATATATTGATACATTTCTTACTTTATCAGTATCAGGAACTAATATTTTAGCAATAATTCTGGCAATAGAGTTAGGAGTATAATATTCTGCATACTTACCAAAATCTTTATTATAATCTTTAATTAAATATTCAAATATTGTTGCAAAAAAATCATATTTTTCTTCAAACACTTCATCAAAAGAAAATTCAACTAGTTTATCAATTATTGCCTTAGCAAAATCATTCTTCTTATTAGATTCAATTATATATTGAGAAATAGGACTAAATAATTTTATTTTTTCTTTACTTCCAGTTCTAACTGAGAATATGTCTATATTATCATTAGAAATGCCATCTAAGGCGTTATCAAACAATTCATAAAACTTTGGTGTGGTAGAATTCTTATTATTAAATAAATAACTTACTAAAAATTCTTTTCTAATAAATGCTACATTAGCTCCTAGACCATATCTATATTTAGACATTTCCGCAGGACTAAGTTTCATTATTTCTTCTTCTACTTCTTTTGTTGTAGAAGTTTTAGATAAATTCTTATCTACTCTTTTAAATTCATATAAGAATTTATCATTTAAATATTTGTAAAGGAATGAATCAGCAATAATCTTATATTCATTTCCTGTATTAGATAATCCATATTCACCACATACTGCCTTTAGATCATCTATCATTCTCTCTGTTTTTACTATTAGCTGCCTTTCCTTATCCATTATTACTTACCTTCCTTTCAAATTCATACATTGTTACTATTAAATCTACAAAGAAATCTATCTCATCAATAATTTTTGTTTCTTCATTTGATGTCATATAAACGCATCTACCTACTTCACTCTTAAAGTATTCAACATTATCTAAAATATCATTTCTTCTTAAAATTAAATCGTCTACTTGATTTTTAATTTCTAAAAGTATTTTTACTAATTTGGAATCACTAAAATCTGATATCCTATCTTTAACTCGTTTGTAAATTTTTACATACTTTTCATCACCAAGTAATTTATTAAGAAGCATACTATTTTTTAAATTTAACTGATCAATATTCTTTTCAATTTCAGTTAACTTTTTCATATTTTCATTAATATCATCAATTGTTAATTCTTCAATATTTTTCATCTTAAACAAATTATTAAATTCATTAGCTAATGAAGAATAATATTTATCATCTTTATCAATATTATCAATAAATTTTCTTCGTACTTCTTCTATCTTATCTAAGTATTTGTCAGATATAACAAGTTCACCTTCATTTATTTTATTAAATTTAATATCTAAATTTTCAAATACAGTATTTAACGGATTAGATCCATCATTACTATTAACATCTTCTGATAAATTAAGAATATCTAATCTTCTATTAATTTCTTTAGACATATTATCAACACTTGAAATATCAACTTTTTCTATTAAATCAGTATAATTTAAAGATTTTATAATATTATATAGGTCTTTATAGTCTCTTACTAATCTTCTTAAGTTAATCAAATCTTTCTTTTCTAAAGAACTAATTTGAGAACTTAATATCTCTTTATTAGAAAAATCAAATAAGAATAATTTATCTTTTATTTCTTCAATTCTTTTTTCTGCATCTTCACTAGATACAAATATGCTTGAATAATGTTCAAAATCCTCACCTAATTCTTCTTGCAATTCATTTAAATATATTTGGTTTGTTTTATCAAATTCATCTCTTATATCTGCAAAATCAACAACATATCCATATCTGAAATTTTTATATGGTCTATTAACTCTAGTTAATGCTTGTAATAAATTATGAGCTTTAATTACTCTTCCTAAATATAATTTTTTAAGTCTAGGTGCGTCAAAACCAGTTAATAACATATTATCAACCACTAGAATATCTATTTTTCCTTCTTTATAAGCCTTTATTTCTTCTTCTCTTATTTGTTTATTATCTTCATTATAAAGAATTAATATTTTTGAGAATTCATACTTATCTAGTGATTTAAAAAGATTTCTTGCTTGTGCTTGAGAATCACACACAATCATTGCTCCAATTGTATCATCACCGAATCTTATTCTAGAAGCACCAAAATCTTTTGAAATATATTCAGCTAATGCTTCTGTATAAACAGGATGTGATACTATATCACTTTCTTTAGCATCTTTTAATATTTCTCTAACTTGATCTAATGCTTCAGCTATTTTTACTTTATATTCTGCTTGTACACCTTCTCTAATTAGTTTTAAAGTATATCCATCCATAATAGATTTATTATAATAATACTTGTGAATATAATCACCAAATATATCTTTTGAAGAGTATTTAATACCATCTATTTCTTGATTAACTAATGGAGTACCTGTTAATGCTATCTTAATTGAGTTTCTATCAGAAGCCATTAAATTAGCTAAAAAGTTCCCTCTCGGATTATAATCTCTATGAGCTTCATCTAAAAAATAAATCCTTTGAACATCAACATTATAATCTGAATCTTTTACAGTTGAATCTTCTGAAAACTTTTGAATGTTAACTACATTAATTGTTAGCTTCCCAATTTTAGAAACTTCACCTGTCATAGCAATATTTTTCTTAAAGTCTTCTCTAGAATTAACTTTAACAACATTTAATCCTCTGGCTTCAAATTCTTCTGATGCTTGTTTTAATAAATCTAATCTATCAACTATGAAATAGAACTTAGCAACTTTAGATTGTTTTGCATAGTAGTCAGTTAAATATTTAACATTAAAATATGCCAATGCAGTTTTACCTGATCCTTGAGTATGCCAAATTATTCCTTTTTTTATTCCTTCTGATATTTTATTTTCAATAGCAAAAGTAGCAAATAATTGTTGATATCTCATAATATGTTTTTGTATTTCAACAACACCATTTTTATTAGCTTTTTCTACATAAGCGATTCCATATCTTAATAACTTAAATATTCTATTTTTATGAAATAATGATGTAATCAATTTGTTTGTAGGAGTCATTCTACTTAAATTAGTGCTATATTCATTTGTTCCTTTTATTGAAACATAATTATTATCTTTTAGTATATAATTTTCTTCAGTATCTGATATATCTCCTATTTTATCAAATATAGAAGGTTCTTCCTCTCTAAAACAATTAAAGAAAACACTTTTATCACTTGGTGTTCCATAAAATGCTCCTTCTATTGGAACAATAGAATCATTATTATATTCTTGGTTATTTGAAAAAACTAAAATCTGAGTAATATTCATAAATTTTCTAAATTTTTCATTATGAAATCTATCATTTATTCTATTTCTTTCAGCTAATATTCCATCTCTATTATTTGGCTTCTTAACTTCAATAAACCCTAAAGGCATACCATTAATAAGCATAATAACATCAGGTCTAAAATTATCTTCTCCATTTTCATATGGTAATTCTGTTAAAACATTTAATGCATTATTATCAACATTATCAAAATCAATTAGTTTAATTCCATCAAATCCATCTAATAATGTTTTATAAAACTTCCTACCCAAATCTTTATTGTTCAATTCAATATCAATCTCATCAAGTATTCTATCAATATCAATTTCTTTTAAATCTGTATTATTTATTTTATTTATACTATCTTTAAATATTGTTTTAAAAATATTCATTCTAGAATCTAATTGATTCTTTACTTCTTTTAAAGATAAATATTTATAACCTAATCTAGTAGCATGTACTAAAGCTGGTATTTTTACTCTTGTATTTTCACTAAATTCCATTCATTTACCTCCTGTGACACTATGACATTAACTATCTGTGTATTCCACACCTTATTCTAGTGTCATTCTGTCATTAATCTAATATATCGCTGACTTTAATATTGTAATATTCAGCTATTTTTCTTACTACTTCATTATTAAGTTTTCTACTACCTTTTTCATACTTATTGTAAGTAGAAATATCTATACCTAAATAATCTGCAACTTCTTGTTGTGATTTTTTATTATCTAATCTATATTTTTTTACTCTTAATCTAGCTCTTGCTTGTACTTTTTCTTCTAATTTAGCCATACCTTCAGCAAAATTTCTTATATCACCTATCATTTGAGATTTATTTTGAGGCACATCAAAAGCACGTCTACTTATTTCTAATTCTTCTTTTGTTGATAATTCCGGCATATTCTCAAAAAAATAATCAGTTGAAATTTTATAAAAATTTGCTAAATCTCTAATAACTACTAAAGGTGCACATCTATCTCCTAACTCATAATGCTTATAAGTAGAAACATTAACACCAACAACTTGAGCTATTTCTTTTTGTGTTAAATTAAACTCACTACGCATATCAGCCATATTCTTACCTAATGCTATATCACTTTTTCTACGATTCTCCACAAGTATACCTCCTAATATCTTCTTGATACCATTATAGCATACATTTTCCGTTTTGAAACATAAAAAATTCCATTTTGTCAATTTTTTATTATTTTTAGTATTGGCATTATGGAACTAGAATAGTATATTATAATTGTATTTCTAGTTTGGAACTTTTATTTTAAATATATGGTTGACAAATTAGAACTACAAAGTTATTTGAAAATTTGTAAGTTGCGGAAATCGCCGATATGCCGTAACTAAAAAAAGGCAACATTATTGATGGAATAATGAAGTCAAATGGATTATATTGCTTAGTTGCAGACCCAAAAGTTGGTAAGTCATTCTTAACATTATAGCTTGCCAACTCTTTGGTAAATAATAAACAATTCTTAGGATTCAATACTAATCCCACATACGTCTTATATGTTAGCACAGAAATCTCAGAATTGCAACTTAAAGAACGATTAGAAATAACTGGATATACTTTTCAGCCTAATTCATTCTTCTTTGTACAAAAAGATGAACAACATAAATTATGTATTAGAGATGATTTATTATTAGATTTAAAAGAATTCTCAGAAACCTATAATGGTAGATTTGTAATTATAGATATTATGTGTGGTATAGATTACGGATATGAAACTAATATAAATAATTATAGTGATGTTATGAAGAATATGTTTGATAAATATAGAGAACTTGCTAAAAAATATAATCTTACATTTCTTCGAATACATCATTTAAATAAAGAAGGTAAAACATTAGGTAGCACAGGTATTGATGGTAATATGAATGGTATATTAACATTAATCAATAATAAAGATAATACTTATACTTTAAAAATAATCAATAGAGACTTTGAAGAACAAAATCTTAATCTTATAAGAAATGATAAACTTGAATTTGAAATTATTAATGAAGATAATACTAAATTAGATTATAACCTTAGTGTATTCATGAGTTATGTAATTAAGAAGAAAGAAGTAATATTTACTCCAGCAGAAATGATAGCAGAATTAAATCTACTAATTACCCCCTCTCGTTTTGGAAGATTATTAAATAGAAATATTAAAAGATTAGAAAAAGAAGGTATATATGTTGAGTTAAATAGAACTGCTACTTCTAGAAATTACAAAGCTAAGTTTATAGATCCACTTACTTTAGATGAATAAGGTTTTAGGATTTATCCTAACTCACATTTGGTCTATGACTTAGTGAGACAAGTCATAAAATGACTTCTTTCCGTGGTATAATGGAATTGAGGTGAATTATCATGAATATTAATGATGAGTTTAAAGAAATACTGGATTATGCACATATGTGGAATTGGGCTCCTGATATATCTTTAATGCAAGAAATATATAATAAATTTGATAACTCTTATTCAATACTAACACCATTTGCCTATTGTTATTTAGAAGAGTTAATAAGATCAACAACATCAGAATATGGAAGAGAATTCTTAGATAAAGATGGAAAACCTAAAATGAGAAAATTGGGTATTGCATTAATAAAATTAGCTCAAGATGAAAACAAGAATAATACCGAATATATAAAATTATTAGATGAAGTAAAAGAGTATTATAAGCAATCAACACCACTTGATAGTGGGAATAATAGAAATAGTGTTGATCATGGATATATGCACCCAAGATTTTGGACACAGGAATCGTTTGAAAAATTAATTCATGATATTGCAAGATTATCAAAATATTCAAAATTTTAACAACCAATAATGGTTGTTTTTCTTTTGTAAAGGAGGTTTTAAATGTATGATGGATATCAAGTATTAAGATTGAAAACAATTATAAAAGTAAAGATTTATATCTTATAGGAAATGAAATGAATAATAGAATTGGTACAGGTAATTATGATAAAGAAAGAACTAAATTTAATATTAAGTATAAAGAATTAGAAAAGGATAATTTATATCAAGATGTTAAATATAAATTAGAAAGTAGAAATATAGAATATCTTCATAAAACTAAAACTAATCTATTAAATGGTGTAACTATATCAAGCGTCCCAGAGTTTTTTATGACTCTGGGTTTACCATTTAAAGAAACAAATAGGAAGTATAAAACAGGTAAAAAAGAAGGACAAAATATATGGATTCCTGATATTAAAAGTAAAGATGATATTCCTGAAGAAGTAATTAAATACTTTGATGAAAGTTATAACCTTTTAAAAGAATTAGTTGGTGAAGAAAATATAGTAATGGCTTAAGTACATTTTGATGAAGATACGCCTCACCTACAAGCTTACTTTTTACCAGTAGTAAATGAAGTAAAAAGAAAATGTTATCAAAGAGATAAAGATGGCAATTTGATAAAAGAGATAAAAAAAGATAGAAATGGAAAAGATAAAGAAGTACCTATTCTACTCAGAGATAAAAATGGTGAGATGGTATATGAAACACTTAAAGGTAAATTTTTAAATAACGATCAATTTTGGAAAGCTTTAGGAGGTAGAAATTCTTTTTCTAAACTACAAGATAGATTCAACAAATATATAACAAGTAAAGGTTTTAATTTAGATAGAGGTGAAATTGGTGCTAATCAATATCATCAAACTTAACTAGAGTATCATATTAATGAATTAAAGGCTAAAGAAAAGAAATTAAGTAAAGATTTGAATAATTATAAAGATAAAATAAATGAAGTTAAAAACGTATTAGAAACATCTTTAAAAGATACTAATTCAGATTTAAAGAAAAAGATCATTGGATATAGCAAAAAAGAAGTAGAAAAACTTATGAATGATTTTGATAATCTTACAAGATTAAATACAATAAAGACATATGAATCAAAAGATAAAGATGATAAAATTACTTCCCTATCTATAGAAAATGATTTTTATAAAAATAATAAACAACTTATTAAAAGTGAAAAGATAAGACATGAACAATCTAAAGAATTATCTAATAAAGATGAAGAAATTAAATATTATAAAAATGCTTTTAGTAAATTATCTTGTGCTTTAGATATTATTACTAAAAGAAGACCAATGCCATATGAACATAATTATATATCATTTGCAGAATCTGTTATGGCTGGTAAAAGGGCTCGTGAAATGGATGAAGAAGCACAACGAGAATTTGATGAAGCTAATAAGAAAGGAGAAGATATATGGCTATAAGACAAGTTAAAAGTAAATACGCTACTAAAGATGGTAAAACTTGGGTAGTAGATATAACTTATAAAGATTATTTAGGTAGACCTAGAAGATATCATTCTAAAAAGTTTGCTACTAGAAGAGAAGCTAAAGATCATGAAGCAGAATATAAAGTTAATATTAAAAATATGACTGAATTTACTGATTTAACATTTAAACAAATAATTGATGAACATTATAAATATCAGCAAGATAAAGTTAAATCTACTACGCTCTATAATTATAGAAATATGATGCCTTATCTTGAACCTTTATTTAATATTAAAGTTGAATCATTTAATATAAGACACTTTGAATTATGGAGACAATCAATGAATGAAAAGAAAATATCTACTAGGTATAAAAATGGTGTTTATAAATATTTAAAAGCAGTTATGAATTTTGGAACTAAATGGTATGATTTAAATTTTGTTAAAGTTTATAATAAAATGACTAATTTTACTAATCCAAATGAAAGAAAAAAAGAGATGTCATTTTATACTCCTGAAGAATTTCAAAAGTTCTTATCTGTTGAAAATGATGTTAAGTTTATATGTGCATTTCAAACACTATTTTAATGTGGACTTAGAAATGGTGAGCTTAGAGGATTAATATGGAATGATATTAACTTTAGAAAAGGTTGTTTATCAGTAAATAAAAATATTACTAAAACACCTGATCCAAATACTGGTAAACCCTACTCTGTATCTAGTCCCAAGACAATGTCTAGTTATAGAACGATACCTATTCCAAATTTTTATTAAACTATTTAAAAGATTTATATGATGATAGTAGTAGATTTTATAATTTTAATGATAACTGGTATGTTTTTGGAGATGTTGATCCATTACCAGAAACTACATTAAGTGATAGAAAAACTAAAAATGCTTTTAAAGCTGGTGTTAAAGATATAAGAGTACATGATTTTAGACATAGTTGTGCATCATTATTAATAGATAGTGGTGCTAACATAACATTAGTAGCTAAATATTTAGGACACTCTAAAATTGACGAAACACTAAACACCTACTCTCATATGTACCAAAATAGACTTGAGAACATAGTTCAAATTATAAAAGTTCAAAATACTAAATTATTAGAAAATAAACAAAAAGAATTACCTGAATCTAAAGAAACAATTATTGATTATGATGAAGATAATTATTACGATTACGATGAAGATTTAGGTAATAAAAAAGAAGATGACCTAGTCCTATAATGGACTTGGTCATTTTTTAATTATATTTTTGTCTTCTAAGATCAAATGCAGGCATAGTTCCCTCTAAAATATCTACAACTTTTTTTCTTATAACATTGTTTTCTATACTTCCTGATAAATAAGAAATAGCATTCGTTTTTTTATTTATTTCACAATAAATTATTTGTTCTGAATCACAAGCTATAGCAATATTAGGGTTATGTGTAACAATAATGATTTGTCTATTTTTCTTTGCACTTTTTATACATGGCACTAATTTACTATATACCGATTGATTGTCTAAATTATCCTCAGGTTGATCAATTATTAAAGGAATATTAGATTTTGACAATGATAAATAGAATATCAACAATACAATTCCTCTTTCACCGGGAGATAATTGTTTTAAATCTTTTCCACCAAGTTTTAATGTATATTGGCTTTTCAAATAATCCATTGATCCAATATAATTATAAAATTCTAAAACTTTATCACGTAATAGTCCATCAATAGAATCATAATCATTTGTAACTTTACTATAAATGTCTTCTATAAATGTTATTGCACTTTTCTTTTCATTAAATTTTGTTTCTTCAATTAAACTATTTAGATTTAAAGCACCAGATTGCTTTGAACTAAAGAAGCCATTATATCTTTGATCAATTTGATTTAGTATTTTATCATTTAAATTAGGATCAACAACTACTTGTACACTAAAACTAATTTTTTCCTCCATTAGTTCTAATACATTCTTTAATCTTTCTTCAATTGGTAAATATATTTTCTTTAAAACTTCGCAATTACTATTATGATAATCATATATTTTTTCTATTATTTCTTTCCTTTTTAAAATTAAATTTTTTAAATCAGACTCTAATCCTTTTTGTAAATATTCTTTTTGTTCATTATAATATTTTAAAGAACCATCAGGATATCCATCTTCTTCTCCAATAATTTGTTTTCGCGTTTTATCCCATATTTCTAAATCTTTTAGATATTTTTGGTATTTTTGTGTTGCTAAAGATGTATCATTAACAATTTTATTTTTAATTAAATCTAATAAATACATTTGAGAGAATAAAGACTTAGATGATGTAATAAAACCATTTAAATTTTCTTTTTCTATATCAAAGGATTCTTCCAATACGATTTTTCCGAGTTCGACATCAGTTTGAGATACTAACTGATCTAATTCAATTTTTCTTTTTGTTAAACTATTTAATTTTTCATTAATATCATCTTCGCAAATTTTGTATGAAAGAAATTTTTTATTTTCAATTCCTATCTTATTTGCCAATTCATCATATTTACTATTTAATTCATCAATTTCATTTACAACAACAGTTTTAATTGTATTAAAATTATCTATATCTGTTATTTTTGAATTAATATTTTTTAATTCTAAAATATTCGTATCATATTGTTGCTTTATTTTATTTTTAATATCATCAATCGTAGATATATATTTTGCATACTTATCATCACCATCTTTTGGCTTTTCAACAATTTCTGGTTTTGATTGATTATGTCGTTCAAGTGTTAAATTCAGACTTTTTATTTTTTCTTCAATTGTTTCTCTATGAATTTTTTTCTTCTTACTTTCAAGACTTATAATATCTATATTAATCTTTTCAAGTTCATTTTTCAGATTTTGATATAATGAATAATTAGCTGTAGTCTTATTTGTTATTAATTGAGATAAGTTAGTACATCCTTCTTTTTCGGCTATATCCATATATGAAAAAATTGTTCTTTCAATTTCATTATTAAATTCTTGTCCAATCCCACCACACACATTTTCTATATATCTTTGTGGAAGAAATTGAACTAATTCCACCGATGATTCTAATAAATTGTCAGAAAGTCTATCTATACTATTACTCTTTTTATCAGCCCATTTAACACTTGCAGTATAATCGCCAGCGTAGTTTTCTGGTTTAAGTTTAAATCTTTTTGGTTCAATAAATGATGCAGATTCTATATTTTTGCTACATGAAACAAGTGAAATAATGTCAGATAATGCACTTTTACCACTACCTTTATTACCTATTATCGTAGTCATATATGGATTAATTTCAATATCACTATCAAACCATGTTGGATTATTTTTTGCATCTGATCTTTTATGAATAGAAACATCGCTAATAATATTTTGTTTATTTTTTAAATAGTTATCATATGGAATTGCAATTGGACCAATATATATTCTATCTTCTGGACATATTAACACTTGTTTAAGTCCTTGAAATGTTAAATCTGCCTTTATCCAACAAAATCTATCCATATCTGGTAAAAACATTTTATTATAATCATGGGCATCAGATCCCCAAAAGCAAGGTTTATATGTTGAAAATTCTTTTTTAGTTTCATCAGATAATCCCCACTTAATTGAATTTGTGTTTGAACTGAATAAGCCATTTGATTGAGTATATATATTCTTTCGTACTAAATGTCCTTGATCATTCCATTTAATATCTGTAATATTATCTTCAGCTAATATTAAAATATATTTATTTTTAAAATTAGTATCTAACAATTTTTTTAAATCATCAAATTTAACATATGCGACAGTACATCCTACTTCATAATCACTTTTTGAGGAAAATTCAGGTTGTTCCTCTTTTATTTTTTTTCCAAGTTTTTCAAGATTTCTTCTTGTTAATGAGACCTTATTTGATCCATCAATTGTTATTTCTGTTGGTATTGTTAATAATGAAAAAAAATCATTTTCAATACTATCAATTTCAACTTCATTATCAAAAATAACATGAATTTCTATTTTATCTTGACTATTATTTTTATATACAACCATTTCTTCTAAACGTAATTCAATATTAGGGAAAATTACTACATTATGTATCTTATTCAAATAATCATCATCTAATTCAATCTCAGATTTAAAAATCTTTTTTAATTTCTCATCATCATTTATATACTTATTAATCATGGAATAACCTTCTATTGAAAAATAATCTGTAATTCCAATTGCATGAACATCATTTTTGATTGCTCTAGAAAATAATTCATAAACATATTTTTCTTCATCATCGGTTTCAATTCCAGTTTTTTCAAATTGATTATTAAACACGGACTTTATTGAATGCACGTGTAAATCCCATTTTCTCCATAATGAACCTCTATCAAACTTTTCCATTAACTACCACTTCCTTACTACTAAAAAACGCCTATACAAAAACTTGTTAAACAAGCTTGTACTAGCGCTTTCTTTACTACATTATAACACACATATCTATATTTGTTATATATAGAGAATTATTTTAAATTACTAAATTCATCTATTGCATCTAATATTTTATAAACACTAGAATGTGGGTTAGATTTTAATAAATCTTCTCCATCTTTAATAATTTGTTGTTCAATAGATTGTGCAGTACTTCTTGCATCATTTGTTTGATTTTTAATTTTGTTATACATATCCATAGTTTCTGAATATGTACCATTAACTTTTTCTAATTCCCTTTTTACATCTTTACTTGTTAAAAATTTTAATTTGTTGTTTCTAAAATGCATTAAAAACCATATTTCAAATGTTGGAGCTGAAGTTATGATTTCAATATTATTATCTTTGCATTTCTGTTCAATTTCTTTTATTTCACTTATTCGTTTTTCACTTAAATCTGTATCTAGTACTAGGAATGTTCTTATATAATCTTCTGATTTAGCATCTATATTATGCATATAGTTTATTAAATCATCAACCATTCCTTTTGGATCAGTACTTCCTCCAGTAGAAAATTTAATTCTTAAACCATTCTTTGAAAAGTTTCCAAAATAACACTTTTCTGTATTTCTACCTTCACCTTCAGAACCAATAATGATTATCGGTCTTTTATTTTTTTTGGGTGCTACATATCTTCTGGCCATGAATCAATATCTTTTATAAATGGAACTGCTCCATATCTACCATTTATGTAACCTTTCTGAATATTTTCATCTTTTCTAACTGAAAACGAATCAAGTGGATATAATTCTGAAACACCAGTATCTGGATTTTTTTCTGTGAACCATATCTGATCTCTTCTTAATAATTCTATTGTTAATAAATTTGTTGCATGAGTTATAAATATCAACTGACTATTTGCTTTATTAATAGATTTATCATTAAATAGTTTTACAATAAATTCTACTAATGATGGATGCATACTTTTTTCTAGTTCATCAACTACAATTGTTTTTGTACTTTCAAATGCTCTTTTTAAAAATGGAGCTAAAGCAAATAATGTTCTTGTTCCTGATGATTCATCATTGAAATTTAAACTATAAATATGTTTATTTTTATCCTTATCAATTATTTCATGTTCTAATTCTATTCTAACGTTAGACATTTTAAATGTTCCATTAGTTCTAGCAAGTGGTGGAATTAACATATCCATCATTGCATTATCCATTTCTTTTTCTTCATAATCAACATGAATATCTTTAATAAATATATCCGCTTCTTTTAATAATTTTAAAGCAAATTCTTTTAACTCCCCATCATTTTTACTATACTCAATTAAGTCCTGATCTGATATTTTATCGAATGAATCATAAGTATCAATTTTTTCACTAAACCATAAAAATGCATCTTTTGTTTTATCATAATTCCAAGTTGTCGCTGTAGTTAAAAATAGTTTATTTTCAGTATTCTTTGCAGCTATTGATTCTAGTTTAGATTTATCATTATTAAATTCATAATCATTTGTATTTGTTCTTGTAAATATATTTGTTGGTTTCTGTGTATAATATGCATCTAAAATTTCATCATATATCTTATTTGCATCTGCACTAAATAAATATCTATATTTAACATCATTAGCAATAAAAATAAATTCAAATTCACTAGGTTCCTTACTAGTTTTTTTATCAAATAAGAAAGGTTTTATTGAAAACCATTTATTAGTGGTATTCATAAAATTAGAATTTCTAATCATTAATATTGCACAAGTAAAAGCTTTTAAAATATTTGTTTTACCAGATGCATTTGCTCCATAAATAGCAGTTGTTCTTAATAAATCAACATCATTTTTAGTAAATACATTTTCTAATTTTTCATCACCATTACCTTTTTCCATTGATAATGTAACTTTATCTTTAAATGATAAAAAGTTTTTAGCACTAAATTCTATAAGCATTTATATCTCCTCCTATTAATATTATATACTCAAATTATAAAAAAGTATACTTATTTTTATTGTTTTTGTGATTTTTTTACAAAAATGTAAATAATAAATATTATTTTACTAATTATTATTTATTTTGTCAATACATAAATAGAATTTAGTAATCTAATAAATAATTAACTTCAGAAAGAAAATCATCTATTTTATCTATTAAATCATTATCTAAATAAACATGCTTGCAATCTTTTATTAATCCATGTTCATCCTTTGGTAATTCATCTCTTGCTTCTTCAAACTCAATGTGAGTATATAATTTGCCATTACATAGAATCCTTACATTATTATCATATCCTTTATACAATTCTCTACGCCAGTTCTTTATATCATCTAAAACTGATAGTATTTTATGTCTAGAAGCCACTATTTCCATTTCTCTAGAACTTTCAGTTTCAAATACGTATTTATCATTCATCTTTTTTATCCTCCTTCTCTACTTCAGATAATTCTTCATAATCTTCTTCATATCCTAATCTTCTTAAATAATCTTTTCCACCATCAACTGCAACTGCACCACATTTGCAAAATTTAAAATCATGTCTATAAGTGGATTCAATAACATCTCCACATTTTTTACATTTAATTTTATTAACTATTATCTTATTCATAAAACCACTCCAATAAATCCATCACTTCTTTTTTAATACCCATTTTATCTGCATACTTAGAAAGTTTAACAAGATCTTTATCTTTTCTCTTAATATATTCTCTTAAACTATATTTAATATGTTCATTATCCATTCTTTTTTTAGACCTTATAATATCACATATACATCTTTCAAGATCATACACTCTAACAATATTCCCAAATGGTGTTTTGACTTCTGTTAATCCTAATTCATATATATCATCAGAAACATAAAACACATTATGATTTTTCAGCTTAACACTATTATAATTTTTCTTAACAGTTACATCATATTTACTATCAGGAGTTTTTATAGAAAGTCCATGAAAGTATAATGCAGTCATATGAGAATATATAATACTTGGCAAATTCAAATTAAGTACATAATAAGAATCTGGAAATTTATTAACATCAAGATATATTCCATTATCAAGTTTTTCTATTATTCCTCTATCTAACATAATATTAAGGTACATTCTATGAATACCTAATTCAGTTAATTGCTTAGATGTAATGTATCCATTATTAATCTTCATAAGTTCTTGTATTATCTCAATATTACTTTGATCTTTAAACTCTTTTATAGTCATCTTTTCCATATATATTCTCCTTTTGCTTTTACACCTTTATTTTATATTTTATCAGTATAATTGTCAATATCATTATAAAAATAAAAAAATAATAATTTATATAAAAATTAGTATTTTTTTTAAATTTACGTACCTAGCTTAGTACCTAAAAATATTTAATAGGCTTTAAACCCTTTAAAACAAACAAAAATGAGGCCTTTCGGCCTCTTCAGGGGAAAGAGCATCCTACAACACCTCCATGATGAGAACAGCATCCTCTTTGAACATAAACACCAATAGGCATTAATATAATAAAATCTTTATATTTTTCACTTCAAAAAACTCATATTAAATTACTTATATCTTTCCATAACATCTTTTGCAAGAGGTATATCTGCAGGAGCTAAATCATAATTTAGTAAATCATTTATTTTTACCCAAGCAAATTCTGAGTGTGCATGAAGTTTAAAGTTACCATCAATATATTCACATTCATATAATTTAAGTATTACATTACCATGTGGATAATTAAAAGTGCTTTGTGATATAAAAGCCTTTGCTTTAACTTTTACATCAAATTCTTCATAAATTTCTCTTTCTATAGCTATTTTTTCATCTTCATTTTCTTCGACTTTACCACCAGGAAATTCCCATTTACCTTTTGCATCTTTATCCGTAGATCTTTTAGCAATTAATACTTTATTATCCTTAAAAATTAAAGCCGCTACTACATTTATATCTTTACTCATAATACATTTACCTTTCGTTAATCCTATTATACTATATTTTCAATATTAAAAAAACTAAATGTTTCTTGACATTTAGCTTTATTTAACTTTCTTTATTAATACATGGTAATGAAAAGATGAATATGTTTTATCATTTGATTCATAAAAATCTTCAATATGATTAATAAACTCTATTTTAAAATCTTTGAATAAAACTTTTATTAAATCATAATCTGCATAAAAATGTGGTGTTTTATATTCTGGACCTTCTTCCATTCTAAGTCTTGTATTTTCATCTACTAAAGGCCAAGAAGTTTGTTTAAATCCCCATGTAGATTTAGAACCAAGCGTTAAATAGCATTCTCCATTATCCTTTAAAACTCTATAAAGTTCTTTAATTATTTGTTTAACTCCTTCAGTATCTTGATGTGATATAACATTTCTACATAATATACAATCAAAACTATTATCTTCGTATGGTAAATGAATCATATCACCTTTTTTTAAGTCTACTTTTAAATCAAGAGAATCTAACCATTCCTTAGTCCTTGTTAAACCATCTTCACTAATATCAAATCCATACGTTTTAAAGTCATTACTTGCAAATAATACAGTATGTCTTCCTAACCCACAACCTAAATCTAGAAAAGATTTAAAGCCTAGTCCTTTCCACCTATCAAGTAAATAATATGACTCAATACTTGGTATTTTCCATACACAGTTTGAATCATCCTCAACCATTTTCCAATTCCATCCTTTAGATTTAATCATTACTTCCTCCTTCAATAATTTTATTTAAATCTTTATTACTTTTAACACAATAATATGATTTAACATCCTCGATAACTTTTCCTATAAACTCATTATCATTAGTTTCTAATACTTTTTTCTTAGATAATTTTAAATCTATCTTATCATCTCCTGCTGCATATAATGTTTCTATTACATAAAATTCATCTTTTACCTCAATAAAATATAGCATAATTTTAGTAAAATCTAAATTAAAATTGCTATAACTTAAAGCAATTCTCCATACTATTTCTCTATTACCATTTTTAATTGCATAATCAATTAATTTATCTAAATTTTCTTGTCCTATATTTTTAGGATGATCTAAAGATAAACAAGTTTTTAACTCATTTAAAATAATTTCAAAATCCATATATAATCCTTTCAAAGATAATACTCTGCATAAAAGTTCATGTATAACCTTAGTATACAATACTAATTATTATAATGCAATTAAAAACTTACGCATTTTTCAAAATATAATTTTTGCCTAACTTATGCCAAAAAATCACTATTTCTATATAAAAACTGTCAAGCAAAAAAATCTCTTTCGAGATTTTCAAATCTTTGTAATTTAGTTAAGTTATGTCCTTTTTATGTTTGAGTGGTAACTAAATATTAAATACATTTAATTACTATAGTTATCTTCAATTATGCTTTTTAACTCTTTATTACTATCAACATCACAATAAGTTTTTATATTATCAACAACTTTTTTTATAAAATCTTTGTCATTTCTTTCCAAAAATTTTTCTTTAACCAATTTTATATTAATTTTATTGCAATCGACTGCACTTATAGTTTCTGCGATGTAAAATGAATCTTTTTCTTTAATAAAATATAATACAATTTTAGTAAAATCTAAATCAAAGTCACTATAACTTAAAGCAATTCGCCATACTATTTCTTTACTACAATTTTTTATCGCATAATCAATTAATTTATCTAAATTTTCTTGGCCAATATTTCTAGGATGTTCTAAAGATAAATTATTTTTAAGTTCATTTAAAATTACTTCATAATCCATATATAATCCTTTCAAAAATAATGCTCTGTATAAAAGTTCATGTATAACCATAGTATACAATACAAATTATTATAATGCAATTAAAAACTTGCGCATTTTTTGAAATATAATTTTTACCTAACTTATGCTAAAAAAGCACTATTTTTTGAACTGAACCCTTTAGAGTAGACATCATAAAAAAAGCAGTTTAAGAAAAGTGTTATAATACGCTTCCGAAAGGAGGTGTATTTTTTATGGCATTAAAAGGTCAAAAATTTAACAAATATTCTGATGACTTAAAGCAAGAAATCATGAATAAAGTCAAGCAAGGAATGTCTATTAGATATGTGGCAAAACAATATAATATTCCATCTGGTACTATATTTACTTGGACTGACAAGAAGAATCATCCTGAAAAAGTTACAGGATTTAAAAAAGGAAGAGGAAATGAATCAAATTTAACTAAAGAAGATTGGAAAGAAAGATATGAAATATTAAAAAAATACCAGGCCTTCCTCAAGGCACAACGATAGAAAAAGTAACATTTATAAATTTATATAGAAAAAATTATAAACTTACTAACATGTGTGCCGTACTTAATATAAGTCCTAAAACTTATTATAAATATAGAAACAAGGAAGATCCTGATTATTATGATTATTTAATAATTAAAGAAATATTTGATGAATCTAAAGGTACATATGGATATCGTAGGATTGTTGAAGGTCTACTCCAAAAATATGGTGTAATTATGAATGGAAAGAAGGTTTTAAGAATAATGAAAAAATATAATTTAATAGCTGAATATATAAGGAAATCAAAGAAAAAATATAAAAATGAAAGAATAGAAAGTAATGTTAAACCAAATTTATTAAATAGAAATTTTACTACTGATGCAACAAATAAGGTATGGGACACAGATGTAACTTATCTTATATTTAAAGGCTCAAGAGCTTATCTATCAACAATAATTGATTTATACGACAGACATGTAGTTGCTTATAAAATATCAAAACATAATGATAATAAGCTTGTCATGGATACTTTAAATGAAGCTTTAGGCAAAGAAAAAGATGTACATGGACTAATCATTCACAGTGATCAAGGTTTTCAATATACATCTTATGAGTACAAAGCAATTTGCGAATCAAACGGAGTACAAATTTCTATGTCAAGAAAAGGAACTCCAATAGACGATTCACCAATAGAAAGCTGGCATGCTCTTCTAAAAAAGGAAACTTTGTACAACAATAATATTACATCTTTACAAGAATATATTCAACTTGTAGAAGAGTGGATATTATTTTACAACACTACTAGACTAAAGTCAAAAATCAAGAAAAAGAGAAAAACTTACACAAAAAGAGAAAAATAGTTTTTCTCTTTTTAACATACTGCTTTTTTTACAATGTCTCCCAAATGGGGTTCACATCATTTTAGTGCAAACTATCAAATAAAAAAATCTCTTTCGAGATTTTAATTAGCATCTTCTATCGTAAATATTTTCTACAACATTTTCTTCACAACAAGTATTACATGGAGTAAAAGTATGTTTATAAATATGATGATTAATTATTCTAGTATTACAAGGTTTAATATGAGGTACTTCATAGCAAATATATCTATGACACACCCTTTCCTCTGGGCACTCATAAACTGGTTCACAAGTACATCCCATCATATTTTCTACTTTACCCATATCTTCCATAGCAGGTCTTTTATCGCAATTCATAATAGGTAATTCCTCCTTTTACATTATACTATTCGAAAAAATTATACATGTATGGGCTTTTTATATATATCAAAGCATAAAAAAATGATGCCTTGCACCATTATTTTAATTTTTTATCATTTTTAGGAATAACAAATTCTCTAGTATTATAATAATATTGACATCCACTTATAACACTAAATATTGTTGCTATAATTAAGCATATTTTTGCAAGTGGGAAGTGGAAAAATACACAAGGAAAATTGCTAAAGAAAGTTAGTGTTAATCCAACCATCATAAAGGCAGTTTTAATTTTTCCCATTGAGGAAGCCGCTACTACTTTACCTTTATTTCCAGAAATCATTTTACAAGTATCAGTAATAATATCACGAGTAATAATAACAACTGGTACTACCAAAGGAATCACTCTATCATATGCAAGAATAATAAGTACACCATTTACTAAGATTTTATCAGCAATAGCATCTGCCATTTTACCAAAATCAGTAACCATATTATATTTTCTTGCTATATGTCCATCAAGTTTATCTGTAAGTGAGGCAATTAAAAATAAAGTTCCTGCAATAATATATTTTAAATTAAATGTAACTCCATGATATAAATATACTGGCCATGAAAAGCCTAAAGCATGCCATGGTATACATAACATAATAAGTATAATAAATGCTAAAACAATTCTTGAAATTGTAAGTTTATTTGGTAAATTCATTTCCTACTCCTTATAACTTATCTCACTAGCAACTCTAGTGTTAACAGTAATTTGTTTTACAGCCCAGAAAACTGCAAAAACTGCTAAAATAACAATTAATACATATACAAGTACATATAAAACATTATTTGGTTTCTTTTCATGTCTTGTATATGGTGAAAATACTTTTTCTTCATTACCTTTAGTATTTTCCTCGATTTCCTTTTCAATATCTTTTACAGGTATTTTTGATGTTGTTTCAAAAACATATTCATTAAACTCATCTACTATTTTATCAGCATCAAGTCCTAAATATTTAGCATAATTACTAATATATTTTTTTAATGCAAATATGTCTTGAAATGCACCAGTTTTACCATCTTCGATATTTTCAAGAATTACTTTTTCAAGATTAAGATCACTACTTACTTCCTCAAGGGAAAGACCAGCAGCCTCTCTAGTATCTAGAAAAAGACTTCCAATATCTTTCAAACTAAATCTCTCCTTAATTAAAAAATAAAAATAATATCTTAATAAGCCATGTTCTGTACCATTACTGGTGACAAACATTTATCTATGTACAAAGTACATCTAGTCTTAGGTTCGTTTTCCCTTGACCAGCTCCCCTACCAAAATTTGGGTTTCTCACTCGCGGGGTTTACCACGTTCCACTTCTTTTATTTCTAAAAGACTCGTCTCTTTGGCACTTTTATACCTAATCATTTCATTTTCAGAAATTTTCGGAGCCGTTAGCATATGCTACCTTAAGTTATTTATTCCTTAAGCACGAACATATTATCCATCACAGGATAAGTGAGCATGGACTTTCCTCAATAAAACTAAAAGTCTTACAGCGTTTGTCTAAAGATATTATTCATTTCTTCCATAAACAATTTTTTCTAAATTACTTATTCTTTTTAGTAAATCAATGTTAGTAACTTGTTTGTTAGAACTATCTTCTTGCGTTTCAAGTTTTTCTTTTAACGCACGAATTTCTTGTTTAAGTGTATAATTATCAGATGTTAAATCATTAATTTGACCTTTAAGATTCTTAATAATATTATTATACTCAGTATAATCTCTTATGATCATATCAAGATATTTATCAACCTCTTGAGGCCTATATCCTCTTGCATCAATTTTGAAATCATGCTCTAGTATCTCCCCTGGTGTTAAATAAATCTTTTCATTATACATTTTTACACCTTCCAACATAAAAATTATAGCAAATATCTTACTTATTTGTCAATATCCGTAAGGTTTTCATATTTTATTAAAAGTTTAGCATAATTAGTATCATCAATTAATTTACTTATAATAAAATCTATATCCATTAGTATCACCACTATTATAATATGATAAAAGAAAAATGTTATCAACAACTTCGACAAAACATGTCATTTATTTTATAAAAAAAGTATGCTATAATTAAAATGGTGAATATAAATGAATTATCCAACTGCAATTAAAAAGACCTATAAAAAACAAATTAATTATGGCAACCGTGGTATGGATTTAGAAAATTTTATTAACCAAACCAACGAGTACTACTTAGAAAAGGATATTGCTGTAATCTATAAAAAACCTACACCTATTCAAGTAGTAAAATATAATTATGATAACAAAAGAATAACTGATGCCTTTTATTTAACTCAATCTACCTTAGATTATAATGGAGTTTATAAAGGCTACTACATAGAATTTGATGCAAAAAATACAAATAAAAATTTTTTACCGCTTAATAACATAGCAGAGCATCAAATTAAACATATGAAAAATATTGTAAAACACAAAGGAATATGCTTTTTACTTATTGCAATTAATAGTGAATATTATGCTTTACCGGCAAAAATGTTATTTGATTTTATTGATAAAAAAGAAAGAAAAAGTATTCCCTATGATTTTATAAAAGAAAATGGTTATAAAGTTGATTATAATTATTTAAAAGGAATAGATTATATAAAAGCTGTTGATTTAATGATAAAGGAGAATGTATGAAAAAATTAAAAATTCAAAGAAAATTAAAGAATTTTAATAGTAATGTAAAAACAAAAATTAATAATGAAATAAAAAGAAAAGGAAAAAAAGGATTTATTTGGGAAATAATATTTAGCTTTTTAATATTTTGTGCAAGTGCTGTTTTAATATTTGTACTTTATATTATAATTAGTGCTCCAAACTTTGAAAAAGATAAACTATATAAAAAGGAAGCCACAGTTATTTATGATAAAAATGGAATTGAATTTGCAAGGGTTGGACAAGAAGACCGTGAACTTATTGAATATAAAGATCTTCCTCAGGTATATATTGATGCTTTAATAGCTACTGAAGACTCAAGATTTTTTCAACATAATGGACTTGATATTGCCAGATTTTTAAAAGCCTCAGTGGGACAGCTTGTTTCCTCAAAAGCAGGTGGTGCTTCAACTATTACAATGCAACTTGTTAAAAAGACTTATACAAATGGAGCTTCCGAAGGTATAGCGGGTATTATTCGTAAATTTACCGATATATATATGGCTGTATTTAAAATAGAAAGTTCATATACTAAAGAAGAAATACTAGAATTTTATTCAAACTCATTATGGTATGCCAACGGAAGAAGTATTAATACTACAGGTATCTATGGAATAGAGCAAGCAAGTCAACATTTTTTTGGTAAAAGTGTTAGAGATTTAAACCTTGCGGAGGCATCATTAATTGTTGGTATGTATCAAAATCCAAGATTATATAATCCATACAAAAACCCTGTTGGTTGTCGAAATAGACAAAAAATAGTTTTAAAATTAATGGTTAATCATGGATACATAACTGAAGAAGAAATGAATGCTGTACTTGAAATACCAATTGAAAGTATGGTAGCGGATGATAGTGATGCAGTATCTACTAACGATTATCAAGCAATAATTGACCATGTAATTGATGAAGTATATGAAAAAACTAAAAAAGATGCTAGACAAGTACCAATGAAAATTTATACTACATTTGATTTAAAAGTACAAGATGTTCTTGTTAAACTAGAAAAAGGTGAATTATTTAAATACTATAATGATTATGACCAAGAAGGAACTGCAATTACATCAATCGATGATGGTTCGATAATTGCTCTTTCTGGAGGTAGAAAATATGGTGCAAGAGGATTAAATCGTGCAACTGATATTAATCGTCAACCAGGTTCTACTGCAAAACCATTATTTGATTATGCACCTTATATTGAATATCTAAATGGTTCTCCAGGAGATTATTTCTTCGATGAACCTTATGCATATTCAACAGGTCAATCAATTAATGATGCCGATAGAAGATATCAAGGTATGATTACATTAAGAAAAGGTCTTATTGGTTCAAGAAACGTAACTGCCTTACAAGCATTTCAAAAGGTAGCTGCTAAAGATCAAAGTTTAATTGAAAATTTTGTCCATAGCGTAGGAATTGATTATGGTTCTACATTATATGAATCTGCCTCAATTGGTGGTTTCAATGGTACTAACCCACTTGAAATGAGTGCTGCTTATGCTGTATTTGGCAGAGGTGGATATTACATTAAACCTTATTCATTTACAAAAGTTATTTTCGAAGATGGAACAACATATGAAAATAAATATACAAAAGAAAAAGTTATTAGTGAAGAAACATCATATATGATTACCAATGTTTTAGTAGACACAGTTAGAGATAGTTGGTCTGGTTCAATAAAAATAAGTGGTACTGAAGTTGCTGGTAAAACTGGTACAACAAACCTTGATACAGCAACACAAAAAGCACAAAATTTACCTGCAGATTTAATTCCAGACTCTTGGAACATTACATATAATCCAGAATATTCAATTGCTTTATGGTATGGATATGATAGACATAGAACTGATTATTATATGAATACTAATACTGGATGGACTGCAAGAAGTAGAATAATGGAAGCTCTTGCAAGAAATATTTATAGCACAAATAAAACATTTAAAAGACCTTCGGGTGTAATAAGTGTTGAAGTTGAAAAAGAAACAGTACCCTTAATGTTAGCAAGTGAATATACTCCTGAAGATATGAGAATGACTGAACTATTTAAGGAAGGAACAGAACCAACTGAAACATCAATAAGATATCAAAAACTTGAGGCTCCTACAGGAGGAAAAGCAAGTTATAATGGTAATGAAGTAACACTTTCTTGGACAGGTATTAAAACACCAGATGCAATAAATAGTACTTATTTACAAAATTATTTTAATGATAATTATGCAGCATTTGCTACAAAATATTATGAAAAAAGAATTGAATATAATAATAGTTATATTGGTAAACAAGGTTATGAAGTTTATATGCAAAATGAAGATGGTTCATTAAAGGAATTAACCTTTACTGAAAATGCAAGTTATAAACAAACTATCGAAGGTGAAAAATCATATAAATTTATTATTAAATCAAGTTATTCAATCTTTAAGGCAAACCAATCAGATGGCTTAATTATTAATGTTAATACAAAAACTGATACAACAATCGATGATATAATTAATCAAGATAAAGATAAAGATAAAGATAAGGATAAGGATAAGGACAAGGACAAAGATACTGGATTAAACTAAAAACAAGGATTAAATTTTCCTTGTTTTTTTATATTTGCATTCCATTTTACAGTTTTGACATAATGGATTTTTTGCTTTACAATAATATCTACCAAATAAAAGTAATTGATGATTAATTTTATTATATTCACTTTTATCAAATATTTTAGACAACTTTTTTTCTATTTTTAAAACATCATCATTTTTATTAGCTAGTCCTAGTCTTTTTGAAACTCTTTCTACGTGTGTATCTACCGCCATTGTAGGAATATCAAATAGTTCTGATAAAACCACATTCGTAGTCTTTCTACCTACACCAGGCATTAGTTCTAACTCTTTTCTATTACTTGGAACTATTCCATTATATTTTGTTAATAAAATGTTACTAATTTCTTTAATATATAATGCTTTCTTATGATAAGAACCTAAAGGTTTAATAATATCTTCGATTATTTTTACATCTAAAGAAGCTATTTCATTTAAATTATATTTATATAACTCTTTAGTTACTTCATTAACTCTTTTATCTGTTGTTTGAGCAGAAAGCATCACAGATAATAAAAGTTCATAATCTTTATTATAATCTAGTTCACACTTAGGATTAGGTATATAATAATCTAAATTATCTCTTAAATTAGTTATCATCATCTAACCAATTATATTCAAAAACACTTGTTTCAAAGTTTTTTGTTTCCTTATTTATTTTATTTTCATTAATTTCTTTTTCTAACTCTTCCTTACCCTTATATCCTTTTTTATTCCATTCAAATAATATTTTATCTATATATCTAAGTGAAGGTGCATCATTTTTAATTGCTTCATCTAAGGCTTCGAGAATAAGCGATTCACTAAACCCTTTTGAAAGCCAAGCATTAATTATTTCATAATCCATACCTGATAAACCTTTACCAAACTTTTCTTGAAATTTAAAGAAAATACTATTTTCATTCTTTTCCTCTTTTTCTAAATCAATAGTTTCTTTTAAGTTATTATAAAAATTTTCTAATGATACTTTATCAATAACTTTTCCACCTTCATTTTTAATTTGATTTAATTTAATTAATTTTTTTGTAAGTAAACTATTAAAGGCTATTAAAGTATCATTTTCAGATAAACAAGTTGCTTTAGATATTTTTTTTATATCAAAAGTTAAATCATAATCATTATCAAAGTACATTAAAACTATAAACTCTTTTAAAGTTAAATTATATTTTAATGCCTCCTTTAGAAAAAGGGTTTCTATTATAAATTTTTTGTTGTCTTTATTCATTTTTGTACCTACCTATTATATATTTTTTAATTTCATTTTTTTTATTCTTCAAATTTCCCTTTAAAATTTCAATTTTAACATTATTTATTATTTCACTAACCTTTTTTGAGGGTTCAAGATTTAAAAGCATCATTACTTCTTTACCAGTTATATCGATATCTTTCATACTTTTTATAGGAAGATTTTTATATATTTTGTTGATAGTTTGTTTGTTTATATGTAAAACATCTCCGGCTACATAAGAAAGATATAATCCATAATTAAATAATGTAAAGTTATTAATTCTATTTTGATTTATTATTTCCTTTATCTTAGCAATATTATCTTTTTCCTCTTTAGTATATTCGATTTGTTTTACCTCTATTTGAGAAAGCATACCTAAAATATCCACAGTAAAAGTTATATCTTCATTATATTTAAGTCCTAAAACTTCACTTATTTTTGTTTCATCTAAAAGCTTTAAACCTTTTTTAAAATTTTTATTTGATAATATTTTAATTAATTCATCTTTAACTCTTTTAGGGCTTAAAGTACTAACCTTTTCATATTTATTTTTAATTGCATTATAAGTATTTTCTTCGATATCAAAATCTAATATACTTGCAAATCTTATTGCCCTAAGCATTCTAAGGGGATCTTCAGTAAATTTATCATTGGCATTACCAAGCGATCTTATAATACCTTTCTTAAGGTCTTCCTTACCATTTAATAAATCTAATATTTTATCATTTTTATCTAAACATATTGAATTTATAGTAAAATCTCTTCGATTAATATCCTCGAGTAAATTACTAACATATTCTATTTCAATAGGCTTTCTATTATCATATTTTTTTTCTTTTCTATATGTTGTTATATCAATGTTGTATTTTTTAATTTTCATATTAAGTCCACCATAATTATTAAGATTTTGTTTCACATTAAATAAATGAATTAAATCTTTAGGTTTAGCATTTGTACATATATCAACATCATAAGAGTTTTTTTTAAGTAGATAATCACGAACAAAACCACCTACTATATAGGCTTCATATCCTTCACTTTCAATTTTTTTTAGAATATTTTTTATAATTTTATCCATAATCTCTCCGTAAATATTTTAACATATTTTTATATTAAAAAAAAGGACATAAAGTCCTAGATTGTATTTTAATATTTATGATAATATTAAAATTGATGAGTACCCCAGGCAAGATGAATACTCACACACTTTTATATGTGCTTACTGGCTTTGCCAACACATCGTTATTCCTTCACGAGCACCCACTTACAAATAAATTATACCATGTATAACAAAATTCTTTGAATATTGGGAAGATATAGTAGTGGAATGTCTTCCCACTTCATTTCTAAACTGATTGAATTCGACAACTTTAAAATTTTTTTCATAATTATTTAATACTTTTTGTTAAAGAAAGTTTTTGTACATTATTTTTATTATTTTCTAACTGAGTACTTGGATTATAGATAAGCTTATCATCCTCAAACCAAGAACCACACACAATTCCGCTTCTATGTATTATTGCAACATTAAGATATGTTGGTCTACGATTTTGAATATGAGTTGCTAGTTTATCACCTACACAAATACGAACTGGTATGCCTTGATAATTAGCATTTAAGTATACATTTCGTCTTCTTATATCAGTTTCATTTGATATATTTAGTTTTTTTAGTGTGTAATTAAAAACATCATCTGTTTCTTTATTGCCAGGTAAAAGACGATTTAAATATAGTGGAATTCCTAATCTAGAATATTCATCGATATCAAATGATTCATCAATTGTAACTCTTAAGCAAAGTTTTTCTCCAAAAAGAATTTTAGCCTGTTCAATAGTCAAAATTGGTTTTGTGGCTTTGAATATTTTTTTGTTTATTTCTTCGTTAACAGAATTGCGATGTAAATTTATATGATTAATTTTAGTTATACCACTAAAATAATCTTCGTTAAGTGCTGCACCATTAGTATTCCAGTTTATATATGAATCGGGAAAGTAAGCTTTTATTAAATCTATTAAACTATTAAAATCTTTAGAATTAAGTGTCCCACCAGTAATAGCAACATTTTTTATATTAGGAAACTCCCTTAATACTTTTTCACATATTTTCAGAAATTTTGCATTATCTATTGAATTTTTTCTAAGATATGTATCAATACAATATTCACAATTTGCATAACAAGGTTCTGGTAAATTTATTACTATTGAATTAACAAAATCTAAACAAGGAATGCCAAAAACTTCACGAAAATGTGCATTAAAAGTTTCTATTCCTAGTTCTTTTTGAGCCGCTAATAATTCTTCATTTGCCTGATAATCTGAATCAATCATAAAAATGCCTCCTTTTTATGAGATATTATATCATATTTTTTTATAAAATAAATAAATATTTAATCAAAATAAAACTCGAACTAAAAAGCTCGAGTTAAGTATTTTATTGGTGCTTGTAATCGGGGTCGAACCGATACTTTCTTTTGGAAAAATAGATTTTGAGTCTATCGCGTCTACCAATTCCGCCATACAAGCAACAAACAAATACATTATATCATTTAATTATTGTTTTTTCAAATAGTCTAAAACAATTTCTTTATCATCTAGGTGATGTTTTTCATGTCCTATAATTTGATAATCTTCATGCCCTTTACCAAGAATTAATAAAGTATCATTTTTATTAAGCATTTCTAACCCTTTATTAATAGCTTCTTTTCTATCAAAGATTATTTCATAATTTGTTTTATGAACACCACTTATTATATTATCCATAATAATTTTAGGGTCTTCAGTACGAGGATTATCATTAGTAAATATTACATAATCACTTTTTTGGGTAGCAACATTTCCCATAATAGGTCTTTTTTTAGGATCTCTATCTCCACCGCAACCTACAATAGTAATTATTTTACCTTTTTTATTTTCTAAAAAAGAATTAATTATTTTTTCAACAGCATCTGGCGTATGGGCATAGTCAATAACTGCTTCAGCATCACGTACTTTAATTTGTTCACATCTTCCCTTCGGAGGAAAAACATCTTTAGTTATATCAAATATTTTTTGAATATCTATTCCATAAGTATTAATTATGGCTAGTGCCGTCATATAGTTATAAACATTAAATTTACCCCTTAAATTAGTTGTAACACTTAAATTTTTTTCATGATATTTAAAATTAATTATTGTACCACTATCAGTACTTTCATAACTTATTACTTCATAATTAGATTTAGTAAATCCAATTGTTTTATAATTTTTCTTTTCAAAATACTTACCATATTCATCATCATTATTAACAATAATTGTACCAGTGTCCTTTAGGTAATCTAAAATTAAAAGTTTTGCTTTTAAATAATTTTCCATAGTTTTATGATAATCTAAATGATCCTCGGTAAGATTTGTAAATGCCTCAATAGTAAAAGATAAACCTTCGACTCTTTTAAAAGATAAAGCATGTGATGAAACCTCCATTACAACAGCTTTGCAGCCCTTTTCAAGAGCAGTAGTTAGCATTGAATAAATCTCAGTTATCTCAGGAGTTGTATTAGGTAGTTCATAAACTTCATTCTCTATATAAAAACCAATTGTACCAATATAAGCAGTTTTAATTCCAAGTTTATTAAGCATTTGATAAGTTAAAAAACAAGTAGTTGTTTTACCATTTGTACCAGTTACACCAATAATATCAAGTTTATTAACAATATCCTTATAATTATCAACAATATATTTTTGTAAATACTCTTTTGTATCAGGAACAACAATTGTTTCAACGTTATAACTTCCATGTTCGCATACTATTTTTGATGCACCATTTTCAATTGCTTTTTCAATATAATCGTGTCCATCAACAGTATTTCCCTTTATAGCAATAAAAGTATCACCTTTTTTAACTTTTCTTGAATCAGTTTTAATATTTATCATAATTAATCCTTTCTATATTTCATTAAAATATATGTCGTACCACACTAAAAATGTGTATATTGTCCAAACCTTTTTATATGAATCTCTTTTACCATTTTTATGTTCTTCGAGAAGTTTATTAATTTTTTTTGTATCAAAAAATAATTTTGCACTTTCTCCATTAAATTTTTCTTTAATTATATTATATAACTTATCAGTTTTAATCCACTCTCTCAAAGGAACAGGAAACCCAAGCTTTTTCTTTTTATATGCTTCATTAGGTATTACCTTCGAAGCGGCTTTTCTAAGAGCAACCTTTGTAGTTTCTTTATTTATTTTTGCATAAGTAGGTAAAGATTTTGCAACTTCATAAACTTTATTATCTAGAAATGGAGTTCTTGCCTCAAGGCCAAACATCATTGTATTTCTATCTACTGCATGTAAAAAATCATTTACTAACCAATAATAATAATCAATCATTTGTCTTTGAATTAATGTAGAATTATCTTTATATCTATCATAAACATTCTTTACAATATCTTTTGTATTTATTTGATTTGGAATTTTAACAATACTTTGTGCTTCTTTATCACGAAATACCCTTCCTAAACCAATGTTATAATTTTCTAACTTTTGTCCTCTTCGATAAAGAAAATTAAAACCTCTTATATCTGGAAAAATACTCACAATATTTGAGACAATATGTCTTAAAAAATAAGGTAATTTCATATATCCTTGCATAGTAAGTTCCTCTTGGTAAGAGTTATAACCTGCAAAAAATTCATCTGCTCCTTCACCAGAAAGAACAACTTTTACCTCTTTCGAAGCAATTTCTGACACAAAATATAAAGCAATTGCTGATGGGTCCGCTAAAGGTTCATCCATATAATACATAATTTTTGGAAAAGATGCTATATATTCATCCATAGTAATTTTCTTTGAATAATTTTCAATACCTAACTTATCAGATAAATCTTTTGCATAACTAATTTCATCAAATTTTGGATTATCATATCCAACAGTAAACGTTTTATCTGGTTTTGCAAGTGAAACTATATACGAAGAATCTATTCCACTTGATAAGAATGAACCTACTTCAACATCACTTATTTGATGATATTCAACTGAATTTTTCATTGCTTTATCAATATTATCAACAATTTTATCCATATCATCATTTTTTTCTTTAAATTCTAGTGTAAAGAAACTTTTTGTTTTAATCTTACCATCTTTATAAATTAAATAGGTTCCTGGTTCAAGTCTATATACCCCCTTGAAAAAGGTTTCTGATGTTGGAACAGAGTTAAAACATAAATATGCAGATAATATATCAGTATTTAGTTTTTTTTCAAAATCTGGATTTGCTAAAAATGCTTTTGGTTCTGAGGCAAACATAAATGTATCATTAAATTTTGCATAATAAAGTGGTTTAATACCAAAACCATCTCTTGCCATAAATAATTCATTTTTATTTTTATCCCATATTGCAAAAGAAAACATACCTCTTAAATGATTTGGAAGTTTTTCACCCCACTGTTCATAACCATGAAGTATTACTTCAGTATCAGTTTTCGTTTTAAAAACATGTTTCTTTTTTAATAAAGCTTCTTTTAATTCCTTAAAATTATAAACTTCTCCATTATAAATAATAACCTTACTTTTATCTTCATTATATATTGGTTGAGCACCAGTATTTAAATCAATTATTGCTAGTCTACGATGAGCAAGTGCACAATTATCATCAATATAAAAGCCTTCACCATCTGGACCACGATGCTCAATTTTTTTTGACATATCTTTAATTATTTTCTCTTTGTTTTCTTTATTATTTACAAATCCTACGATTCCACACATACTATCACCTTCTTGTTAGTTTTCTTTATAGGTACTTTTATATAAATCTACTTCTTCATTTGAATTTTCTTTATTAAATTTAATTTCTGGTAAATCACTTAATGATGCAAGTCCAAAATAATCTAAAAATTCTCTTGTTGTTTTATATAAATTTGGATGTCCCGGTAAATCAGACTTTCCACATACTTTAATTAAGTCTTTTGCCATTAATTTTTTTATCATAAAAGATGAAGAAATTCCTCTTAAATTGTCTACACCAGTTCTAGTAATTGGTTCATTATATGCAATAATTGCAAGTGTTTCAAGTGCTGCTTGAGATAATGTTTCAGCTCCTGAAGTATCCTTAACTAGTTTTTGATAATACTCAATATGCTCTTTTTTAGTCGTTAATTTAAAAGAGTTAGATAAATAACTTATTCGAATACCTCTTTCAGCTTTTTCATATTCTTTCTGTAAATCATTTAAAATTTTTCTAGCTTCTTTTTCATCAATTTCCAAAACTTCACAAATTTTTTCTAAAGTAATACCTTCATCTCCGACTACAAATAGTATTCCCTCTAAAACTGCTAATTTATTCATTATATACCTCAACATATATTTTACTAAAATTTTTGTTTTGTGACAAGGTTATCAAATTATCTTTACTCATTTCTAAAATACTTAAAAAAGTAACAACAATTTCCTCTTTTGTACATTCATTAAAAAGCCTAGTAAACTCAACCTTTTTTTCTCTACTCAAAATTTCTTTTATATAATTAATTTTATCTTTAACACTAATTTCTTTTCTAGCAATTTTTGTATTTCTTGGTTTTTTATACTCTAATCTTTCGGATATTTCAAGCATTGCATTAACAAGATCCTCTAAAGAAACATCATCACTTAAATAAGTTTCATTATTAGCATATTCCTTTAAACTTTCTGGTACTTTTGTAAAATAATCTTGTCTATTTTTTTCAAGTTCACGAAAATCATTAGTAATAGTTTGATATTTTTCATATTCAATTAATCTATTACGTAAATCTTCTTCACTATTAATTTCATAATTATCATCGTCTTCTTCTTCATCAAAACCTAATATAATTTTACTTTTTAAATGTATTAGTTCTGATGCCATGACCAAATACTCACTTTTATTATCTAAATCATTTTTATCAAGTGAGTTTATAAAGTTGATGTATTCATCTATTATTATCTTTAAATCTATTTCATATATGTCAAGTTCATGTTTTTTAACCATATGAAGCATTAAATCTAAAGGTCCTGTAAAATCTTTAATATTAAAATTCATTTTTCTCCTTACTAACTACAAGTAAAGAATTCAGCGGTCATTTCATAATTAATTTTAATTGGACTTACTCCTTTACTATAGTAATAAATATTATCTATTTTTGTATCACCAGCATTATAATCCATAGTTAATCTATATCTAAATCCATTAGTTATTTCAGTTACTGTTGCAGTAACACCTGACTTACCTTGAAAAGATGCTGCTAAAGTAGTGTATTCATTAAATAAGTTTGTATAATTTACATTATCATTAGTAACAATTATAGTATCTTCATATTTAAATAACTTATCATTTTCAAAAAAATATATAATTGATTCACCATTATTATTTTTACAAGTCATCGCAGATTTATTTTCACTATCAACATCAAGGCTAATTAAATCATAATCACTTTCCTCGAGTTTAGCAATATTATACTTTGTTGGAGTAACACTTAACTGATATGAAAAATTTTTATTAGATTTATTAGTAATAATACCATTAATTTTAATTACAGAAATTTGAGAATTACTATCATCATATAATCTAATAAAATATGAATCATTTGTTAAATTAAGTTCTTTATCTGCATTATTGTTAACTAAAAAACTTAGTGTTCCAGCATCAAAACTAATATTAGTAAATGTAGTTTCATTTAACTTTACTTCATTATTTGTAAATGCATAAATAGTATTTTTACTATTATCGGTAACATTTGTTGTGGTGTTAGTCCCATTTTCAGTACCATTTGTAGTGCTATTATTTACTACATAATTATTCGTAAAGGCTTTATTATATAAATAATCACGATATGCTTTTTGGATATCAGGTAAGAAATAAATTACCACAATAAAAATAATAAATAAAAAAAGTGTTCCAATCCAACCATATTTTTTTGTATCAGTCCTTCCTATTGTAACTGATTGTAAAGGATTTGTATCTATATTAAGTTTTCTTCTTCTAGCCAAGTTATTCCCTCCTACTCTTCATAGTAATTATACTATATTTGCAAATATAAAACAAGAAAAGTATTGCACTTTAATTTAATTATTGTTATAATATATCTAGTTTTGTTAAAGCAAAACGTTTTGGCGGGGTATATCAACTGGCTAGATAGTTCGGTTCATACCCGAAATGTTGGGGGTTCGAGTCCCTCCCCCGCTACCAAATAAATTTATGTCAAACATTAATGTTTGACTTTAATAAATAACTAATTCTAGTAAGGGTTAGTTTTTTTATACTATTAAAACTGTTTAAAAATCAATTAAGAAAAATAAATTTTTATTTAAAAAGTATTGCATATTGTCAATAAATAGTGTATATTACTTATTGAGATGTGCCTAGGAAACTTTAGAAGCCCTAGGTCTTTTTCATTTTATAGGAGGTAAAAATGGCTAAAGAATTTAAATCAACAAATGAATTATTAGAAATAATTAATTCAAAAGGTTTATTAGTAAAAGATAATAATAATTTCAGATATCTAATTGGAAAGTACTCATATTATTCAATAGTAAATACTTATAAGCTGATATTTAAAATTGGAAATAACTATAAGAATAACGCTTCGTTCGAAGAAATATTTGCAATGTATAAGTTTGATAAGAACTTAAAAATAATAATGCTTAAATATATTCTTGAAATCGAAGCTGTTATTAAAACAAAAATTGCTAATCTATTTGCTGAAAAGTATGGATTAGAAGATTATTTAAATATTAACAATTTTGATTTAAAAGATGATAATTCTAATTTAGAACATATAGAAAAATTAATTGAAGAAATAAAAAATGAAATTGATAAAGGAAATGGTAAACATGATGCAATAACTCATTATATGAATAAGTATGGATTTGTTCCACCTTGGGTTGTTACTAAAATATTATCTTTAGGAACTATTAGTAAATTTTATGGTTTAATGAAACAACAAGATAGACAAGAAATAAGTAAGCAATTTCATATAAATGATAGAATATTAAAAAATATTCTCGGTAATTTAACATCAGTTCGTAATATAGCAGCTCACGATGATAGATTATATACCTATAGAAGTACTTTCTATATTAGATTAGACAAAACTAAAAAATCACCAGATAAAGTATTACATACAAATATGTATATAATAATTAAATCGTTGGAATTATTATTAGAAAACGATCAAGCAATTGAAATGAAAAACTTAATTATAAAGGAATTAGATATATTAAAAAATAGTTTAACTTCAATAAAAATTGATGAAGTATTAAAGGTAATGGGATTCGATAAGAACTATTACACTGCATAAATATTGATTCACAGCATATAATAATAATGAAAAGTGCCTAGGAAACTTTAGAAGCCCTAGGCCTTTTTCATTTATCTCATTATAAAAGTAATGATAAACATGATGAAAAATGAATACTAATATAAGATTAATTGTTTATGAAATATTTTTGAAGTTTCAAACATACAACGTATTTGTACGGAATAAATATTTAATAGATAGAAATATCTATTTTTTTTTAATTAAAAAAAAGTGTTCAATCAAGAACACTTTTTTAGAGGTGATTATTTATAATAAATAATCCAATATAATTTTAGCATGTTTTTCTATAAACCTCAACGAACAAGTGAGTATAATTTTACTTAATTAATGAGAAAATAATATTAGAAAGACTGGTGAGCATATTGCATAATAAAAATGATGAAAATTATATTTATTATTTAGTTGCTCACAACCTAAAATCTATTAGAAAGAAAAAAGGATTTACTCAAGCTAAATTTGCCGAACTTTGTAATTATAGTGAAGGATTTATAATGAATATTGAAAGTAATAAATATTTACAAACATTTAGTTTAGGAACACTTTGGAAGTTTGCCCAAGTTTTAGATATTGATATACGAGAGTTATTTATACCAATTGATGATAATAAATAACTTTTTTTCATTTGTAGACAAAACATAAAATATATGATATAATCTATTTGTTTTTGAAAAACTTTTAAAAATAAGAAAGAAGGATTTTATATGAAAAATGAAATAGAGGAAACATCTATAGTTGCTTTAGGTGGCCTTGGAGAAGTTGGAAAAAACATGTATGTTATAACTCATAAAGATGAAATAATTATAATAGATTGTGGAGTTCTTTTCCCTGAGGATGACTTACTTGGAATAGATTATGTTATACAAGATTATACATATCTTAAACAAAATGAAAGCAAAATTAAAGCATTAATAATAACACATGGTCATGAAGATCATATTGGAGGAATTCCATTTTTACTTCAAAGTGTAAATATTCCTGTTATTTATGCTCCGAAAATTGCTACAGATTTAATTAATAAAAAACTTGAGGAAAGAAATATTAATTACAAAAATATTGAACTAATAAATAAAGACTTAGTTTTAGAGTATAAATATTTTAAAATTGAATTTGTTAATACTACTCACTCAATACCAGATAGTTTTGCAATATGTATTCATACACCAAATGGAACGATTTTTGAAACTGGAGATTTTAAATTTGATTTAACCCCAATTGGACCAATGGCAGATATTCATAAAATGGCTAAAATTGGTGCTGAAGGTGTAACACTACTTTTAAGTGATTCAACCAATGCTCTATCCGAAGGTTATTCAAAAAGTGAATCATCAGTTGATGGAACTTTAAATGATATTATATCAAGACATCACGGAAGAGTTATAATTGCAACATTTGCCTCAAATATATTTAGAATTAAACATATAGTTGAAACTTGTAAGCAATACGGAAGAAAAATAATTGTCTTTGGAAGAAGTATGGAAAATGCAATCGAACTTGCTAGTAATAATGGTCTTATCGAAGATAAAAGTATATTTATAGATGCATATCAAGCAAAAAGTTTAAAAAGAAATGAAGTATGTATATTATGTACTGGTACTCAAGGAGAACCTCTTGCAGCTTTATCAAGAATAGCTAATGGTGTTCATAAACAAATATCATTATTAAATGATGATTTAGTAATATTTTCATCAAGTGCTATACCAGGTAATGCAAATAGTATAAATAAAATTATTAATAAACTTTATTTAAAAGGTGTAAGAGTATTTACTAATACTGAATTTAGTGATATACATACATCTGGTCATGCTAAAGAAGAAGAACTTAAATGGATGCTTAGAATTATTAAACCAGCTTATTTTATGCCAATGCATGGTGAATATAGAATGCTTAAAAAACATGCTGAAATTGCTAAAATGTGTGATGTTGAAAATTCTTTAATTTGTGAAAATGGTAATGTTGTAAAAATGCTTAATGGAAAAGTATATAAAGATGGTAATGTTATATCTGGCGATGTTTATGTTGATGGATCAAGAGTTGGTGATGTAGGCTCTGTAGTTATAAAGGATAGAAAACTTATGAGTCATGACGGTATTTTAATTACTATTTTAAATATTAATACTTTAACAAGAAAATTATTAATAAAACCAAATGTTACTGCACGTGGATTTGTTACAATAAATGAAAATATTGAATTAATTAATAAAATAGAAAATAAAATTTCTGATATTACAAATAATTACCTAGCAAAATCAATTTATAGTTATACTGATTTAAAAAATCAAATCATTTTAGAGGTTCTTCCATATATTAATGAACTTACAGGAAGAAGACCAATTATATTACCTGTAATTATGGAAGTTAATCAATCTATATATTAAAAAAACTGCAATAATCATATTGCAATTTTTTTATAGGTATTTTTCTAATTGTTCATTTTGACTATAGAATCTATCAAAAGTTAAATACTTTGCTCCATCTTTTATTAATACCTGAGGTTTTTGAGTTTGATAATCCTTAAAAATAGTTTCACAGTTTAAAGTAAAATATTTTGGGCTAAATATCATACAAAGTTTATCACTTGCCCAATGTTTTTCCAATATATTTTTATCAGTTTCTGAAAATGAACTAGGATATTGTCCATGAGAATGATAACAACCAATAACCTCAATATTTTTTAATTTAGCATAATTCATTGCTCTAGCTTCATATAAAATTGAAAAATTAAACTCATTTTCTTTTCCAATTATATTTTTTTCATAATATATTTGAGTTACATAAAAATATTTTAGCGAATCTTTTTCTACAACTTGTCCTAAAAGATAACCACCACATTCGTGAAATTCATCCATAAATGCGTGATTTATAATAGCATCAGATACATTTAAATTCATAATAACAATTGATTTTTGTGTTTCCATAATATCCTTTCAAAAAGAAGAAGTCATTATTTTGCTTCTTCTTGTGCTCTTGTTTCCCTAATAACAGTAATTTTAATTGTACCAGGATATTGCATTTCTTTTTCAATTTTATCTTTCATATCTCTAGCAATTTTAAAACTTGTTAAATCATCAACTTCATTAGGTTTAACCATAACTCTAACTTCTCTTCCTGCTTGCATTGCATATGTTTTTTCAACACCTTCGAAAGAGTTTCCAATACTTTCTAATTGTTCAAGTCTTTTTATATAATTTTCAACTGAATCATTTCTTGCACCAGGTCTTGCAGCACTTAAAGTGTCCGCTACTGCGACAAGGTTGGCAATTACAGTTTTTGCTTCTTTAGCACCATGATGAGAAACTATTGCATCAAGTACTGTTTCATTTTCATGATATTTTTTTGCAATATCATATCCAATATCAACATGAGAACCCTCAACTTCAAAATCTATTGCTTTACCAATATCATGTAAAAGTCCCGCTCTTTTAGCAAGTGAAATATTTTCACCAAGTTCTGATGCCATAAGTCCGCATAGATTAGCAACCTCAATTGAATGCTTTAATGCATTTTGTCCATAACTAGTACGATAATTTAATTTACCAATTAAATGTAATAGTTCTGGATCCATCTTAGTAAGACCAAGTTCATTCATTGTCTTATTACCAAGTTCAGTTATTTTACTATCAATATCCCTTACAGTTTTATCATATACTTCCTCGATTCTTGCAGGATGTATACGTCCATCTTTAATAAGTGTCTCAATAGTAATTTTAGCTATTTCTCTACGAAGTGGATCAAATGATGATATAACAATAGCTTCAGGAGTATCATCAATTATTAAATCAACTCCAGTAATTGATTCAATTGTACGAATATTTCTTCCTTCACGGCCAATTAAACGACCTTTCATTTCATCATTAGGAAGTTCAATTGTACTAACTGTCTGAAGACCTACAACATCATCAGCATATCTTTCCATTGAACCAACAATTAATTGTTTTGCTTTTTCATTTGCCTCAAGTTTTGCTTTTGCAGTTTCTTCGGAAATATACTCCGCTATTTCCTTACTCATATCAGCCTCAACTCTAGACATAATTTGTTTTCTAGCATTATCTTTACTTAAGCCAGATATTTTTTCTAATTTTTCAATTTCCTCTTTTAAAAGAGTATCCATTTTATCCTCTTTTTCTTGGATAGTTTGATTTCTTAAATTTAGAGAGTTTTCTTTTGCATCCAAAGACGAATCTCTTTTCTGAAGCATTTCTTCTCTCTTATCAAGATTATTTTCTCTACTAATTAAACGATTTTCAGTTTCTTTAAGTTCTGCTTTCTTTTCTTTTATTTCAGCATCCGTTTGTTGTTTTAATTTAAAACTTTCTTCTTTAAGTTCCAAAAGAGCATCTCTTTTTTGTTTGTCTGCTTCTTTTTTAGCTTCATCAATTAGTTTAATAGCTTTATTAGTGCGTTTTTTATTTATAATATAATAAATTACAAATACTATTGCACCACCAATTATTAATCCAATAACTAGAGTTAAAATGGAAGTTGTAGTTAATTCCATTTTAATCCTCACTTTCCTTTTATATAGAATTTTTTTAATTCCTACAATTTAATTATATATTTTTTTTCAAACTTAATCAATAGAAAAATAATATAGGTTTACAAAATTACCTATATTACATATAAAAATATTGAAAAAAAGAATAATATACTTGCGGCTAAAACAAAGAAATGAAATATTGAATGCATATATTTTTTCTTTTTACCTACTGCATAAAATATTGCACCAATAGTATAAATAATTCCTCCGCTGAGCATCAAATAAATACCTGCTATATCAATGCTATTTAATAGTGTTTTAAAAGTAAATATAATCATCCATCCCATTACTAAATAAAGAAACATTGAAAATTTTTTATACTTATTTAAATTAATTGAATTTAAAGTTATACCAAGTATTGCACATCCCCATATAACTCCAAAAACTGTCCATCCTAAAGCCTTAGGAAGTGATACTAATGCATATGGTGTATAAGTTCCCGCGATAAGTAAAAAAATTGAATCATGATCTAATATTCTAAAAACTCTTTTAGCATTATTAGGTTTAAATGAATGATATAATGTAGACATTGTATATAAAATAATTGAGCAACTTCCATAAATAACTGAACTTATTACAGCATAAACATTATGATGAATTGCACTAAAAACAGTACATAAAACAAGAGCTGCAATTGAAAGAAGACCTCCAACACCATGACTTATCGCAGATAATAATTCCTCACATAAATTATATTTTGGTATTTCAATCTTATCTTTTAATTTCATATATAAATCATATCATAAACATAACAATATTTAAAGAGCAAATATTTTAAAATATGTGTTATAATAGTCTTCATAAAGGAGAAAGAATATGCAAGATAATTTTATGAAATATATAGAATATTTATATGTAACAGGCCAACTTGATGAAATGGATAATGAACAAATTTCAGAAATTGCCAATGAACTTTTTAATGATGATGAGTCATTAGATAATGATGATAATAGTTTAAAAAGATAAAAAAACAATGCCACTTAAGCATTGTTTTCATTTGATGTTAAATTAATATTTCCAACTCCACCTTCAATAGTTAAACTAACAAGTCCTTTACCATTTTCATAATTTGAATTTATTTCCTCGCCATTAACTTTAATATTACCTATCCCTTTATTAATCTTAACTTTATAATCATTTAAACTATTAAATAAGTTAATATTAAATTCTCCTACGCCAGTAGTAATTTTATTACTACCTTTGAATAAAGCAGAAATATTTGTTTTACCAGCACCCATAGTTAAATTTAAATTATAGATATTTCCATATTCAATATCAAGACTACCTGCTCCACCTAAAACTTTAGTTTCATCTAAAACAGTAAGTCTTTTAAAATCAATTTTACCCGCTCCTTGTTTTAAATTAAGTTTTTTAGTTACAAGATTTTCAGCTTCAATTTTACCAGCGCCTGTAGTAAATTCTATTTCACTAAATTCTTTATCTCTCGGAAGATAAATAATTAAATTACTATCTTTTGTTTCAAAAGAAACATTAATTTTTTCTTCATTGATTTTAATTACACCATTTTTATTTTCTAATTTTACATTTTTATTATTTGTTTCTATTTTAAAGTTTTCAGCATCTTTAATAATTAAATTTGTATAAGATAAAGTTACGCTTAACTTAGAAATATTATCATTTCCATCATAAATAACTTTATTTTCCTTTAAAAGAGCACCAGTACTAAAAAACTTTTTAAATACATTATATTTGCCTGTATAAAGTCCATATATAACAAATATTATTAATGCAAGAATAATTAATCTAAATAATCTTTTTATCATTTAACATCTACTCCACCAAAGATGCATACAGAATTTAAATATATAGTAATTTCTTTTTTACTAGATTGTTTTCCTCTTTTTACTTCAACACCTCCGAAAAATGGAGTCGAAGATACTTTAACTTTTACATCATCAGGCACATATATATCTATTCCACCAAAAACTGATAAAGTATTTATAACAATATCTTTTTCAATTTTGGCATCTCTTAAATCAAGTTTTATTCCTCCGAAAAGTGATTTTAAATCTAAATTCTCTACTTTTTCATCCTCAAATTTTAAATCTTGAGAACCAAATACTGCAATATAATTATTGCTTTCTTTATTATTTGCATTAATCTTTTTAATTTCTTTGCCATTAATACTTAATACGTCCTTAAATACTAATAAAAGTCCAATTGAAATTAATATAACTGGTAATAATAATTTAATTAAAAGCTCATATTCAATTAAATCTCTTTCCGCTAAAAAAAGCCAAACACCAATAATTAAAAATATTAAACTTGAGGTTTTTTCTTTATCATTTATAAGTCCTACTAAAGAAGGAATTATTATAAATAAAGTCCACCAACCAGAGAAAAATAAATTAATATTAGTAATTCCAAAAGCATTTAAGCCAAGTATTAAACCAATAAAAATTAATAAAAATCCAATAATATATTTTGTATAATCTTTCATATCTAACCTACTTTCTATAAAAATTATAACACTTAATAAAGTCTATGTAAAACTATTTTAAATAATAATGTCTAATTGTATTTAAGTTTTCAACTACATTTTAAAGACTCTTTATAAAATCATAGATATATGGGTATATAATTTTATATCCTTCATAATTCAAATGAAGATTATCTGGCAAATATGTTTTTGTATTAACTTTTAAGATATTTGAATATTCTTCATTAAATAAATCTAAATATTTTATATTCCATTTATCAAGAATTTTCTTTGTCATCATAATATATTTATTATAATCATCATAACTCCATTTCTGACCTCTTTCTGTATAATTTGGAGTATAATAAGTTATAATATATCCAATTTTTGCATCTTTAAAATATTTTTTTGCGTTATATATATATGATTCAAATCCTCCGGCAAAAGTATTTACATCAAAATCATCTTCACTCTTACTATTTGATATTTCTCCTAAAGGTGTGTTATATAAAACATCATTAATACCACCTTGCATAATTACATAATCATATTTTTCATTTGCATGAGAAATAATTGTATCTGTAAGCCACTTATTTTTATCATCATAGGTTGATATTCTATAATCACTTATTCCAGCATTCATAACGATGTTAAAATCATAATTATCCTTTATAAATTCTGCCCAAGAATAACCTTTAGTTAGAAAACCATAAGTTATAGAATCACCGAAAAATATAATATTTTTATTTTTAGTAACCACAGTATAAATAATTTTATAAGAAACTTCTTTATTATCGAGTTTACAATTTATAGTATCATTATTTTTTTGACAAACGACTTTTTCATTATTCGAAGATACAATGTTATCTAAATAATTATAATTTTCATTTTCTAAGATATGTACTTCTTTAGATTTAACATTTATAAAAGTTTCTTTTTCTTTTACATTATTACAACCACATGCAACTACACATAACATTATTAAAATAAATTTTTTCATAAATTACCTACCTTAACTTTAATATTGACATATCATCATATAAATTGTTTAAATTATATAATATTAATACATTATCAATATTTTTACTCTTTACAAAATCACTTACACTTTTATTATAATACCTTAAGTCAATTACATAAATATTTTTATAATGTGATGTTAAAAAAGGAATAAATGAATTTGCATAACTATTTTTTATAACAAGAATTGAGTTTTCATTTTCAAAATTTTCAATTTCTATTAAAGCATGATTATTATCTAAAAATATTGAATACTTATCTTTTTTATCTAAATAATCATAATTATATAAACTATTAGTTATTTTATTTTCATTAACATAATTTATAGTTAAATTTTCATTTTTTAAAAATAAATATATATCATCACTTTTATCATAACTAAGCACTTTTGTTTGACTTGTTCCTTTAAAAGAGTTACTTACTTTAACAATATTATAATAGCTTTCGTCATTTGGAATAATGTTTTTACTTTCCATATATTTCTTATATGCATAATATGCACCGAAACTAGTCCAGTGATGATCAGTTTTATAATACATATTTGTTTTTTTATTATGATTTTTTAAAGTATCTATTACATTTATATTATTTGAATATTTTAAACTACTATATAAATAATTTATATCAATTTCTTCATTTGTGTTAATACTTCTTTTTAGTTTATCACTATTAATATAAATAGAATCAGGTACTATCATAACATCTGTTTGAATATTTTTAGCAAAATCATTTATTGTTTCTATTATTAAACTACTTTTTTTGATTTCAACTTTTTCTGGCAATAAATAATCATCATTTGCAACATAAACTCCATTTACAATGGTTTTACCACATAATAATTCAATTTTATTTTTTAGTTTTAAAAGTTCATTTCTAAATGGTGCATTATCAAGTAAATAACTCTCTACATTGTTTAAACTAAATTTTGTTAAATATCTATTTTCAAATTCTGAATAGCTTTCCTTTTTTTTAAATATAAACATAACTGAATAAATAAAAATCATAATACTTATTATTAAAAATATAATTTTATTTCTTTTTCTCATAAACTACCCCTTAAAAACTATTATATAAAAATGGTTTAAATGAACCAGATAAAATAAATGAAACTGTAATTATAAATAAACAAACATAAATAATTATTATTACTATATTTATAAATTTGTTATTAGAAATTTTATTTTTTATACTTTCTGGAAGTTTTAAAATCATAAGTAAACTTAATATGATTAAAAATAAATTATCCCTTAAATAAAAGATTACTTCATTATTATAAAGGTTACCCTTAAACATATTTGATATAAATAAACTTATATCATTTAAACTATTTTGAGTAAATAATATATAACCAAATAATACAATAATTATTACATACAAATGCTTAAATATTTTAGGAATCTTTTCTAAAAAATTATTTAAAACAAACTTTTCTAAAACTATTATTATTCCATAGTATAATCCCCATAGTAAAAAATTAATTGTATTTCCGTGCCAAATGCCCGTTAAAAGCCAAACTACCATAAGATTTCTTATTGTTATGAGTTTATTTTTCTTACTTCCTCCTAAAGGGAAATAAACATACTCTTTAAAAAAATTTGAAAGTGATATATGCCATTTACGCCAAAAAGAAGATATACTATTTGCTAAATATGGATTATCAAAATTTTCCTCTAAAGAAATACCACACATTTTACCAAGTCCTAATGCCATATTTGTATAACCTAAAAAATCAAAATATAAATATAATGCATAAATAATTAAAACAAACAAACATGATAAAAATGTTTTATTAGTTACACTATTAAAAGTGTTATATAAAATACTTAAATTATTTGCAAGTAATACCTTTTGAAATAAACCCGTTAAAAATCTATAAAAGCCTTTTGCTCCTATTTCAAAAGAAATATCTAAATTCCTTATATTTTTTGTTACTTCATTAAACCTTGTAATTGGTCCCATTAAAACATTACAAAATAGTGTAATATAACATAAATAATCTAAAAAACTTTCATTTTTAATTTTATTATGTTTTCTATCAAGTATGTAACTAATATTATTAAAGGTATAAAAACTTATCCCTAAAGGAAATATAAAATAGTTTGTATATTTAAAAAAACTTAAAAATAATATATTAATTATTACCAAAACATTATATGATCTTTGATATTTTTTTCCTAATAACTTAATATAAAAATAATTAAATAAAATGGTAAAAATTAATAAACAAAAATTAAATATTCCACTGTAAAGATAAAATATCAAATTAAATATTATAAGAACAATATATCTTTTTGACTTTGGAAGCAAAATAAATAATAGATAAAAAATTGGTAAAAAAAAGAAAATAAATAATAAACTACTAAAATTCATTAATTTATATATTCCTTTACTACATTATACATTTCTTCATTATTTTCAGATACTATATATATTAAATAATCACCTACTGATGTTGCAAGTTTATTTTTAATTAAATTAACAGCCTCTGGTGAATATAAACTACTTTGATTTTCTAATATAGAAAACATTTCATCCATATTATTTTTAACTTTTTCTTTATTTTCAGATTTTACTTTAATTAAAGCATAAAAATTACCATCTTGATTTTCACTTGACTTAATAATATATTCTTCCATTAAAGTTATATCTTGATTATAAATACCCTCAAGTTCTTTTTCACTCATAAGAGCCATATTTTGATATTTTTCATCAAGGGAGGTTGACGCTCCTTTCATATCAAGTGTTGATGCACTTTTGTTACAACCAGCTAAAATAATTGAAAGCCCTATAACCATTATAATTTTTTTTAATTTCATATTAATTTACCACCTTTCCTAAATCTAAATGTTTTACGTAGTCTATATATTTATTTCTTCCTTCTTCATTTAAATGAAAATTGCAATTAAGTTCATCAGTACATTCAAATAAACTTACATCAGCATAACCTTCATTATCCTTTATTTCATTTGTAAAATCAATAAAATTTATATTATTTTCATAACAAAATCTTGCTAAATAATAATTTAAAATATTAATATTTTTTTGACTTGCTTTATTTAGTGTACCATCATTTATTGGAAATATTGCTGAAAATATAATTTTTGTATCTTTATAATTTAACTTAATATTATCATAAAATTTTTGAAGTTCTCTTACAAATACATCTTTTTGCATATAAAGTCCAGCATTAATTCCAGGACATACAATTAAATATTTTGGTTTATATTTTGTAAGAGCATCATTTAAAACTGTATTTTGTCTATTTTCATAAGTTTCAAAAGTCGAAGAATTCATTTGGGCAATGTTTAAGTTATTTCTTGCCCAAGTTTGATAAGCCGAAATATGTTTTCCTTTTTGATACAAAAATGATGTATTTGAGTCTCCTAAAAAGATAGTATCATTAAAATAATTATATTCATTTTCTTCATAAGTTAAAGTCGTTTTAGTAAATAGTCCTTTTAAAGTAAAATCTTTTATCGAACTTGTTAATGCACTATCATCAAGAACTTCAACAGTTCTTACAACTTTTGCTTTATTTTTAGAGCTATCTATGGCCTCATACACAACCTCATACTTGCCTGCCTTGGTTTCATCAATATTATTTGTTACTTTAATTTTACTATTAATATCTTTATCATAGTTATCAGTTATTTCATAACCAGGTTCTTCATATTTACTATCTTTATTAAGATATATTATATTATCACCATTTAATGTTATTACAGGTTTTTCATTATCAACTACATGAACATTTCTAATAACACTTTTTTTAAAATTTAATAAGTTTGCTGTATATGTAACTTTATAATCTCCTAAAGAGGTATTATCAATATTATTTTTTACATCAACTTTTAACTTTTTACCAAAAAATGTTGCTTTATAGCCATTTTCAAAATAAGAACTATTTACATTTAAATAAATGTCTTTATCTCCGATTAAAATAATTTTAAAAAGAAAATTCATACTAAAAAAAGTAACTAAAAATATAGCTATAATTATAAGTAAAAATTTATATTTTGTTTTTAATTTTAACTTCTTTTTCTTCATAACTACCCTATAAAATAATACCATTTAAATTAATTAATTTCAATTATTTTGAGTTTAAATATTCATTTAATTTATCTTTTATATTATTATAATCTTTTATTCCAATATCATATATTCTATCTATTTCTTTTTTATTTACTTTATTAAGACTTATATCAATATTTTCTGAGGGATATATAGCAAATATTTTATTTTCACTACTTAATTTGTCAATTATTTCTAATGATTCATTATACTGTTTATATCTATTAAGCATTGCTTTAATAAATTTAGGATATTTCTTATACTTAGTTTTTATTCCTATAATTTCTCCTTTATTAAATGGTTTTTTAATAAAACCTTTTTCCCTTGTTAAAATAACAATAATTCTATCATATTCTAAAGATAAAGCTTTTTTAATTGGAATGCTATCACATATTGCCCCATCTAAATAATAATTATTATTAATTTCTACAATATTTGTTAAAAAAGGTATTGCACTACTTGCTCTTAATACTTCAATCTGATTATAAACATTATTTACTTCAATATATTCAGGAAGACCTGTTTCAACATTTGATACTGTTGCTAAAAGAAGTTTGTAATTTTTTTCATATTCTTTTTCATCAAATACTTCAATATTTTTAGTAACATCATAATAAGCAAAATCTTTATTAACAAAATTACCAGTTTCAATTAATGATTTTTTACCCATATATCTTGAATCTTTACAATATTTTCTATTAATATTTAAACATCTTCCTATTTGCCTAGAATAATAATTCGGAGCTATTAAAGCACCAGCAGAAACACCAATTATTGCATCTATATTAATATTATCTTCAATAAATTTATCTATTATTGCAGCAGTATATGTACCCCTAAAAGCACCACCCTCTAAAACTAAAAGTGTTTTCATGTATCCTCCTTTTCAAAATAATTATATCTACTTTTTTATTAAAAGTACATACTGTGTATCATCACTTGCAACTATTTTACAGTTTGGATTTAATGTATTATAATCATAGAAAAAATCTTTATTTATATCAGTATATGTTAGATGTTCATAAATTAATAAGCCATTTTTCGAAGCAATTTTTTGAATATCTTTATAAGAATAATTACTTTGCATTTCTTTGCCTGCACCTAATGCCAATATTTTATTTTTGCTTTCATACCTTTCATTTGGATAATCTATTACTAGGCTACTTCCACTACACATAATGTTTGATATTTTATTTATAACACTAGCAAATTCCTTTTTACTTAAATAATAGCTAATTCCTAAAAATGTTATATGACTTTTTAATTTTGGATTAAATCCACTACTTAATAAATCATTCTCAAAATCTTTTCTTAAATCACTTTTAACATAATTAATATTTTTTATATCAATATTATTTTTCTTAAGTAAATTTTCTTTATCTACTAAAACGCTTTCTTTATCAAGTTCAAATATTTTTAACATATTATTGTATTTTAAAGAAGATAAATCATAACCGCTTGCAAGTAGAACATACTGTTTAAGTCCTAATCTAATTTCACTATTTAAGCATCTTTCATTAAATGCACTTCTTGCAAGAATTGTTGGAGCAAGATACCTATTAACAACATGTTTAACAGGATCATTACCTTGATACTTGCTATCGAAGAAATTAATGCCCGTTTTTAAATTATTATAGATAGTGTCATAATCCTTTCCTAATACTGTTTTTGCATTTTTTTCAAAATAGATTTTAATATTACTATTTTCACTATGATATGCTTTTACAAATAAGCACATTTTTGCAGTTAAATTTTCCATATTTTTTTCACCTCTTATACTTAATACCATCTTTTCCAAAACTTTACTAGACTTGAAAAAAAGCCAATTTTGTGGTAATATGAGTATAGGAATCGAGATAAAACTTTTAATTTTTTTTATAAATTTATTAACTCTTCATATTTTTTATAATAGTATGGAAAATCACTTTTTGAGTATTTTAATGCTCTTTGCGTTCTAATGAATAAAACTATAATCATCATTGCTTTTACTTTTTCATAATCCTCATTTAATAAATCAAATATTTTTTGAAAAGAAATTAGTTTTAATAATGTTACATCTGAAAAACAAAAGAATATAAAGTCATATAAATAGTCTCCGATGACAGTACTTGGATCAATTATTATGATAGATTTATTATTACTTATCATAATGTTATGAAGTCCAAAATCGCCGTGTATTACTCTTTTTTCAAAGGTGTATTTTTCAATTATTTTTAATGAACTATTAATTATATTCAAATCAAATTTAGAAATCAGTGATTCACTTTTTAAATATTCGATACTATCATCAAGTTCATTTTTTAAAAAGTCAATCCAGGTATGTCTTAAACCACTAACATAGCCATACCCTTTTTCTAAAGTTACTTTTCTATTAACTGATTCATTATATACAATATCTATAATGTTTTCAATTTCATTTGCATTCTCTGCATCTTTTGCATCGAGCAAATTATATATTATATAACCTTTTTCAATATTACAATCTAAAATTTTTGGATATAGGTTGCTTTGATAAATACTAAAGAAATATTTTTCCTCCATAATTGAGGAGGAATCTTTAAACTTAACAAAATATTTATCATTTACTGAATATATTCGATTATTAGTTCCACCACTTAACTCTTTTATACTTTCCATATTTTCATTTTTACTTTTTAAAAATTTATTTATTATTTTCATATCATCATTCATATTTACCTCATTTATAAATTATATATTTTTCATTTATCCGCATTATGCATTTACTATTTTTGTGTATTTCCACACTTTTGGTAAATGAACATAATGCTTAATATTAAGTTTTATTCATTTTTTATCACAAATTTTTAAGTTTTTGCTTTCAATTTTTAGATTAACATTTTTGTCAAATTTCATATTAACATTTACAAAAGAAAAATATACTTCAGTTATATAAAAAAATCTAGTTTTTTTAATTTTTTAGGTAGAAAAATAGGGCTCCACCGTTAGATAGCGCCCATGCAAAAACGATTTAACGTTTTTTTCTTGCATAAATAATATATCACAAAATATATATTTATGTCAAACTATTTATCAATATTTACATAATTCTTTTCAATTATATTTTTAAAATATGAATATACTGATTTTAATAGTTCATTATTATTATAATATTCTTTATGTAAAATTATTCTATCAAAAAATAATTTATTGAGTTCTTTATTTACATTTTGTTTTATACCATTACTTGTTACTATTTCATTAAACATATAAAGCGTATATGTAATTTGTCTAATTCTTGAATTACTTAGTTTATTATTACGTGTTACTTTTCCTATATCGCAATCTTTTAAATATTGTACAATTTTATATGATGCTGGATAATCATTATCTTTTTTATTTAATTCACTTAATACACACGCATTATGAGCAACAGCATTTCTTAATTTCACAATATCTCTTAATATATATACATCTTTATTCTCATCTACTAAATTATATTCCTTAGTGTAAAAATCATAAAAATTAACTAATTCACCAAATGTAATAATTTCAAGAAATTCCCATATTGGTATGTTTTCTAACTTTTTACCTTTATCAACATCATATTTAGAAAATATTTTTTGGTAATATTCATTACCTACTTTTTTAAAAATACTATTATGAACTCTTTTAGGAAACTTTTCATCATTAAAATCCTTTTCCAAATATAAATTAACGATTCTATATCCATCCTCATCTTCGATTTCTTCTATCATATTCAATATTTTTATTTTCAAATAATGTTCAATATCAATAATCATTTTAAATAAAAGTAATCTAACTCTATGATCAATAATAGACATATCTTTTAAATATGCAAAATCTAAATCTTGATATAGTCCTTCATATTTTCCTGCAGGAGAGGGATATTTTTGAAAATTATGTTTATATGCAGTCACATTATAATAATTATTATTACATTTCAAATAAATTTCCGCTTCCGCCTCAGAAATCAAATCAAATTTAATATTTTTAGTTTTCAAATATGGAACCATTTCAGATATTTTCATCATCGGTCTTAATTCCGCATTATTATTTTTTTTATTCAAGATACTTCACCTTCTTTTGCTGAATACAAATATTATAACATACAGCAGAATATATTCATAACCTAATTGTCAAAATTTTCTGCACCCTTATCAATATCTTTTACTTTAATCTTATTGTTATTAACGATGTAATTGAATCGTGTATTTATATTTACTCACTTTTGATAAATTTATTCTAAAAAAATGCGGCCTGTAAAAAGGCCGCTCAGGGGGTTTTGGTTTGACTATTCCTCACATTATAATTCGTAAGGTTTTAGTCAGGCATAGGTTTTTATTTGTCCTATGCTAATTAAATGATAATATGATTTTTTAAAAAAGTCAATTATTTTTTTTACACTTTACTAATGCTTTACACTTTTTAATCTGTGATGTTTAAATTTTGAGCTAAGTCTTTATAATATTCATTATTTAAATATTCTTTACTATCAATAAATTTTTTTGCATCTTTATTAGCAAATAGCAAAATATTATAATCATTTTTTAAATTAGCAAGTTTAAATGACATATCTCCATGTTGTTTAACACCAAATAAATCTCCATGACCACGCATTTCAAAATCTTTTTGAGATATATAGAAACCATCATTACTTTCCTCCATTACTTTAAGACGATCATTATCACTATCACTAATTAAATAGCAATAACTTTGTAAGTCACTTCTTCCTACTCTTCCTCTTAACTGATGAAGTGTTGCAAGTCCAAATCTTTCAGCATTAAATATTACCATCATGGTAGCATTAGAAACATCTATACCTACTTCAATAACGGTGGTTGCTATTAATATTTTAATTTGATTATTTTTAAAATCATTCATGATACTTTCTTTTTCACTAGTTTTCATTTTACCATGAATTATTTCAATTCTAAATAAATTTTTAAATGCAAGTGATAGTTTTTCCTTTAACAAATTTATACTTGTTAAATTTAATGATTCATCCTCTTCGACTAAAGGAGACACTACATATATTTGATGGCCTAATTTTATTTGTTCAAGCATAAGTCCAAGCACCTCTTTAATATCACTATTTTTCTTAACCTTTGTAATAATATCTTTTCTACCAGTTGGTTTAGTTTTAATATATGAAATATCTAAATCACCATAAATAGTCATTGCATAAGTTCTAGGAATAGGTGTTGCTGATAAATATAAAATATCAGGGCATTTTGATTTATCTTCCAAAGTAAATCTTTGATGTACTCCAAAACGGTGTTGTTCATCTGTTATAACAAGTCCTAAATTATTAAATATAATATTTTCATTTAATAATGAATGTGTTCCAATTAATAAATCTATTTCTTTATTTTGAACTCTTTTATAAATTGCTTCTTTTTCTTTTTTAGACATAGAACCAGTTATTAACTCAACGGCTACATTAAATTTATCAAGTATTTTTTTAATACTAAAATAGTGTTGAGTAGCAAGTACTTCTGTTGGAGCCATTAAAGTAGATTCAAATCCAGCAATAAAATTAGCATAGATTGCTCCCACGGCTACAACAGTTTTACCGCTTCCAACATCTCCTAAAAGAAGTCTATTCATTTTTTTATTTGAACTCATATCTTGAACAATTTCATTATAAGCATTATCTTGATCAGTAGTTAAAGAAAATGGTAATAGTTTTTTAAATTCATTTATTTTGTTTATATCAATATTTTTAGGTTCTTTATCTTTTCTAATATTTTGATTTTTAAAATAATTCATTTTAAATGAAAAATCAAATAATTCTTCATAAATTAATCTATTTTTAGCATAATGAACCATTTTTAAATCATTTGCAAAATGAATATTATATAATGCATCTTTTTTAGATAATAAATTATATTTTGAAATAATATTACTTGGTAAAGAATCTTTAATATATATATTATTAAAATTATCTTTTATTAATTTAGAAACTGTATTATTAGTTATTCCTTTTGTTAAATGATATACTGGTTCTATTTGACCATTAGTTATATTAAATTTTATATCCGAAGATGTAAATATATTTTTCTTAAAATCATATTTACCAATAATAGTTATATTTTTCCCAATAGTTAAATTTGTTTTTAAATAAGCTCTATTAAATATTACTACATTAAAAATTCTTTCATTATACCTTGCTCTAAATGATAATCTATTAAAATTTTTTTTAATATATGAAACAATTGGATTAGATTCAATAATTACATTTATTATTAATGTAGAATTATCTATTAATTCATTTGAAAAATTATAAACATTATATCTATATGGATAATAATTTATTAAATCATCATCTGTAAATATTCCTAGTTTATTTAATATTTTTGAAGTTTTTTCACCCACCTGGTGTAAGTTTTTTATGTCCATTTTACCTCCAACCTAATTGTATCAAACTTTATAAAAAAAGCAAATATAAAGTTTTTTAAAAAAATATGTAAAATAAGTGTAAAGTTAATTGACTTTTTATCATATATGCTTTAGTATATTAATTACCAAATCACTTAAGAAGGCGATTTGGTGCTAGTATCACACTAGTCAACCCCTTTTTATTCTTTGAGGCCCTAAAGGCCTCGTTTTTTTTTATGAAAAAAAAGAATACTAATCAGTACTCTTTATTTTATTATAATAATTATATCTTTCTTTAGCATTATTAATTTGTATATTAAGAAGTTTATTTGCTAAAGAATTATCTTTTATTTTTAAAGCATTATATCTTACTTCATTATTTAAAAATTCTTCATACTTATCAAAATTAGGTTCTTTTGAATCAAGATATAGTTTATTATCTTTATATCTCATTAAAAGTGTATAACCACACTCTACTGCAAGTTTTTCTTCGTTAATAGAGTTACACATTCCACCCTTGATACCATGTTCTATACAAGGACAATAACATATTACAATTGAGGGTCCATTATGGTTTTCTGCTTCAGTTAATGTTTTAATTGCTTGAACATTATTTGCTCCCAAACAAATAGATCCAACATATACATTAGGGGCGCACATAGCAATTTTAAATAAATCTTTTTTACTAGTTTTCTTACCAAAATCTGCAAATTCAGCAACAGCACCAACTTTTGTTGATTTACTTGCTTGTCCTCCAGTATTTGAATAAACCTCTGTATCAAGAACTAAAATATTAATATTTTCATTTGAATGAAGAATATGATCTATTCCATTATATCCTATATCATAAGCCCAACCATCACCACCAATAGCCCAAACACTTTTTTTAGGTATATATTCTTTTAAATCATATAATTCTTTTGGTAAAGTTAAATCATCCATATTTTTTACAAAATTATTTGTAATTTCATAATTATCAAAATTTAAAAGTAAATTTAAACAAGCATCTTTTTCTTTTTCAGAATAAGAATTAATAGAATTAGAAATAATATTTTTTATTCTATTTCTTTTTTGTTTATAAGATGTATAAATGCCATAAGCAAATTCTGCATTATCTTCGAAAAGTGAATTTGCCCAAGGAACTAAATATGGTGTTGATGGAAAACTACCTCCGTAAATACTTGAACATCCTGTAGCATTAGCAATAACTAATTTTTCTCCAACAATTTGAGTTAATAATTTAATATATGGAGTTTCACCACAACCAGCACAAGCACCAGAAAATTCAAATAAAGGTTTTGTTAAAGATACTCCTTTTATAGTGTTTTTTGGATATAATGATGGATTTTCATATGTATTAAATAATTCATCAGTTGGAATAACATTTGTTTCTAAAGTAAGAGCTTTAGTAGGACAAACTCCTACGCATAAACCACATCCAGTACAATCTTTATTACTAATACCTACAAAATAATTATATTCATCATTTCCTAAAAGAGGTTTACCAAGTGATTTATCTTTAGTAATAAATGGTCTTATTACACTATGAGGACAAACTATATTACATGCTCCACATTCAATACACTTTTCTATATTCCATTTTGGAGTAAGCATAGAAACATCTCTTTTTTCATATTTAGATAGTCCACATTTAACTCCACCATTACTAAACATTTTAACCTCACTTGTAGAAAGGTTTTCTCCTTTTCTATTATTTATTAAAGTATAAATATCTTTTTCTTTATTTTCATCTTTAGCAAAACTATCTATTATTTTTACATCTTTTATTTCATTTAATGATGCATTTATAGCATTAATATTATTATTAACAACATCCTCACCTTTAGTCATAAAGGCCTTTTTAACGGAATTAACAACCATTTCTTTAGCATTTGGTACATTTAATAGATTAAGTATATTTACTTCCATAATCTTGCTTATTTTGCCATTTAAATGATTTTCATAAGCAATCCTTTGTGCATTAATTATTTTTACATTTATATTTTTAGATATAATTTCTTTTTTTATAGAACTACTTAAATAATCATTTAATTCTTTTTCATTTTTAATAGTATTTATTAAAAGGATTCCATTATCTTTTATACCAGAAAGCATATCATATCTTTCAAAATAAACATCCTTTGTTACGACTACTAAAGTAGGGCTAGTTACATAAAAAGGTGCATTAATACTATTATCTCCCATTCTTAAATGAGATATAGTTACTCCACCACTTTTTTTAGAATCATATTCAAAATAACCTTCAACATATTTTCCTAAACTTTCATGTAATAATGTAAGCATATTTTTTGAGGCACTTACCATTCCATCTGAACCAAAACCATATATTTTAAATTCTTCATAATTATTAGATAATTTATAATCAGTTTTTGGTAAACTTAAATGAGTTAAATCATCATTTATACCAATTGTAAAACTATTTTGAGGTTTACTTTCTAAACTATCATAAACACTTTTTATATCACTAGGACTAGTATTTTTACTAGATAGTCCATATCTTCCTCCGACAATCTCAATATTTTTATCTTTTAACGAAGATAATACATCTAAATAAAGTGGTTCACCAATACTTCCAGATTCTTTAGTCCTATCCAATACAGCAATTTTTTGAACACTTTTAGGAAGTACTTGCTCTAAATATTTTTTACTAAATGGTCTATATAAATGAACCTCAATTAAGCCATAATCATTATTACCATTTTTTATTTCATTATCAATTACAAGTTTAACAGTATCATTTACACTACCCATTGCAATAATTATATATTTAGCATTTTCGCTTCCATAGTAATTAAATGGTTTATAACTAGTTCCCATTATTTCATTAATGTTAGTCATATATTCATTAACAATATCTGGCATTTTATCATATAATTCATTTCTACTTTCAGTTATTTGAAAATATACATCCTCAGTTTGACTTGTTCCATAATTTAAATCTGAAAGTAATGCCCTTTTCTTAAAACTTTCTAAAGCATTTTTATCTACTAAAGGAAGTAATTTTTCTTCGGGTAATTCTTTTATTGTATTAAGTTCATGACTTGTTCTAAAACCATCAAAAAAGTGTATAAAAGGAAGACTTCCCTTTATCGCAGATAAATGTGCTACTGCCGCAAGGTTTTGAGCATCATAAACATTACTACTTGCAAGCATGCAGCATCCTGTCATTCTCGCAGAATATATATCACTATGATCACCAAATATTGAAAGAGCATGTGTTGCAATACTTCTTGCAGCAACATGAATTACTCCAGGAAGACATTCACCCGCTATTTTATATAGATTTGGAATCATTAATAGTAATCCTTGACTTGCAGTATAAGTAGATGCCAAACTTCCAGATAATAATGCTCCATGAAGTGCACCAGCCGCTCCAAGTTCTGATTCCATTTCTACAACAGTAGGTTTATCATTAAATATATTTTTTTTATCAGTATGCGTTAAGTAATCAATATTTTCAGCCATCGGTGAGGATGGTGTAATTGGATATATTGAACATATCTCACTAAACAAATATGCTACACTACTACATGCTTTATTTCCATCAACTATTTTCATTTTTCTATCACCACTTTAATTATATAAAAAAAACTAGCATTTTACTAGTTTAATTTTATCAACTTAGTGTATAAACATCATTGTATGTTCCACTGCCCGATAACTTGGCTTTAGAGGATAGAGAAATGACGGGGCGAGCACCAACAAAGTTGACACCTTCAAGGCCCAAACTACCACTAACGTCAACAAAGAAAGAGTTAGCACCACTACCACTCCACTTATAAGGGGAGCCCAACCAATAATATTGGTTGGTATATAAATAGTAACTAGAATTTGTACTTCCACCACCTGCCATATTTATTTCATCAGTTGTTATTAAACCCACCGGATAAATTAATGCACCATTTCCATTACTACTATTTACCGTAAATTTATCACTCTCATTTATACACTTTAAACTTGGTGAATTATCAAATATTCTATCTATTGGTGCATAATCAAAATTACTTCCAGTGGATACCCACGTTCCACTTGTTACAGTTCTATCATTACAAAATATTTGATCTGCTAATAAAGTTTTAGTTGCTGCATCTGTTTCAAGTGTTGTTGTTTTATACCAATTATCTATTGTTGTTTTAATTGTACTACTTGTACCTGTTCCATGTTGCTGTCCTACTGTATACATATATCCTACATATTCTGATGAATTAGAACTACTATTAAAGGCACTTCTTCCTATCCCAGTACCCTCTCCAGTCATTATTACTTTTGTACTTTCAGTTGGAACTGTTGTCCCTGTGTAAACCATTCTTATTGAACCATCTCCATTTATTCTTATGATTCTCCAGTAAATATCATTACCAGATGAATCTTTTCCAAATTTTACCCAGTTGTTATCTACGGCACCTCTAAAATAATATGATGTACCTAAATCATCTTCTGCTGCATACATTCCTTCATTGGTTGTGGCAACTGTACTAAAATCAGGTTTTCCTTTTGCTTTAATAACTGTTTCTCCACCATTATATAAAAGTATTACATCTTTAGCTATTGTTGGTATTTCTCCAGTCTCGCAATTTTTCTTTACTGCATATATTTTACCTGTAAATGCTTTACTGGCTAAATTATCTTGTGATGCATTTAAATTATAATATCTTGCTGTTATATTTATATTTTGACTTGTTTTTGTTCCTGTACTTACTATTGATACTCCACTAACCAATGTATAAGTATTACCACTTTTATATGATGCTATTGTAGATGAATCAAAATTTTTCTCTGTACTAAAGTTATTTGTTCCATTTGGGCTTGTAACTTCTAAAGTAATTTCTTTATCTCCATTTTTTGTTGTAGGGCTTGTTCCATAAACATTAGAATTTGTATCATATTCATAAACTACATCATATATACAAGTTGTAGATAAGTTTGGACTTCCCGTAAGTTCTACTGTTAAAGTAGCGTTTGAAGAACTTGCTAAAGTGCCTGCATTTGTTTGACTCATATTTACTGCAGGGACTTGAAGGTTTAGTATTGCACCTTTTGAAATAAATGTTGCATTACCAGGAGAAACTGCATTAATATTTACTGCTACATTATTATTTAAATTTACATCAAATGAACCAAAATATGCAAATGATGCTGTTATTACTATAAATAATAAAAGAATACTTGCAAATACTCCCATTATTTTTACATTAATATTTTTTTCCATACAAAATCTCTCCTTTATTCTATCTATAATAATTTAATCATTATTTTGATATATTTTCAAGTATGTCAATTAAAAAAAACTAGCATTTATGAAGTTGTAAGATAAATGTAGACATAAAAAAACTGTCTACATTTTTTTGTTAT
>ERZ827512.270-NODE-270-length-76265-cov-4.770070_pt1 | contig 76265 bp, 68 predicted proteins | sample MGYA00519916_ERZ827512 | MGnify/ENA primary metagenome ERZ827512 (study PRJEB31778, sample SAMEA3449335) | human gut metagenome | biome: human gut; feature: human-associated habitat; material: faeces | place: United Kingdom | collected 2010/2012 ... | reverse complement strand
CGCCGCAGGCCTTCATCTGCTGCCGCATCCAGTCCAGCAGACCGGGCAGCTGTTCTTTTACGTGAAATTCCATGAGATCACCCTCCCGAAAATAATGATGCCTTATTCTACGGCGGGAATCCCCTGTTTTCAAGAACTTTTTAGCGGGCTGGACGTACTTTCGGAAATTCCTACAAAAAGTGCGGGAAACAGCAGGCGGGCATCACCCGCTTTTACATCCTTTGCCGCGTTTTGAACGTAAAAACGGGACAGGGGGGCAGCCGCAGTACGCGGCGTATTCCGCACTGAAAAAAGCAGGAGAGGGGCGGCTGCCCTTCTCCTGCTGCGTTTACAGGCTGTTTTTGACCCGCTGCTCCATCATCTTCATGTCCACGCAGAAGAATGTGAATTCTCCGGTGGCCAGCAGCGTTTCGTCCTCGCCCAGAATGTCCACTGCTACCAGACAGGTGGAGCGGCCCCGGTGACGTACTCTTGCGTCCGCCTGGATCTCGCCCTCCGGCTGGTTGCGGAGGAAGTGGAGGGAGCTGGTCTGGGTGACATAGTTGCGGCCATCCGTGTGGGCGGCGAAGCCGGTGGCGTTATCCGCCATGGCGTAGATGGCGCCGCCGTGAACCATTCCAAAGGAGTTTTTGCTCTCCGGGCAGATATTCAGCCGGAAGATGGCATGATCCTGCTCGATCATGACCATTTCGATGTGGTTATACGCGGTAAAGCGGTTTTGCTGTTCTTTTTCCTTGAACATTGCTAACATTTTCTCGTCCATTGTGCGCCTGCGTGCCTTTCTGAATTGTAATCTGGGGAAAAGTGTAGCACATTTTCTGAATGTTTTCCACTCTTTTTTCAAAAGGAGGTTGACAAAGCATGAATATGTGCTACAATGAACACATGAACAGACGTTCAAATGAAAGGAGGCCGCTATGGAGGACCGCTATAACGTGGAGTGCTGCGAGCTGATGTGCGCGCATGAGGAGATCGTGGAAAAGGTTCAGAAGGAGATGCCCGATGAGGATACCCTGTACGACCTGACGGAACTGTTCCGCATTTTCGGAGACTCCACCCGCATCCGGATCCTGTATGTGCTTTTTGAGGCGGAAATGTGCGTGTGCGATATTGCGGCGCTGCTGGGCATGACCCAGTCTGCCATTTCCCACCAGCTGCGGGCTTTGAAAAACGCAAAGCTGGTGACTTCCCGCCGGGATGGCAAGACGGTGTTCTATTCTCTGGCGGACGACCATGTGAAAACCATTATCGATCAGGGACTGGAGCATATTCTGGAGTAATTTTGCAATTCCGAGTCATTCTATACGACTATTTTGAATCAGGAGGAATGTATCATGAAGAAGCATTACAAGTTTGAGATCGACTGCGCCAACTGCGCGGCCAAGGTGGAAGAGGCCATTAAGAAGATCGACGGTGTTCACGGGGCAAGCGTCAGTTTTATGACACAGAAACTGACACTGGACGCCGACGACGCCCGCTACGACGAAATTTTGCAGCAGGTCATTACCACGGCCAAAAAGATCGAGCCGGACTGCGAACTGCACCTGAAGTGAGGCCGGAAAAACGCGCCGCCGCTCCGGCGGCGCGTTTTCTGAAAGGAGAATATGATGGCAACTCTGAGCAAAAAGCAGAAAAAGGTTTTGAAGCGCATCCTGATCTCGGCGGGGCTGCTGATCCTCATCAAGCTGCTGCCGCTGACCGGCTGGCTTCAGGGCGTCTGCTGCCTGATTCCCTACCTGATCATCGGTTATGACGTGCTGCGGAAGGCAGTTCTGGGCATCGTCAACGGGCAGGTATTTGACGAGAACTTCCTGATGGCCCTCGCCACCATCGGCGCTTTCGCCACAGGCGACTATGCCGAGGCCGTGTTCGTCATGCTGTTCTACCAGACCGGCGAACTGTTTCAGGATTACGCCGTGGGAAAGTCCCGCTCCTCCATTGCTGCGCTGATGGATATCCGGCCGGATACCGCCAATCTGGAAACGGAAAACGGTCTGAAGGAAGTGGACCCGGAGGATGTGGCGGTTGGCTCTGTGATCGTGGTGAAGCCCGGAGAGCGGGTGCCGCTGGACGGCACGGTGCTGGAGGGCAGCTCCACGCTGGACACCGCCGCCCTCACCGGCGAATCCCTGCCCCGGAACATTCACGCGGGGGATGATATCATCAGCGGCTGCGTGAACCTGACGGGCCTGCTGCGGGTCACGGTGACCAAGCCCTGCGAGGAATCCACGGTTTCCAAGATTCTGGAGCTGGTGGAAAATTCCAGCGAGAAAAAAGCCGTCAGCGAGCAGTTTATCACCCGGTTTGCCAAGTATTATACCCCCTGTGTGGTGTACGCGGCGCTGGCCCTGTTCCTGATCCCCACCGTTCTGCTGGCGGTCCTGCCTGCGCCTCCAGCGTTTCTGGCCGGTACTGTCTGGACGGAATGGCTGCACCGGGCGCTGACGTTTCTGGTCATTTCCTGCCCCTGCGCGCTGGTGATCTCCGTGCCGCTGAGCTTCTTCGGCGGCATCGGCGGCGCGTCTAAATGCGGGATTCTGGTAAAGGGCGGCAACTATCTGGAGGCGCTGGCCAAGGCGGATACCGTGGTGTTCGACAAAACCGGCACGCTGACAAAGGGAACCTTTGCCGTTACCGCCGTCCACCCGGAGGCGGGATTTACAGAGGAGCAGGTACTGGAATACGCGGCGCTGGCGGAGCAGTATTCCACCCATCCCATCGCCGTCTCCCTGCGGGAGGCCTGCCGTGAGGAACTGGACGCCGGCCGGGTCTCCGATGTGGACGGAAAGGCCGTGGGGGTGGGCAACAGCCGCCTGATGGAGCGGCAGAATGTCAGCTGGCTGCCCTGCGAGCTGCCGGGGACCATTGTCCATGTGACCATCGATGGTTTCTACGCCGGACACATTGTCATCTCCGATTTGCCCAAGCCGGACGCGAAGGACGCCATTGCGGGCCTGAAAGCGCTGGGTGTGAAGAATACCGTGATGCTTACCGGCGACGCGAAAGAGGTGGCTCACACCGTGGCGGACGCGCTGGGACTGGACGAATACCACGCGGAGCTGCTGCCGGCTGATAAAGTGAGCCGGGTGGAAGCGCTGCTGAAGCAGGAAACCGGCAAGCTGGCTTTTGTGGGCGACGGCATCAACGACGCCCCGGTGCTGACCCGCGCGGACATCGGCATTGCCATGGGCGGTCTGGGCAGCGACGCCGCCATTGAAGCGGCGGACGTGGTGCTGATGGACGACCAGCCCGGAAAGATCCCCGTGGCCATTCGGATCGCCCGGAAAACGGTGCGGATTGTCCATGAGAATATCATCTTTGCCCTGACGGTCAAGGCGATCGTGCTGCTGATGGGCGCGCTGGGCAAGGCGCCCATGTGGCTGGCGGTGTTTGCGGACGTGGGCGTGGCCTTCATCGCCATTCTCAATGCCATGCGCTGCCTCAGCGTGGGCGCGGAGAAAAAATGACCGCAAAAACGGGAACGATGCAACTGTACACGGCCGGGAGAACGGTTTTACCGTCCTCCCGGCTGATTTTTTCGGCGGCAGAAGCGCCGACCAGGGAATCTGCGACAGTTTGAGACGGATGTCGGGGCTGGACGGTGGACTTTCCTGCCGTTTTCTGATATAATTTATTTGAAAAAAACATGATGAATCGGAATTTGTGGAGGTAAAAATATGGTGAAACTTGATGATTTTGTTGATATGATGACGGGACACTTTAATAACAAAGAGCAGTTTGATAAGATGAAGACAGAAGGAAAAATATATCCTTATGCAGAACACATTAATACAATCTGTAATGGAAAAATTTTGAACCTTCCTAAAGATTTTAATGGTAAATTTGTTGTTGAAGAAAGCTACTATGAGATAAATGGGAAACGCAATGTTTCACCACATCTTTTCCTTATTACAGAGAAAGAGGATGAAATTGTATTGTATTCTTATGAAATACCTAAAGGAGAAGATAAGAGTACATTTTCATATAGTTCTATGAAAAATGTTGATTACACCGAATTGAAAAAATCCGAAAAGTTTACCCCGGCAATCTACCATGAAAAGGATGGAATCTGGGAAGGAGGCAGTACAAGCCAGTTCTCTCCGGTAATGACATTTAAGCTTTGGGAAAAGTTTTCTGATAGTTGTCTGGAGGTATCTGAAAGCATGGAAGTTAATGGAAAGAAAACTTTTGGATATGATGAACCAATTATCTATAAGCGAGTATAATCCAAGAATGGAATATTGCGATAAATTCCTGTTCGTTGGGCTAAAAGGAGGAGAAAAATGAGATATCCGAAATTTTTAGAAAAAGGTGGAACGATTGGCTTTGTTGCGCCATCTTTTGGTTGTAATATAGAACCATATCGGACAGCATTTGGTCATGCACTTGATACATTCCATGCTAAGGGCTATCAGACGGAGCTTGGTCCAAATTGCTATGAAGGCTGTGGCATTGGTATCAGTAATACGCCGGAGAAATGCGGTCAGGAGATTAATGAAATGTACACATCAAAGAAAAATGATGTTCTGATATCCTGCGGCGGTGGAGAGCTGATGTGTGAGACTCTTGATCATATTGATTTTGAACGCTTAAAGAAAGCAGATCCGAAATGGTTTGTGGGATATTCGGATAATACGAATCTGACTTATCTGCTGACAACGATCTGTGATACAGCTTCTGTTTATGGCCCATGTGCGGCAGCGTTTGGCATGGAGCCGTGGCATGCATCGATAGAAGATACATTTGCACTGCTTTGCGGTGAGAAGAAAAGCCTGCAGGGATATCGTGGATATGAGAAGGAATCCCTAAAGGATGAAGAACATCCGCTTACACCGTATAATATCACTGAACAGAAAGAACTTCATCTGTATGAAACGGATGCGACGCATGGATCGATTGCTGTCGATGAAGTATTCATGGCAGGCAGACTGATCGGTGGCTGCATGGACTGTCTGGTGAATCTGCTTGGAACGAAATTTGATAAAACAACGGATTTTCTGGAACGCTATAAAGAGGATGGATTCATTTGGTTCTTAGAAGCCTGTGATCTGAATGTGATGGCGATCCGCCGTGCTATGTGGCAGATGGAGCATGCGGGATGGTTCCGATATGTGAAGGGCTTTCTGATCGGACGCCCGCTGGTGTATGGACAGGAGATGATGGGGCTTGACCAGTATCATGCGGTACTGGACATTATCGCCCACCACAATGTGCCGGTTATCATGGATGCCGACCTTGGTCATATCGCACCGATGCTGCCACTGATCTGCGGCAGCTATGCGAACATCACCGCTACCGGAAACAACCTTGTGGTTGACATGAAGTTGAAGTAGAATATTCCCATTCGGGGAAGTGTTTTTGTGGATAAGAATATCTTTTAAGCGCACGACAGCCCATCGTTTAAAAATCGATAGTGCAGTCGACTGAGTTTCCTATGATGTTACAAAACGGCTGGATTGGTTATACTCTGGCACTAACAAAACAATAGCATAGATTTCGTTATATAATGCATATTGCCAGCGAAGGCGAGTGCATGTTTGAGCCCGTAGGGCGAGTTTGCACAGGAGCATGAGCGGATAAGGCATATGCATTAAATAGAAATCTATGCTAGTTTTTTACGTGTCAGAGTATAACCAATCCAGTCGCTTGGAGTATCAGGCTAAATGCAGTATTCGTCGCCGGCTTCAGGTCGGCTGTTGCAGAGGTCTGCGATGGTGGTTGTGTCAACAACGCTGCAGATCGCACTGTAGAGCTGCTTCCACAGATTGTAGGTGGAGCAGATGGCTTCACGCTCACATTCCGGGGCATCCTCTTCGACACAGGCAACAGGAGCAAGCGTTCCTTCTGTCAGACGAAGAACTGCACCGACTGTAATGTCTTCCGGCGCTTTTCGTAACAAGTAGCCACCCTGTGGACCGCGGACGCTTCGGACAAGTCCGCCGGAATTTAATATAGAAATGATCTGTTCCAGATATTTATCAGAGATATCCTCATTTTTTGCTACATCCTTTATGCTGACCGGCTTACCATTAGAGTTGGCTGCAATATAGATCATAAGCCGTAATGCATATCTTCCTTTTGTTGATATTTTCAATGTAATACACCTCCAAATTACACTATCATAATTCATACTAATTTTCTATGAATTGATTATACACCAGTTTAAAAGAAAAAGCTACAGAAATATTTCTATTTTCCTATTGATAAAGTAGGAATATAAAAGTAAGAATTAAAAGCAGAATTTAAAATTGAGTTTTCATCAATAATTTGGTATATTGGTTTTGTAAAAGGTGGTATATGGGGAATTGGTACTGACTGTTTCTATAAGAAATTGGATAGGATATAGTCAGACCAAACGACAATATAACGAGGGTATGGCAATCTGACAATTTATTGTCAATGAGCACGTTTTTCAATGGGGTATTAGGAAGATCGTTCAGGATACAGGCAATAGAATACTGCCGTCATCTCGATATTGACGTTTCACATCCAACCGGTCAAGGTCTTCGACCGGATTCAATCCATTCTTTTCTCGCGGTGTGTCCGCTGCCGTAGGGAAGCATAAGCGGATAATATAAAAACGATATGGAGGAATAAGGAATGAAGAAAAAATTTCTAAGCCTTCTGTTAGTATTGTGCTTTGTTATGGCATTTGGTTCAATAACAGCACTGGCAGCAGAGGGACAAACAACAGACATATGGGATGGTACAGCAGATACAAGCTGGTACACGGGTCATGAGACAGAGAATGAGTACCATATAACGACGGCAGAACAGCTTGCCGGACTTGCGCAGCTTATTAACACAGGTACTATAACCTTTAAGGGAAAGACTGTTTATTTGGATAATGATCTTGATCTGGATAAACGTGAATGGATATCCATTGGAAAAGGTAAAGGTGGAAATCAGGCAGCATATAGTTTCTGTGGTATATTTGACGGACAGGGACATGTAATTTCTAATTTGTATTCCCGTGATTCGCTAATGCCAAAAACGAATGTGGGGGATGATAAGGAAAATTGTTATAGACAGGGCTTATTTGGAAATGTCTATGATGGTGAGGTCAAGAATCTTGGTATTGAAAATGCTGATATTATAGTTGATCTCAATGATGCATCTACATATGGAAAAGGTATATTAGTAGACTGGCTTTGTAATTCCAAAATTACAAATTGCTGGACATCCGGTTCTATTTCGGGTGGGGCATATCTGGAGCATTATGTTGGAGGAATTGCAGGATGTACCTTGAGAAATAGTACTCTTGCAGGATGTTATTCGACTGCAACTATTACAGGAAATTATAAGGGGACTTATTATGAAGAAGAAAATGAAAATGTAATGACGTATTTTGACTGCCTGGGTGGTATTGCAGGGGGAATGCTAGATGGAAGCCTTACAGTCGAAGATTGTTGGTTTTCTGGAAAAATCAATGTTAATTCTGTACAGGCAACGGTTGGTGGAATAGTTGGATATTCAGACAATGCAAGTGTTACTAATTGTATGGTAACTTCTGCAGACCTTGCTGCAGATAAAGGTGGTAATACTTGCTGGGTTGTCTATAGTGGACTTAGTCTTGGTACGGCAGAAAACAATTACTGGCCGGCAGATGACCGGTATCAGGCAACGCTTCTTAAAGAGCAGGATGGAACTGCTGTGTCAGATTTCACATCTGCGGATGTGCTTTCCGGACTTCAGGCAAAGCAGGGAGCAGGCATTAAATGGGTAGCAGGAATCGATCATCCTACATTTGCATGGGATGACAGAAATATTCCGGCAGATTATACAGCAGTTGATGCGGCTATTGCAAAAGCGGACAAGATAGATGGAACACTGTATTCTAATTATGAAGATGTAAAGGCGGCCATTAATGCTGTTGACCGTAAAAAGAGCAAGTATGAGCAGAAGATAGTAGATGCAATGGCAAAATCTATTGAGGATGCTGTTGCAGGTCTGAAAGAGAAAGACAACAATAAAGATAATAATACTCCGGTTAATCCAGAGACAAAGACATATACCGTAACATTTAAAGCTGCAGGTGGAAGCGCAGTTAAGGCGCAGAAGGTAGAAGAAGGTAAGTTAGTAAGTAAGCCGAAAAATCCAACAAGAAAAGGTTATAAATTTGCAGGCTGGTATACAGGAAAAACTGCATATAAGTTTGATACCCCGGTTAAGAAAAATCTGACTCTGACAGCAAAATGGACTAAAATCAAGGTGAAGAAGATCAAGATCGCAGGAATATCCAAGCAGATCGCAGCAGGTAAAAAAGTCAAGCTGAAAGCAACCGTAACTCCAAAGGCTGCAGCAAATCGTACAGTAAAATGGAAGAGCAGTAATAAGAAATATGCAACTGTAAATTCCAAGGGTGTTGTAACTGTAAAGAAAGCAGGAATAGGCAAGAAGGTAACGATAACAGCAACCGCAAAGGATGGAAGCGGAAAGAAAGCAACCTACCGTATAAAGATCATGAAGAAAGCTGTTAAGAAAATTACCTTAAAAGCATCAAAAACAAAAGTAACTGCCGGTAAAAAGGTAACAATAAAAGCAACTGTCACTCCTGAAAAGAACGTAAACAAGAAACTGACTTATAAGAGCAGTAACAAGAAGTATGCAACTGTAAATTCCAAGGGTGTTGTTACGACTAAGAAAGCAGGAAAAGGAAAGACTGTAAAGATCACAGCAACTGCAACAGATGGAAGCGGAAAGAAAGCAACTATAAAGATCAAAATTAAATAATGCCTAAAGCAGTTAGATGTAACAAATAAATATAAACCGATAAATTAAAATAAAGGATGCTGAGCCACGGGATAAAGCCTGTGGTTTAGCATCTTTTTCTTTTTTCTGAAAAATATTTCCATTATCCTATTGACAAAGTAGGAATAGAGGTGTAATATACATGCATAAGTTAAATCATAGTTTGTTGATAGGAATAAGCGGAAACGAGGTAAAAGGTATGTTGAACAAGTATTATCAACCACAATATTTGAATGAAGACAATCGAATGTGTACTACCAGACAAGCGTTATCAGCAGGCGGAATTTACAGATGTTGTCGCTAGAGTAAGCCCGGATAAGAATATCCATGAATGACGAAATGATAAGCTCCGGCATAGGGAGCAAATAACGAATACAGAATAAAATGACAAATAATAAAACGGCAGTACATAATAATAGAAGAAACGGAAATGTACATCAGCCGGGAGGAAAGAACAGGAGATTAAAAATTATGGCAAAGAAATCATACAGCGAAAGAGATTTAAAATTTGAAACATTACAGTTACACGTAGGACAGGAAACACCGGATCCTGTAACAGATGCAAGAGCAGTTCCGATCTACCTTACATCATCATATGTATTCCATAACAGCCAGCATGCAGCAGACAGATTTGGTCTCAGAGATGCAGGTAACATTTACGGAAGACTTACAAATCCTACAGAAGACATTTTCGAAAAGAGAATCGCAGCATTAGAGGGTGGTGTAGCAGCACTTGCAGTTGGTTCAGGAGCAGCAGCTCTGACATATGCACTTCAGGCAGTTGCACATAAGGGTGACCACATCGTAGCAGCAAAGAACATCTACGGTGGAACATATAACCTTCTTGCACATACACTTCCGGATTTTGGAATCGAGACAACATTCGTTGATCCATTTGACTATGATGCAATCGAAGCTGCTATTCAGGACAATACAACCGGTATCGAGATCGAGACACTCGGAAATCCTAACTCAGAGGTTGTAGATATCGAGAGAATCGCAAAGATCGCACATGCACATAACATTCCATTGATCGTAGATAATACATTTGCAACACCTTATCTCGTTCGCCCGATCGAGTACGGCGCAGATATCGTTGTACATTCCGCTACCAAGTTCATCGGTGGACACGGAACAACGATCGGTGGTGTCATCATCGACAGTGGTAACTTCGACTGGACATCCAGTGACAAATACCCATGGTTAACAGAGCCGAACGTATCTTACCATGGAGTAAGCTTTGCAAAGGATACAGCACCTGCTGCATTTGTTACTTACATCAGAGCGATCCTGTTAAGAGATATGGGCGCAACTATCTCACCGGTACATTCATTCATCTTCCTTCAGGGACTTGAGACATTATCCTTACGTGTAGAACGTCATGTTGAAAATGCACTTAAGGTTGTACAGTATCTGAAAGATCAGCCACTGGTTGAGAAGGTAAATCATCCATCTATCTCAGAGGATCCTGAACAGCAGGCATTATATAAGAAATATTTCCCAAATGGCGGCGGATCAATCTTTACATTTGAGATCAAGGGCGGAGCAAAAGAGGCACAGGCATTTATCGATCAGCTTGAGTTATTCTCACTCCTTGCAAATGTTGCAGATGTAAAATCCCTTGCTATCCATCCGGCATCAACCACTCATTCAGAGTGCAATGAGGCTGAGTTATTAGATCAGGGTATCAAGCCGAATACAATTCGTCTGTCCATCGGAACAGAGAACATTGACGATATTATCGAAGATCTGGATGAAGCATTTAAGGCAATTGCAGAATAATCAATAATAAAAACAGTAGATAATTGAACATAAAAATAATAAAAAAATATGGGTGATCGAAGATCATCGGTCACCTGCAAAACGAAAAAATAGAATCAGAATAGGAGATTAAAGTTATGAGTAAAATTTATAAAGACGCAACAGAGTTAATCGGAAATACACCATTAGTAGAGTTCAATCACATTGAGAAAAAGGAAGGCTTAAATGCAAAGATCCTTGCAAAGTTAGAGTATTTTAATCCGGCAGGAAGCGTAAAAGATAGAATCGCAAAAGAGATGATCGAAGATGCTGAGAGAAAGGGCACATTAAAGCCGGGCGCTACGATCATTGAGCCTACATCCGGAAATACAGGTATCGGTCTTGCATCTATCGCTACAGCAAAGGGGTATAAGGCAATCATCGTTATGCCGGAGACCATGAGCGTTGAAAGAAGAAATATCATCAAAGCATACGGCGCAGAGATTGTTCTGACTGAAGGTGCAAAGGGTATGAAGGGTGCGATCGCAAAGGCAGAGGAGCTCTCTAAGGAGATCCCTGACAGCTTCGTTGCAGGTCAGTTCGTAAATCCGGCAAACCCGGAAGCACACAGAAAGACAACAGGACCGGAGATCTGGAATGATACAGACGGAAAGGTTGATATCTTTGTAGCAGGTGTTGGTACAGGCGGAACGGTAACAGGTGTCGGTGAATATCTGAAGCAGCAGAATCCGGATGTTAAGGTTGTAGCAGTAGAGCCGGCTACATCACCGGTTCTTTCAAAGGGAACTGCAGGAGCACATAAGATTCAGGGTATCGGTGCAGGATTTGTACCGGATACATTAAATACAAAAATCTACGATGAGATTATCACAATCGACAATGATGCGGCATTTGAAGGCGGCAAAGAGATCGCAAGTATAGAAGGTATTCTTGTTGGTATCTCATCCGGTGCAGCTTTCGTAGCAGCAAAGGAACTTGCAAAGCGTCCTGAAAATGCAGGAAAGACAATCGTAGTTCTCCTTCCGGATAGTGGTGACAGATATTACTCAACTCCGCTCTTTGGCTAAGATGTAATTTAAACGAATGTGAATATATAAGTCCTTTTAGAATAAATCATTTATCTTAAAGCAGACACGCTCCACCATACAGCAATGTGGTGGGGCGTGTTTGTTGTTGTGCCTTTTTGGTTGTCGGTGAGCGTGTGGATATGGTATAGTGTAATTGTGCGGAAAGTAACGGTTTAGAAAAAAGCAGAAAAGAGGCAATATGAAATTTATTTACAATGCTTTTGTTTTAAACCATATTGAATATGCGAAGATTTATAGTGAAATAAATACGAATTACAGTAAATATAAAAATAAACCTTTTACAGTTCTTGCATCATATGGAATTGATAACAGACCATATTGGTATTATTTTGAGAACCATGGCTATAATGAATACAATATTTATATGCGTATTGAGATGTAAGGAGGATGAATATGGAGGAATTAACAGCTTTATTAAATGCTATTGATGATTCTTATTATGATTTTGTTTCAGCAATGATAAATTATGCAGCGAAAAAACCAACAAGACAAAAATTATTAGTTGATTATATTAAAAATACTCCAAATTTAAAATCTTCTGATGTCGTAAGATTCGTTTCAGAGCAAAATGATTTTTTTGAGGATGCTGCATATATGGAAGTTGGGTAACAATAGATAAAAAATACGGAGTAATAAGTTGAGTATGAAGAAATTAACAGAAACACAGAAAAGTATTATAAAGTGGGCATTTGTGCTGGTGCTTCTCGGCTTGATCGTATATGTGTTCCGGGATATGGCAGGACCGATCGCAAAGCAGCTTGTGAAGACAAGCCCTTGGATCGTCGTGCTGATCCTTGTGGCGACATTGCTGTATGGTGTGTTTGAGAGTACGATCACGATGTTATTTGCCAGACAGTATAATCCGACGTTTACATTCAGACAGGCGTTTGGAATGACATATTTTGTGTCATTTTACAGAACGGCGACGCTTGGAAGCGGAGCGGGTGTGTCGGCTCTGGTTTACCTGAATGAGTATGGAGTGAAGACATCAGAAGCATTTGGTATGTATATGATTGAATATGCAGTGCACAAATTAAGCATCGGAATTATGGCGGTGATCCTGTATCTGCTGCATTTCCATTATATGAATGAAACCTTTGCGGAATATGAAGCATATATTGGAATTGGATTTGTGGCTACGGTTATTATTACGATATGTTTACTGTTGTTTGTATGTGCCGGATGGTTCCATCAAATCTTAAAGAAGCTGATGGATCTGGTGAATTACAAAGGACGATTTACAGAAAAGTTTGATAAAATCAAAGAACAGTGTGATATCATGGAAACGGAATCAAAGAAATTGCTGCGCCATTGGAAGCTGCTGCTTGGCGTTCTGCTGATCAACATTTGTAAATTTTCCTGCTGGTTTATGATTCCGTATATCGTACTGTACAAGAGCGGTGCATTTTCGCCGGATGTGGCACTGGCGATTACGACGGTATCAGTCATGCTGGCGGCAGTTATTCCTACGCCTGCAGGAATCGGTTCCAGTGAGTTTGTAATGATCGCAATGTTTGGTGCGATCGTGGGAAGTGCGAAAGCAGGAGCTATGGCACTGCTATACCGTTTTGCAACATTTGTATTTCCATGTGCACTGGGCGCGGCCTATGCAGCGAAGTTTGCAGTTATAAAACAGAGAAAGAATAAGAAGAAGGAAGTCTGACCCGTATGAAATGTGGGATGGATGGAAAAATATCCATCAGCTATATGCTCGATATGATATATGATGGACAGAAACAGGGTAAATACAGATATGAAAAAGTTGGTGGTGGGCATTCTTGCCCATGTTGATTCGGGAAAAACTACATTATCGGAAGCCATGTTATATACGGCAGGCAAGATCCGTAAGCTTGGACGGGTGGATCATAAGGATGCTTATCTGGATACGGATGCACAGGAGCGGGAGCGTGGGATCACGATATTTTCCAAGCAGGCGGTATTTACATATGATGGCATGGAGATCACACTGCTTGATACGCCGGGGCATGTTGATTTCTCGGCGGAAATGGAACGAACCTTACAGGTGCTTGACTATGCGATTCTTGTCATTAATGGCATGGACGGGGTACAGAGTCATACCGATACGTTATGGAAGCTGTTGAAGCGGTACGAGATCCCGACATTTATATTTGTAAATAAGATGGACATGGAAGGGACAGATAAAGATGTTGTTTTCCAAAATATACGAAAAAAGCTGGATGGGGATTGCGTTGATTTCTCATCCGGGGACAGAGATGAACAGATCGCGATGGCAGACGAGAGACTGTTAGATACCTATCTGGATAGTGGTATGGTCGAGGTAGAGGATATCATCGAAGCAATTCTTGACAGAAAGATATTTCCTTGTTTCTGGGGATCGGCACTCAAACTCTCCGGTGTGCAGGAATTATTGGATGCGATGAATACCTATATGGTGATGCCTGCATATAATGCAGAATTTGGCGGACGGATCTTCAAGATATCGAGAGATGCAAAAGGGGAACGTCTTACCTATATGAAGGTGACCGGAGGAAGCTTAAAGTGCAGAGAGCAGATCGAGGGAACCGAAGGAAAAGTCAACCAGATACGGATTTATTCCGGTGCGCGTTACGAGACGGTAGAGGAGGCTTCTGCCGGAACGGTATGTGCGGTCACCGGGCTTGGTGAGACATCCGCAGGTCAGGGCGTTGGATGTGAACAGGGAAATATGTTCGCAGGGCTTGAACCTGTGTTATCCTATAAAGTCAGCTACCCAGAAGACAAGGATGCAGTTGTCGTGCTCCGGGATATCAGGCAGTTAGAGGAAGAAGAACCGGAGTTACATGTTGAGTTTGCACAGGAGACCGGAGAGATCTTTGTGAAGGTTATGGGACAGGTGCAGCTTCAGGTGCTGACACAGATTATAAAAGACAGATTTGGCTATCTCATATCATTTGGTATGGGAAGGATCATATATAAAGAGACACTTGCAGAACCGGTAATGGGAGTCGGACATTTTGAGCCGCTTCGTCACTATGCCGAAGTGCATTTGCTGATGGAACCGTTGGAGCCGGGAAGTGGCATGCAGTTTGATACGATATGCAGCGAGGATGTACTCGATAAGAACTGGCAGCGGCTGATCCTGACACATCTGGAAGAAAAGGAATACCGGGGCGTGCTGACAGGCGCACCGATCACGGATATGAAGATCACGGTGACTGCAGGACGGGCACATCAGAAGCACACAGAGGGCGGTGATTTCCGTCAGGCGACATATCGTGCAGTAAGGCAGGGGCTTATGATGGGAGAATGCAGGCTGTTAGAACCCGTGTATGCGTTCCGACTGGAGATTCCTACAGAGATGACCGGTCGGGCAATGAACGATATCACACGGATGCATGGACGATTCGCACAGCCGGAGATCGAGGGTGAAATGAGTATCCTGACAGGAACTGCACCGGTTGCTACGATGCAGGAGTACCAGCAGGATGTAACGGCATATACCAGAGGACAGGGTAAGTTATCCTGTACCTTGCAGGGATATGAGCCATGCCACAATGAAGATGAAGTGCTGGCGGCAAGTACCTATGATCCGGAGCTTGATATGGCAAATCCGGCATCATCGGTATTCTGTGCACATGGAGCCGGATATATCGTGGACTGGTACGATGTGTATGATATGATGCATGTAAAAGAAGATCCGGGATTTGCACTTGCAGGAATGGAAGATGTCCTGCGGAATATAACGTCAGAGCCTACTGAGGCAGACGAGGATAACCGAAAACGGATGGCGCGCGAGCGGCAGGACGCAGGTGCTCCGGTGTATGATGAGAAAGAGTTAGAGGATATATTTGTCCGTACCTATGGTTCAAACAGCCGGGAAAATGCAGCTTATAATAAAGCAGGTTTCGATCGGCATAATAAGAGCGTATCGGAAGCGGACTGGTATGTGAAAAAGGCGGCAGAACATGGTAAAAGCAAAACTGCCGGTGCGCAGACACCGTCTGTCGGCTCAAAGACAGCGGATACCGGAATTGCCAGACCCGGAGCATACAGGAAGCAAAAGGGCGAGAAAGAATATCTGTTAGTTGATGGGTATAATGTGATATTTGCATGGGATGACCTGAAAGCACTGGCGGCGGTGAACATCGACAGTGCCAGAGATAAGCTGATCGATGTTATGTCGAATTATCAGGGCTATGTCGGTTGCGAGCTGATCCTCGTATTTGATGCGTATAAGGTGAAACAGAATCCGGGCAGCATCACAAAGCATGGAAATATCCATGTGGTCTATACGAAGGAAGCAGAGACTGCTGATATGTATATAGAAAAGACGACACATGAGCTTGGCAGAAAATATAAGGTGACGGTTGCCTCCTCAGATGGACTGGAACAGTTGATCATCATGGGGCAGGGCGCACTTCGGATGTCCTCCCGTGGGCTTCGGGAAGAAGTAGAACGTGTGAACCAGATTTTGAGAAATGATTATCTCAAATAAAACGGACATGTTTCTGGTATGATCCTGAAAAGATATTAGAGGGAATCGATTCCAAAACAGCTATATGTATGAAATTTGTTAAAAATAGAATGAAAAAGTGAGTATTCTTTTCACAAAATTATATTATATAGATAAAAATATTTGGAATGTTTAAATAAATTTGGAAAAAATAACCAAAGAAAACCATATATTCCTTGAAGTTAATAACAAAATCTGCTAAAGTGAATAGTATGAGCGTACGAATTCAGATGAGATATGGAGGAGGAAGTATGGGAAATAAATTATTTGTAAGACAGATGAAGAGAACCGTTGCCTGCGTTGCGGCAGCAGCTACTGTTTTCTCAATGAATCCGGCAGGACTTCCGTATGCAGGGGGACAGGCTGGGGCATTTGTTGTAGATGCAGCGACTGAGAGTACGGCAGTGGAGATCAGTACATATGAACAGTTTGCAGCTTTTGCAAAAGCGGTAAATGCAGGTACGGCAGAGTCATATGCAAGTGTAAAGCTGACAGCGGATATTACGATACCGGCAGGAACCACATGGACACCGATCGGTAGTGCAGCTAATCCATATACGGGAGTATTTGATGGGGATGGACATACGGTGTCAGGACTTACGGCAAGTATAACGGCTGCAAAATATAGTCCTGAAGCTCCGTTTGGTTTATTTGGAAAGACACAGGGAGCAACGATCAAGAATCTGAAGATGAGTGATACGTCACTTACTGGAGCGTCATATGCGGGCATTGGTATTTTATGCGGTCTGGCTGAGAAGACCGAGATCAGCGGATGTACGATTGATAGCAGTTGTTCAATCGTAAGTGATGGTGCATTGATCGGTGGTCTGGCATGTATGCTTACAGGAAGTACAGTTAAGGATTGTGTGGTTGCTGCGGACATTCAGTTGAATGGACAGGCACCGTCTGGTGGTTATGTTTATCAGGCAAATGGTTCCCAAATTATTAACAGTGTATTTAAGGGAACGATCAAGGGCACTGGTGCAATTGTATATACGGGTGGATTTGTTGGAATTAATAATGGTCTGATTGCAAACTGTATCTATTCAGGTTCAATGACTGCAGTTGCTTTTACAACCTGTAGTGCTTTTGCAGGAGAGGCATCGAATTCAGGAGCGATAGTTAACTGTTTTGCAAATGGTAAGTTTTCATTAACGGATGGTTCAACAGGTACTACAACAGGTATTTTCAGAGGAAGTGGAAATGATAATAAAGTTGCAAACTGTATTGCAAATACTGCTATGGAACCGATGAATCTGATAGGTGTAGCAGGCAATGTTACCGATTGCGTATTCATGGAGCCATCAGAGATCACAGCCGGTAATGCTTCTTACAAATTGAATGGATATGCAGCTTCTTTGACAGATGCTGAGAAGGAAGAATACCATACATCTGAATGGAAATCTTTTGTAGAAACAGACAATGGTTCACTGACGTTCAGTTCAGAAACCAAGGTTACAAGAAAAGTAACATTTTATGATACAGACAATAATGTGATCAGCGGCGGTTCAAACTTCATGGAGGAGGGCGCAAAGCTCGTATATCCGGAGGCAGCAGATCCTTCCTATATTGCATGGGTAGACAGCAAGGGAAGAATATATGATAAGAATTCAGTTGTTGGTTCTGAGGATCTGGAGCTGTATCCATTGACAGAAGGTTATGTGGATTCACTATTGAATATAAAACAGGTATCGATCACACTGGATAGTGATATTTCTCTGGTATATCTGGTAGATCCGGCTGTTCTGGAACGTTATCAGAATGCGACAATTGTGTACCGGGATGCATCCGGAACAGTACAGGGAGCATCGGGCTTGTCAAAAGAACTTACAAAGACTGTAAATGGCAAGACATATCTGTATGGAGAGTTTACAGGAATTGCAGCAAAGGAAATGACGAAAGATATAACAGCAACGCTTGAAGGTACCAGTGATGGTGGAATGACAAATTGCTACAGCAAGGCTTATACAACCAGTGTTGCTGATTATGCAAAACGGCTGATTGCAATGGATGGCACAAGTAAAGTATTAAAGACACTGTTGGTTGATCTGGTAAACTATGGTGCATCCGCTCAGACCTATTTTGGATATAACACTTCAGATTTGGCAAATGCAGATTTTGATGATTATCAGACCTATGCGAGTGCAAAACATTCATTAACAGGATTTACAAATTCCGGAAGCTCAGTTACAAATTCCGGTAATGTAAAGATCAGTGGACGAACATTGGTGCTTGAGAACCGTGTTGGTATTGCGGTGATCATTGATACATCTGAATATGAAGGGAATATTGCTGATATTACGATCAATGTCAACGGAACAGGAGTTTCAGATGTTATAGCAGGTCAGGATCTAAAGCCATATGGCACAAACAAATATTATGGTGTTACATATGAGATCCTTCCGACAAAGATGGATGAAACTTATACATTTACAGTTCAGGTAAATGGTGAAGCGTCAGCACGTATGACCTATGGTATATCTGCTTATGCCTATAATATGAGAAACAACAGCAATACAAAGCTGGTTGCATTACTGCAGGATATCATGGAATACGGTAATTCCGCATTAAACTACTGGCTTGCAAACTAAGAACGATAAGATATTAATATAAAGATATTGAAAATATAAGGAGGGTTTAAAAAATGAAAAAACAGTATGAATCACCAGTTATGGAGATCGTAGAATTTGAGACAGAGGATATTATTACAACTTCAAGTGAAATAAACAATGGACTTATTATAGATCCAACAGGTAAAAATTAGAGTTATAAAAATATCAGAAATTGAATGAATATATAAAACCGGAGGAGTCTCGTATTCAAGGCACTTTTCCGGTTATGGAGGCAATCATCAGAGATATGTGTATGCAAGGATACTGGCTGGTTGCCGGTACAAATAAAATACGGGGGCAGGGAAGTCTTATACCAAAACCTGCCTCCGTATTTTGTTCATTTGTTATGGTAACGAGGAAAACGCAGCATAAGACAGGCAGAAGTTAGAACAGCCTGAGAAATTGTTATTTATAAAGAGGATATACAATGCAGAAATACATAATGGCGCTGGATCAGGGTACGACCAGTTCAAGAGCAATTTTATTTGGAAAAAATGGAGAGATGGCTGCTGTATCACAGAAGGAATTTACACAGTATTTTCCGGAAAATGGCTGGGTAGAGCAGGATCCGAAGGAAATATGGGCATCTCAGATGAGCGTAATGATGGAAGCAAGAGAGACACTTGGTATTCCAGTAGAAGAGATTGCAGCGATCGGAATTACGAATCAGAGAGAGACAACGATTGTCTGGAATAAAGAAACAGGAGAACCGATTTATCCGGCTATTGTATGGCAGTGCAGAAGAACCGCTGACCGGATCGATGCATTAAAGGCAGAAGGGTATGATACTGTGATCCGGGAAAAGACCGGACTGATCGCAGATCCGTATTTTTCCGCTACGAAGATCGAGTGGATCCTCGATCATGTTGACGGAGCAAGAGAGATGGCAGAGCAGGGCAAGCTGTATTTCGGTACAGTGGATACCTGGCTGATCTATAAGCTTACCGGCGGCAGGGTTCATGCAACGGATTATACAAATGCATCCAGAACGATGCTGTTTAATATTCACACATTAGAGTGGGATAAGGAATTGCTGGAGAAATTCCGGATACCGGAAAGTATGCTGCCGGAGGTGCATAATTCCAGTGAGATCTATGGATACACGGATGAACGGTTATTCGGCGGTTCGATACCGGTTGCAGGTGTTGCCGGAGATCAGCAGGCAGCTTTATTTGGACAGTGCTGCTTTGAACCGGGAGATACGAAGAACACATATGGTACCGGCTGTTTCCTGTTGATGAATACGGGAGACAGGGCTGTTTATTCCGAACATGGACTGCTTACTACGATAGCGATCGGACTGAACGGCAAGGTACAGTATGCACTGGAAGGCAGCGTATTTGTCGCAGGAGCGGCGATCAAATGGCTGCGCGATGAAATGAAGCTGATCGAGAAAGCCGGTGATACAGAGAGAATAGCATTATCCGTTAAGGACAGCAATGGTGTCTATGTGGTTCCGGCATTTACAGGACTTGGCGCACCATATTGGGATGCATATGCCAGAGGTGCGATCCTGGGACTGACCAGAGGCACCACAAGGGAACATATTGTCCGGGCGACCGTGGAATCACTGGCATATGAAACCTACGATGTGTTAAAGGCAATGGAGAATGATTCCGGCATGGAGCTGAAACGGCTGCGTGTAGATGGCGGTGCGAGTGCAAATAATTTCCTGATGCAGTTCCAGGCTGACCTGTTAGCAGGGGAAATTGTGCGCCCGGTCGTAACAGAAACGACAGCACTTGGTGCGGCATATCTGGCAGGACTGGCTGTTGGATATTATGACAGTATAGAAGAGATAAAGCAGAACTGGCGGGTGGAGCGGACATTTGAGCCGCAGATCGATGAAGAGATGCGGAGGATGTTGCTTTCCGGCTGGGAAAACGCAGTAAAGCGGGTGCTTTTATAAAATCACAATTTAGTAGATAGAATTTGTGAGCTGTTTTCAGATGAACAGAAAATAGTTACAAATAGCAGGAGATAAAAATATGACAGATAAGATCAAGACAATACTGGAACAAATGACAATAGAAGAAAAGGCTGACATGGTATGCGGTGCAAGTAATTTCTGCACAGCGGATGCTTCCAGATATGGAGTGCCTGCGATCCGTATGCTGGATGGAGGAACCGGGATCAATTATGAACAGTTGATCGCAGATCTGATCCTTTCCTGGCGTACAAATCCACGCGATGAGGAAGAAGCATGGCTGATGAAGGATTTTAGTGCAACAGAAGAAAGAAATGTTATATTTGACTATTTCCGTCCGGACAAGCTGACAGAAAAAGAGACAAAGGTCTGGAAAAAAGTCCGGGAATATCTGAAGGAACAATTTATAAAGAATACAACCAATAATGATACGACGCTTGCATTTGTTGAAATGGCAGGCGATGCGGCGGCTGATATTATGTCTCCGGCATGTTTGCCGTGTGGCATGATGCTGGGAGCAACCTTTAACCCCGATGTTGTCAATCAGACAGGACATGCACTTGGAAGAGAAGCGAGAGCATATGGTGTGAGCATGCTTCTTGGAACTCCGAATATCAATATCCACAGAGATCCATTGGGCGGAAGACTGTTTGAGGGATTCTCTGAGGATCCGTGTCTGGTAGCGAAGCTTGCTCCGGAATATGTAAAGGGTGTGCAGGCGGAAGGCGTTGCAGCAAATATCAAGCATTTTGCTGCCAATAATCAGGAGAAGAACCGTCAGGGAATAAATGAAACGATATCAGAACGGGCATTGCAGGAGATTTATTTTCCTGGTTTCCGTGCCTGTGTAGAGCAGGCGCAGCCTGCGACAGTTATGGCAGCCTATAATAAGATCAATGGAACAGCCTGCACTGCAAATGAATGGCTGTTAGACGGTATTCTGCGTAAATACTGGGGCTTTGAAGGTATGGTCGTATCAGACTGGGGGGCAGTATATGATCCGATCGCAGCGTTAAAGGCAGGCAATGATCTGAATATGCCGGGAATCACAGCAGATCCGGAGAAGGTTGTTCAGGCAGTAGAAGCCGGGGAGCTGACGGAAGAGGAGCTTGACAGGAATGTGGCGAGAGTGCTGGAGCTGATGGACACCTATGGTTCACCGGAATGCTATGATATGTCAGCACAGTATATTATGGATATGTCGAAGCAGGCAGCATATAAGGCAGCCTGTGAGGGAATTGTATTATTGAAAAATGAAAATGGAATCTTCCCGATCCGGTCGAAAGGAAAGGCGGGCAATGATTCTGTATTTGAAACTGTATCAGACGAGGAGGTAATGTCCGGGGTTGTTCTGTGCGGAAGCGGAGCTATCCGTTTATATGACTGTGGTACCGGAAGTGCAGGTATTACGACAGATAAGGACAGCAGCATCTACGAGGGGCTGATCCAGAATGGTGTCGAGGTGAGTATCGGAATACCGGCAGCAGGGAAGCGTGCAGGCATTTCCACTTATATCTGCGTTGCCAGAATACCGGGCATGGAAGGAAATGACCGGAAGAATATGAAGCTGTCCGCCGAGGATGCACAGATTTTGAATCAGATGTTAGATCTGAAACGGGAAAATCCACTTGTGAAGCTGGGACTTATCTTAAATGTAAGCGGGCCGGTCAACCTGGCACTTTGGGAGCATGAGTTAGATGGCATCTTCTGTATGTTCTTACCGGGTATGGAAGGTGGACATGCAATGGCAGATATCTTAATCGGCAGAGTGAATCCATCCGGAAAGCTGCCGCTGACATTCCCAAAGAAATATCAGGATACACCGACGTATCTGAATTTCCCGGGTGACGGATATCAGGTCAATTATGGAGAAGGCATCTATGTCGGATACAGATATTATGATAAGAAGATGGTAGAGCCGTTGTATCCATTTGGACATGGATTATCCTACAGTCATTTTGAGATCAGCAATGAGCGTGCAATCGGAGAGCAGTCTCCGGTAGAAATCATTTATCCGGATGGCAAAGTAGATAATAAGAAAATGCCGGTATTTACGGATTCGATCAAGATCGCTGTGGATGTGATCAATCAGGGACCGGAAGAATTCTCCGAAGGTATGGAAGTTGTTCAGCTCTATATCAGTGATCCGTATGCATCCATCTCAAAGCCTGTAAAGGAATTGAAAGCGTTTAAGAAGATCCGGCTGGCATATGGCGAACAGGAGAAGGTCAGCTTTACTCTGAAAAAAGACGACTTTGCTTCATTTGACAGTGACCTGCATCAGTGGGTAGCGGAAGAAGGTATCTATAATATCCTGATCGGAAACAGCTCACGAAATATCGTGTGCAGCATGCCTGTCTATCTGGATGCAAAGACGGAGTACAGCTACAGTATCGAGACACCGATCAAGGTGCTGTATGAGAATTCTGTGACGAAAGCGCATATGAATCATCTGTGGCTCAGACTGGGACTTGATTCGGCGGATATTGACAATAAATACGAATATGAGCCTCACACCAGACTGATCGATCTGGTTCATCTGAAATGTGAGAATCCGGAGCAGGAAGCACTGGATGAATTCGAACTTCGGGTTGGAAGCCTGAAGCGGGCATAAAGAAACGAAAAAAAGCCATTTCCAACATATATTCATGGATTTAAATGTATGGTATGGAGATGGCTTTTTTATTTGAAAAAATTCGAATTTTCACTTTAAAGTAAAAAAGTTTATTGCGTTGAAGTAAAAAAGTGCTTGCATTATTTAAAAAAACTGTTATACTATACTCACGCCAACGCGTTAAAGTGAGAAAATAAATAGAAAGAGCGTTGGATAACCCTGAGAGTTTGATCGGCTCATCAGGTGATAAAAAAGATTTAGGAGGAAACAGCGATGATAGGCGGAGATATGATCACGTACAGACCTGATATTCAGGTGCTTGATGCTACAATTCGAGATGGAGGACTTGTCAACGATTTTTATTTTACAGATGAATTTGTAAAAGCACTTTATGAAGCAAATTTGAAGGCTGGTGTTGATTATATGGAATTCGGCTACAAGGCTTCCAAGGAGATGTTCGATGTAGAAAAGTTCGGAAAGTGGAAGTTCTGTGACGAAGAAGCCATTCGCAGTATAGTCGGAGAGAATAATACAGAGATGAAGATATCTGTTATGGCGGATGTCGGAAGATGCGATTACAAGACAGATATTATTGACAGAGCAGACAGTGTTATTGACATGATACGTGTGGCTACATACATCAACACCATGCCTGCTGCGATCGAGATGATAGAGGATGCACATGCAAAGGGATATGAGACAACCTGTAACATTATGGCGATCTCAAAGGATCAGGAGTCAGAGATCGATATCGCTCTTGAGATGTTAGGCAAATCAAATGTAGACGGAATCTACATTGTAGACAGCTACGGCTCTTTATACCCGGAGCAGATCCAGAGACTGACACAGAAATATGTGGCAGTTGGAGAGAAATACGGTAAGAAGATTGGTATTCATGCACATGACAACATGAAGATGGCATATGCAAATACTGTTGAAGCAATGAGACATGGAGCAAGCATGTTAGATGGAACGGTAAGCTCTATGGGACGAGGTGCAGGAAATTGTGCGATGGAATTGCTGCTTGGCTTCCTTCGTAATCCAAAGTACAATCTGTACCATATCCTGAAGTTCATTGAGCGTTACATGGTTCCGTTAAAGGAAAAGGGTGATGCTGTATGGGGCTATGATGTACCTTACATGCTGACCGGTATGCTGAACCAGCATCCAAGAGAGGCCATTGATTTCATCAAACAGGGCAAACACGAATACGCTGACATGTACAGCTACTTACTTTATCGCGAGTAACGCGAGTAAGAAGTAGAAATCGTTTCAGTGTAGTCTTTATTTCGTAATAAATGTACATAAAGACCATCCATTTTATATACGACACATATTATTTCACAAGACATTTTCGTGAGTTTTTGAACAAAATGAAAGCTACATTACATATTATTGCGTAAGACGTTATGATAGTAATGATAGCTTTCATTTTATTTTTAATTATTGGCGCTCGGAAAGGCTTTCTGACATCAATGTTACAGAAAAAACCTGTACAAAATGTGGGGTTTGTGGTATTTTTTACTATATGTGTTTTGACAGTCGATTAAGTGCTGTCAGGCGGTAAGAAACGAAAAATAGATTTGATATAAGAGGTGGCAGATAAGATGGATTATAACAAATTAGCAGAATTAATATTCCCGGATATAACAGGAACGGTAGACGATCTCGAAGCGAGATTTCCAAAGAGAGACTTGCCGGAGGGTGCGAAGGTAACGAGATTTGCGCCAAGCCCAACCGGATATATGCATATCGGTGGTTTATATGCTGCTATGATATCAAGAAAACTTGCAAAGCAGAGCGGTGGTGTGTTTTATCTTAGAATAGAAGATACAGACAGAAAGAGAGAACTTGAAAATGGCGTGGAGGAGATCATCAATTCCTTAAACAAGTTTGATCTTGGATTTGATGAGGGACCATTTGAAGGAAGCCCTGTCACGTATGCACCATATAAGCAGAGCGAGAGAAAAGAGATCTATCAGATCTGCGTTAAGAAGCTGATGCAGGAGGGATACGCATATCCTGATTTTACAACTGCGGAAGAACTGGATGCGATAAGAGCAAAACAGGAGGCTGCAAAGGTAGATATCGGATATTATGGAGAGTATGCAGTTGGAAGAAATCTGACATACGAACAGATCGAGGAGAAGTTAGCAACCGGAGAGCCTTATGTTGTCAGACTTAAGAGCCCGGGCGAGGCAGGAAAGACGGTTGTTTACAGTGATCCGATCCGTGGTAAGATCGAGATGCCTGAGAACATGATGGATGTTGTACTGTTAAAATCTGACGGAATCCCAACCTATCATTTTGCACATGCAGTAGACGATCATTTTATGAGAACAAATATGGTCATCCGTGGTGATGAATGGCTTGCATCCTATCCGCTTCATAAGCAGTTATTTGAACTGTGCGGATTTGAACTTCCTGAGTATGCACATATTTCACCAATTATGAAGATGGAAATATCCGTTGATGAGGATGGAAATGAACATCAGCATAAGAGAAAGCTTAGTAAGAGAAAAGACCCGGAGGCAGCCGTTGGCTTCTATCAGGAGCAGGGCTATCCATCCGAGAGTGTACTGGAATATCTGATGACGATCGCCAATTCCAATTATGAGGAATGGCATGCAGCAAATCCTGATAAGACGATCGATGATTTCACATTGTCACTTGCGAAGATGCCGGCATCCGGTGCATTATTTGACATGGTGAAGTTAAATGATGTCAGCAAAGAGATGATCTCCACATTTTCAGAAGAAAAGTGCTATGAGAAGATCATGGCATGGGCAAAAGAATTTGATGAGAAGCTGTATGAATTTGGCACAAATGATAAAGAGAGCTTCTTAAAGACGATCAGCCTCTGGAAGATGTCCGGAAATAAAGTCCGTAAGGATGTTGGCAAGTGGTCAGATCTGGCAGAGATGTTCGGCTATCTCTATGTGCCGGAGAATGAACTGAAGCTTTCCTACGAGGTCGATGAGAAGTATAATGCAGATCAGATGGCAGAGATCATCAATGAATATAAGAAGGATCTGTTCTTAGATGCAGAGAACTGGTTTGCCGAGATGAAGGTAATGGGCGACAAACTTGGCTATTGTCCGAATGTCAAGGAGTATAAGAAGAATCCGGATGCTTATAAGGGATCGATCACAGATGTCTGCACGATCGTTCGTGTGGCAGTAACCGGTAAGAAGAATTCACCAGATCTTGCTACGATCATGAACGTGATCGGCAAGGATCGTACGATCGGAAGACTGGACAAGTTCCTGGCAGCGATCGGCAAGTAAGATAATAGAAATACAGGCAGAGTTATATATATCTTAAAAAGGAGGCAGTGGCGAATCACTGATCGGCAGTAGTGGAATGAAACGTGGAAGTCGACAGGATTTGGCTACGGATGAATATGAAGAAGAAAACATACGAAGGATACACATATGTAGACGGTGGTGTCTGTGCAGCAAAGGGATTTGTGGCAAATGGTATAAACTGCGGACTGAATTCCGATAAGAATAAGAATGATCTGGGTATGGTTTACAGCAGTACAGTCTGTAATGCAGCAGCCGTATATACACAGAACAAGGTAAAAGGTGCGCCGATCCTTGTAACTAAGGAGCATCTGAAGGCAACAGGCGGAAAAGCCATGGCAGTTGTCGTTAATTCAAAGAATGCAAATACCTGTAATGCGGATGGCGTGGAAAAGGCAGAGCGGATCTGTGAGCTGGCAGCAGATGCACTGGGAATCGATGCAGATATGATCATCAATGCATCGACCGGTGTGATTGGTCAGATCATTCCGATCGAACCATTTGAAGAGCACATGAAAGAACTTGCTGGCGGTTTAAGTGCCGATGGCAATGATAAGGCTGCAAATGCGATCATGACGACAGATACAGTTGATAAGCAGGTTGCAGTAGAATTCACACTTGGTGGCAAGACCTGCCGTCTTGGTGGAATGGCAAAGGGAAGCGGTATGATCCATCCGAATATGGCAACCACGCTGAACTTTATCACAACGGATGTTGCAATCTCAGCCGATATGATCCAGAAGGCTCTGAGTGAGATCGTAAAGGTAACTTATAACTGCCTGTCCATAGATGGTGATACATCGACAAATGATACTTTAAGTGTCATGGCAAACGGACTTGCAGGAAATGAAGAGATCGTAACAGAAAATGACGACTATGCAATTTTCAAGAAAGCACTGTACATCGTTATGGAGTGTATGACGATGATGCTCGCAAGTGATGGAGAGGGCGCAAGCAAGATGCTGGAATGTACAGTATCTGGAGCGCCGGATCAGGATACAGCGATCATCGTTGCAAAGAGCATTATCCGTTCCCCACTGACCAAATGTGCGATGTTTGGTGAAGACGCAAACTGGGGACGTATTCTCTGTGCGATCGGATATGCAGAAGCGGATTTCGATATCGATAAAGTAGATGTAGATCTTGAATCTGAGAAGGGTATCGTAGAGGTATGCAGAAACGGTTCCGGTATTCCATTTTCTGAGGAAAAAGCCTCTGAGGTATTATCTGAGGATGATATCTATATCAACGTCAATCTGAATCAGGGCGAAGCATCCGCCAAGGCGTGGGGCTGTGACCTGACTTATGATTACGTTAAGATCAACGGTGATTATCGTTCATAAATAAAAAGTGCCACCGATAGACGGTTAGCCTTGATATGATGAGTTAAAAATACCCCCTTTTATTAGACCTTTTTTGTCTAATAAAAGGGGTTCACTTCAAGGCTGGGAGGTTATTTTTTATACTTATAGTGCGCTGATTAGCGTGTCCCAAATGAATCCGTCCAGAGTGGCATATAGCCGCTTCGGATGGCTACTGCTTGGGAAGCCAGTTCTTTTTTACATCAATTCCAACTTCCATCAGTTTACCGGTGGGAGCAGCACCCGCAATTGCTATTATTTCGTTATCTTTTATTGCACATAAAACGATGGTTGTATTTGTATTTCCTTCTGCATCAAAAGCCAGTGAATTTTCAAAGCCCTCGATATCACATAATGTTTTAAGGTTGTTACCTTCATATAATTCGTCTCGAGTTTTACCTGATAACAGTTGTTTTCCAAGTTCATATTTTTCTTCAGACAGAGAAATGATATTTGTATCTCTGATGCTGAGAATTTTAACATAATTTTTAGCAGCCTTTTTGTTCTTTACGAAATGTGTGCCTTCTTCTTTTAATTGATCTGTTGAACAATTTATGTAGCCGGCAATGTAGTCATATATTTTATTATTTATCTCATCTTTATTGATATAAGAATTATTCATGATTTTCTCCATAAGTATAGTCAAACAGGGAGATAAAAACTTATCTCCCTGAAATGAATGATTTGCATTTGAACTGTGCTTAATACCGTGTATCTACTGAAAAGCCTGTTTGCTGCAGGGAAGATTTCGTAATGGTTCGGAACCAGTGAATGGAGGAGTTGTAGTTTCCCTCTACTACTGTTACCGTTCCCTTTACATTTTTTGTTTTTAACTGGTAAGTTTTGCCCTTCTTCAGCTTTAAAGATGTTTTATCCAGCGCAGCTTTCTTGGCCGTGGTCTTGCTTGCGGTAAGGGTGGCATCATTTGTGGTTGTATTTGTAGTAGAAGTGGCAGTGTTTATAGCTGCGGTTTTACTTGTGGCAAGGGCAGCATTGGTGCCTGTGTATGTACTGACAGCGGAAACTGTGCGCTCATTTAAAGTTGCTGCCTGAACTGCTGCCTGTGCTGGCAATGCAGTTACGATAACCATACCGAGCAGGCTGCATCCGATGATTGTACGTTTCCAGAAAGAATTGGAATGATATGGTGACGTCCCATTTTATATTTTAGAATTTCGTACGCAAAAAAGAACTCTATAATGAGATCCTTTTTGGAAGAGATGCAGCTATGACCCTTTGGCTGATGTCATATATCAATCAGCAGGAAGAAGGTGTTCCGATGCTAGGAAAACTTGCGCTTAGTTCTCCGGGATCGGCATTGACAGCAGAAGAAAGAAAACCGGCAGGTGGTCTTATAACGAGACTGTCTGCTTTCTTTAATTCCGTTTCCTTCATATATGTTCAAAAAACTTCAAAAAAATGCAAATTAATGATTGATTATGAACGAAATGTGTGTTAATATAAATCCAAGTTGAACGAATATGATTGATTTTGAACGAAAAATCGGTTATAATGCATATATATGAATTGAATTGCAAATAATAAAATGACTTGATAATAAGGAGACCTATATATATGCTTACGGAAGAAAGATATAACAAGATACTGGAAGCTCTGAAGAACAAAGGAACGATCACAGTTGCAGAAATGACAGAGTGCACAGGAGCATCAGAATCAACCATAAGGCGGGATCTTATCGCTCTCGATGAAATGGGAAAACTGAATAAGGTACACGGAGGAGCTACAGCAGTTGCACACCAGTTTATTGCAGATGAGATTGCGGTCAGTGTAAAAGAGCAGCTCTGTGTGGAAGAAAAGAAAGCAATTGCGCGGTATGCGGTGAATATGATCAATGATGACGATTTTATTTTCATAGATGCAGGAACAAGTACCGGATGGATGATCGAGTATCTGGAATCAACCAGAGCGACATTTGTCACAAACGGAATTGCACATATCAAACGGCTGATGAACAAAGGACTTCGGGCATACATGATCGGAGGACTCGGAAAGCCGGTCACAGAATCTACGGTAGGTGCAGATGCTGTAAATAATATGAAGATGTTCAATTTCTCAAAATGCTTCCTTGGAACCAACGGTGTACATACAGATTACGGTTTCACGACAGTCGATGTAGAAGAAGCACTTGTAAAGATGGAAGCGGTCAACCGATCTTATGCGAGTGTTGTCCTTGCCGATCACACGAAGTTTGACAAGGTTACAGCGGTTACATTTGCAGGAATCAAGAAGGCGTGTATTATCACCGACCGACTTGTAAATGATAAGTATGCAGATGCAACAGTCATAAAGGAGGTAATGAAGGAATGATCTACACAGTAACTTTCAATCCGGCAATCGATTATGTTGTCAGAATGGAAAAACTGGAAATCGGTTCGGTAAACAGAAGCAGAGAAGAAGCCCTGTTCTACGGTGGAAAGGGAATCAATGTTTCGACAGTCCTTAAGAATCTGGGCGTAGATTCTGTAGCACTTGGATTTGTTGCAGGCTTTACCGGAAAAGCGATTGAAGAAGGAGTCGCTGCCCTTGGTGTAAAAGCTGATTTCATCACGGTTTCAGATGGCGTTAGCAGAATCAATGTTAAGCTGAAAGCCGGAGAAGAAACAGAGATCAATGGAAAAGGCCCTAATATCAGCGATGCAGAACTGGAAGAACTTTATAAGAAATTAGATGGTTTAACAGACGGTGACTGTCTGGTTCTGGCAGGAGCGATCCCACCATCTTTACCATCTGATGTGTACGAGAAGATCATGGCAAGACTTGCAGGCAAGAAGGTTGATATCGTAGTCGATGCTACGAAGGATCTCCTGTTAAATGTTCTCAAGTATCATCCGTTTCTTATCAAGCCGAATAACTTCGAGCTTGGAGAAATGTTTGGCGTAACACTTCATTCTGATGAGGAGATTGAAGAATATGCAAAGAGATTACAGGCACTTGGAGCAAGAAACGTAGCGATCTCCATGGCAGGAGACGGATCTATGCTGCTCACAGAGACCGGAGAGACATACAGAATGGGCGTTCCAAAAGGAAAAGTTGTTAATTCTGTAGGAGCCGGAGATTCCATGGTGGCAGGATTTATCGCAAGCTATTTTGCAGAGCATGATTACAAGAAAGCATTAAAGTACGGCGCAGCAACAGGCAGTGCAACTGCATTTTCAGAAGGACTTGCAACAAAAGACCAGGTTGAGAAACTTTTAGGACAATTTTAACAGTTGGGGAAAAGGGAGAAGAACCGACTGACCTGACCAGATCCTGATAAACCGGTATTTGAGTAAAGGAGAATGAGTATGAGAATAAGGGAGTTATTAAAAAAAGAAGGAATTGCCCTTGGTGTAAAAGTAGATTCTAAAGACGCAGCGATCGATTATCTGATCGATCTTCATGCAAAATCGGGCAATATAACAGATAAGGCAGAATTCAAGAAAGGAATTCTTGCAAGAGAAGAATCCGGTTCGACCGGAGTTGGAGAGGGAATCGCGATTCCTCATTCCAAGAATGCAGCAGTTAAGCAGCCGGGACTTGCAGCTATGACAGTACCGGACGGTGTAGATTATGATTCATTAGACGGACAGCCTGCAAACCTGTTCTTCATGATCGCAGCACCGGAAAAGGGCGCAGATGTACATCTGGAAGTATTATCAAGACTCAGTATGTTGCTGATGGATGAGAACTTCAGAGCAGAACTTCTTGCAGCAAAGAATGCAGATCAGTTCTTAGATATCTGCAGCAAATATGAGATGGAAAAGTTCGCGGATGAACTTGGAGAAGCAACAGAAGATAAGAAAGAAAACGCACCGGAAAAGACAGGATACAGAGTCCTTGCAGTTACAGCATGTCCGACCGGTATCGCACATACATTTATGGCAGCGGAAGCCCTTGAGAAAAAAGGAAATGAAATGGGCATTACGATCAAGGTTGAAACAAATGGCTCCGGCGGTGTTAAGAATCGTCTGACAGCAAAGGAGATTGAAGAATGTGACGGTATTATCGTAGCAGCCGATAAGAATGTAGAGACCGCAAGATTTGACGGCAAGCCAGTTCTTTTTACAAAGGTAGCAGATGGTATCCACAAACCGGAAGAGCTTATCAATAAAGTGATCGATGGCAAGGTTTCGGTGCATCATGAGAGTGGAAAGAAAGCAGAGGAAGAAAGCGCAGGCGGTGTTGGAAGTCAGATCTACAAGCATCTGATGAGCGGTGTATCCCATATGCTTCCATTCGTTATCGGTGGCGGTATCATGATTGCACTGGCATTCCTGATCGATACAATCTGTGGATATGGTTCAACCGGTGGTTCAAACTTCGGTACCTGTACACCACTTTCCGCATTCTTTAAATATGTCGGAGATCTGTCCATGGGACTGATGGTTCCGGTACTTGCAGGTTATATCGCATATTCGATCGCAGATCGTCCGGGGCTTGCAGTTGGATTTACCGGCGGACTTCTTGCTTCATCCGGTAATGCAGCGATCGCAAAATATATATGGGCAGGTGCAAGCCTTTCCCCATTCCAGAATTTTATCTCAAAATTCGGTTTTGTAGGCGAAGGCTCCGGTAATACAGTATCCGGTTTCTTAGGTGGTATTCTTGCAGGTTTCCTTGCAGGTTATATCGTACTTTTATTAAAGAAGATGTGTTCAAAGTTCCCTCAGTCATTAGAGGGTATCAAGCCAACATTGATCTATCCGTTAGTTGGTATTTTCCTTGTAGGCGTATTGATGGTATTTATCTTTAATCCATTGATCGGCCTTGTAAATACAGGACTTTCCAATATGCTTACATCACTTGCAGATAAGAATCTGTTAGCTCTCCTTGGTCTGATCCTCGGAGCAATGATGGCGATCGACATGGGCGGTCCTATCAACAAGGCAGCTTATGTATTCGGCTCGGGAATGCTTTCTACAGCAGCAGACCTTGTATCAGCCGGTGCATCCCAGAGTGATGCAGCCGTTCAGGCATGCTACATTTCCATGGCAGCCGTAATGATCGGCGGTATGGTCCCACCAATGGGAATTGCACTTGCATGTAAGCTGTTCCCTAAGAAATTCACAAAGGCAGAAAGAGGCTCAGCCGTTTCTAACTTTGTAATGGGTTGTTCCTTCATCACAGAGGGTGCGATTCCATTTGCAGCAGCAGATCCGCTTCATGTTATCCCATGTACCCTGGTTGGTGCAGGTGTAGCAGGAGCATTATCAGCAGCATTCAAATGTACACTGATGGCACCACACGGAGGAATCTTCGTATTTGCAACAGTAGGACATCCATTATTCTACATTCTTTCATGGGTGATCGGTTCTGTAGTAACCTGTTTACTGCTCGGTCTGATCAAGAAAAATGTAGTAGAAGAATAAAAACAAAAACCCTATCCTTTTTAACAACGGTGGGAACAGAAAGAATCTGTTCCTGCCGGATATAAATAAAACAGGGATATTTCAAATATTAAATCAAAAGTAACAATGTTGATCATGCGTTTGTCCGAATCGGACAAATGATAAAAGAGATATAAAAAGGAGAAGATAATTATGGTATCACAGACAGTTAAAGTTATTAATGAGCAGGGATTACACATGAGACCGGCAGGAGTATTTGCAAAGGAAATGACAAAGTTCAAATGTAACGTAACAATCGATATTGCCGGTAAGAGAATCAACGCAAAGAGCGTTATGCTGATCATTGCAGCATGTATTAAGTGTGGAACAGAGATGACAATTGAGTGTGACGGTGAAGACGAGCAGGCAGCTCTCGCAAAGGCAGTAGAGTTGGTTGAATCCGGTCTTGGCGAATAGTCAGACAGCATTCTTTCATCTGGAAAGCGGGGTAGAAGATATGTTAAAAGGAATAGGCGGCTCAGCCGGTTATGGCATCGGAAAGGTTGTCATCATCAGTGATGGCAAACCGGAATATAAGCAGCATACAGTAACAGATACAGATGCTGAACTTCAGAGATTTGAGAATGCTATGGAAGTTTTTGTTGAAAAGACTCAGAAAATGGCAGATGCAATGAAAGAAAAGGTTGGAGAACATAATGCAGAGATTCTGGAAGGACATATCGTTTTGATAAGTGATCCGTTTATGCAGGATCAGGTCAAGGAGTTGATCGGTAATGGCGAATGTGCAGAAGCAGCCGTTGACAGTGTATGTGATATGTTCGTATCCATGTTCTCCCAGGTAGATGATGAACTGACCAGACAGAGAGCAACTGACGTAGGAGATATCCGTGTCCGTATGCTTAAGATCCTTACCGGTACGCCGGATATTAATATCGGAGATGTTCCGGCAGGTACAGTGATCGTCGCAAAGGATCTGACACCATCCATGACAGCAGGAATCGTAAAGGAAAATGTAGCAGGTATTATCACCGAGATTGGCGGTAAGACTTCTCATTCAGCTATTCTTGCAAGAGCACTTGAGATCCCTGCTGTACTTAGTGTAGATGGTATCGTAGATCAGGTGTCCGATGGTATGATGGCAGTTGTAGATGGATGCGAAGGCGTTTGCATCTTAGAACCTGCGATGGATGAGATCGCAGAATATGAGACAAAGCGTGCAGATTACCTGAAAGAGAAGGAACTGCTTCAGATCTACAGAGGAAAAGATACAGTAACTGCTGATGGAACAAAGGTAGCTTTATATGGCAATATCGGCAATCCAGAGGATGCCAAGGGTGTTGTAGCTGCTGATGGTGAAGGTGTAGGCTTATTCCGTACTGAGTTCCTGTTCATGGGAACAGACAGTTTGCCAACAGAGGACGAGCAGTTTGAAGCATATAAGGCAGCAGCCGAGACGATGCAGGGTAAAGAAGTTATTATCCGTACACTGGATGTCGGCGGTGACAAAGATATCCCGTATCTCGGATTGGAAAAAGAAGACAATCCGTTCCTTGGTTTCCGTGCAGTCAGATATTGTTTGAAAAATGAGGACAGCTACAAGGTACAGCTTCGTGCATTGCTTCGTGCGAGTGCATTTGGCGATATTAAGATCATGGTTCCGCTTGTTACCTGTGTGGATGAGATTCGACGGGTAAAAGAACTGGTAGCGGAACTTAAGAAGGAGTTAGATTCAGAGAAAATCGCATATAACAAGGATATTCAGGTCGGCGTTATGATCGAGACTCCTGCAGCCAGCCTGATCGCAGATCTTCTGGCAAAGGAAGCTGATTTCTTCAGTATCGGTACAAATGATCTGACCCAGTACACAATGGCAGTTGACAGAGGAAATGCCAAGGTTGCATATTTGTATTCCGCATACAATCCTGCTGTTCTTCGTTCTATGAAGAATGTTATTGAAGCAGGAAATGCAGCAGGCATCATGGTAGGTATGTGTGGTGAAGCAGCAGCTGATCCGTTACTGATCCCACTTCTGATCTCCTTTGGACTGGGAGAGTTCAGTGTATCGGCAACTTCTGTTTTAAGAACCAGAGGCACAATTGCCAAATGGTCAAAGGCAGATGCAGATGCTCTTGCAGCAAAAGCATTGTCCTTATCCACAGAAGCTGAGGTGGCTGAACTGTTAAAAGCCTCCGCAAGATAAGCGAAAAGCCCTTATCTGTTTTGTTTGGAACAGAATGAAAGATATTAAAAGCAACTAGTACTATAATTACACCTATTATTCCGCAAGTCGTTTGCACTCTATTTCAACGCAGCGGTACTAAGCTCCTTGCCTATGACAACTCGCTAAGGACCGGCGTTGAAAAAGGCTTGCTACATAATAGTGTAATATATAGTAACTGTTGCTTTTGTAATATATCGGATAGTTCCAAACAAAACAGATATGAAAGTTTCTGCAATTAGCGCAGGCGAGGCTTAAAAAGTGCATTATTTTCTGAGACGGTTTTCTGCATATTTGAATAGCCGGGTAAATGTCAAGAATACATTTTTTACAAAATTTGAAAGCTTGAGTGTGGGGTTTTCACGAATTTCTTACGAAAATTAATTTGCACTGGAATTTTATGGAAAATATTTGGTAATATTAATAATATAGAAGTCTGAAATAAAAAAGTTATTTTTTAGCCGTAGCGGCAAGACGAAACAGGGCACATATTGGCAGTTGGAGATGTTTTCAATAGGTAGAGAGGAAGATAGGTTATGTTTGAAAACGAAAAAGTGAAACATGTAAAATTTGGTGAGGGAAATGTAGTTGAATGTGATGGTACACACATCCGTATTTTATTTCAGTGTGAGAATATAGAAAAGACTTTCACTTATCCAACCGTATTTGAGAAGTTTGTAAGATTTGACAGTCAGGACGCACAGGACAGGGTCACAGATGATCTGAATACCGCAAAAGAGGAGGCTGCAAAGCTGGAAAATCTCAGAAAATTATTCATGGCTGAGCAGGCAAAGAAGCGAAAGCTGGAGAAAGCAGCCAAGGCAACAAAGAAAAGATAAAGCAAGAGCACCCGGTCGGGTGATCAGCCCATCTTCTTCTATTGAGCGAAGACTGTTGGTCAGAACCTTCTGGCTGATACCGGTCAGATCACGTTTAAGTTCGTTGAAATAAGGCTACCGCAATCCCACTGGCTTTAGACAATGGGTAGTTCACTACTGAGAATACTTACTTCATAAAAACTTCATACAAAAAAGTTCTTGACTTGGAGTAAGGTTCAAAGAGTATGATAGGAGTGTACGAAAAAGGTATGCTCCTTTTTCATATATAAATACGGAAAACATCAGAACATAAGAGCATAAGCTCTGAAGCAGGTTTAAGTAAGATGGAGAGTGATAGTATGAAGACTACAAACAGAGAAGAAATTGCTGAGATCGTTACACATGCAGCATTTTACTGTGGATGGCCAAAGGCATGGGCAGTATTCCGTATGGCAAAAGAAGTCTGGGCAGAAGAAGATAAGTAGGAGAAATGTGGCAGTTGTGGTATAATGAACATCGGTGTACCATAATAAAATGTAGACAGGAGACGGCATGGAAAAGTTAGTATTAATACATGTAGATGACATCGAATATCACAAGATACAGAACATTGCGAGCCGGATGAAGATCACTGTAGACCGGATACCGGAAGAAATAGTGACAGCGAATTATAAGTTGGGCGAGCTTGTAAATGGAGCCTATAAAAACGCCGCAGATACGATAGATGGAACTGGTCGGGAACAGGAAAATGTGACAGGACATTCTTCAGAGACAGGGGCGGTGAACGCACAGGCAAAGAGCCGTGCAGACAGCTTAATTCTGGTATGCAATCTGAAAGAAAAACGGCTGGATAAGATGTTGTTTGAGCTTCGTCATGCTGAGGTGAAGGTTATGTATAAAGCCATTCTGACACCAAGCAATCAGAACTGGACAGTTCCGATGCTGATGCAGGAGCTTTGCAGAGAAAGATTTGCAATGATGAGAAAGTAAAAAAAGATCGTACAGGGATGAATTTGATTCTCCTGTACGATTATTTTTTATAATACGATTTTAATGTTTGCAGATAAAGTTTCATGCGTCGTTTATGCTTTCGGCTGCTGCTGGGTGATACAGTGGATATTGCCGCCTCCATAAGCGATTTCTTCGGTACGGACACCGATAACCTTACGTTCCGGGAACATGGACTGCACCTGACGGATTGCAAGAGCGTCATTTTCGTCACCGTACTGTGGCAGGATGATGCCGCCATTTACGATCAGAAAATTCAGATAAGAGGCGATCGCAAGGTCACCGTTTTTTCTTGGAGTGCTTCCGGGAACTGCATCGACTGTGTCCATGCCCTTCAGATAAACCGGAGCTTTGGTTGTACAGAGCTTATGGACGATCAGTTTCCTGCCTTTGGCATCTACAGCATTTGACAGGGCGTGGTAAGCGGCCTGTGCTTCTTTATAGAATGGGTCAGTCGGATCATTCGTATAGATGCAGGCAACTTCACCGGGACGGACGAAGCAGGCAACATCATCGATATGTCCATTTGTCTCGTCGGGATCGATGCCGTCCTTGATCCAGATGATCGTATCGACATTTAGATAATCTTTTAATTTCTGCTCGATCTGAGCTTTTGTGAGATGAGGATTTCTTCCCTTTGACAGCAGGCACATCTCGGTGGTGATCAGTGTACCTTCCCCATCGACATGAAAAGAGCCGCCCTCTAATACGAAATCACCGGTTCGGTAAGAATCAATCTGTTCCAGTTCGCAGATTTTGGATGCGATCTGATCATCCTTATCCCATGGAAAATACAATCCGTCGACCAGTCCGCCCCATGCATTGAAGGTCCAGTCACAGGCGCGGGTTTCGCCTTTATCATTTATCAGAAAAGATGGTCCCATATCTCTGCACCATGCATCGTTGCTGCTCATTTCAATGATCCGTACGCCGGCAGGCAGCATGGTTTTTGCATGTTCATATTGTGCGGCAGATACGCACATTGTAACAGGTTCGAATTCTGAGATCGCAGCAGCTACATTTGCAAATGTTTTTTGTGCCGGTTTCGCACCGGCTCTCCAGTTGTCGGTTCGTTCCGGCCAGATCATAAAGATCTGCTTTTGTTCTTCAAATTCTCCCGGCATACGGAAACCGTCAGCCTTTGGGGTCGAGTTTGTAATAAGTTTCGCCATTCCTGTATCCTCCTTGTATCGTAAATAAAATATCCATAGCGTGTTTGAAAAATCATCTCTTGCAGGCAGGAGATTTTTCAGTCTTATATTTGATAAAACAAAAAACGGAGCAACTCATTTTCTGAATTGCTCCGTTGCATGTGTCTATATTTATTTCTTATTACGATAGCACAGAGATTATTGAAAATCAATATGGAATTGGATCTTACAGATCATTTACCCGTCCCATGAACAGGATCATTCCGGTATCCTGATCTTCAATGACATAGACAAATGGCTGGTCAACGATGAAGTTATAGGTTTCTTCCGGTGGCATCATAGCAGTTTCCTTTATTATGATATCCGTCTCCGCGGCAGCCTTTGTTCCGTTTTCATCAACGATCACTTTTGCTTTGTGAGAAACGGAAGATACCGCGATGCCATCTGCGATCTTTGAGAAATCAGCAAAAGCATATGCAGACCGGATTCCAAGTCTGTTCAGGATATCATCCAGACCGTTGATACTCTGTTCATCTGTGAATTTTGGAAGCTGAATGGTCTCTATCTCAGGAGAATCAGCATTATCCAGAGAGTCGATAAGTGCCTGTTTCTCATCACTGCTTAAAGCATCGAACAGGTTGGTGATCGTATCGCCTTCTTTAGATGGAAGGAATACTTTCATTACAACAGAATCACCATCGTAAGGAAGTACGATTCCTTTTATCGATCCGCTATCCGCATAAGAGAATCGTTCATCGTACAGATGCATCATTGGTACGGTAGAATCTCCGTTTGTTCCGTGGAAAGTATCATCGTATGTGTTACCCTCTGTAAATGGTGTCTGCCATTTTCCTTCAAAGTAAACCGCATTAATGAGCATCATAACAGTATTTGTCGAAAGTTCATTCATGATGGATGGGATCATCTGATTTGTATGTTCATTTACCCAGTTGTTTACATCCTTCACAACCTGATCGGCATGATCCGTAAAATCGGCTTCATATATCTCACCATGGTAATAGGTCTTGGCCGGAAGCAGAAAATCATCTGAGATATTAGCCGCCCAGTCTTTTCCGGTGGTCATCCAGATGGAATTTGCAGTATTTACATATGTCTGCTTGGACCAGTCTTTGTTCAGATAGCTTTGCATTTCCGTATTCCAGGTTGAAAGATCTTTGATGCCAAGTGTTGATTCCAGTTCCGTTTTCGTTTCGCCCCCGGCACCCTGATCGAGCATGGACAGTGCACTGGAAATACTGTAAGGGGAATAAAAACAGTTGCTGTCTTTTGGAAGTGCATCATACAGGTCAAATGCAAAATTGTTGACACCGTTTTTAAGTTCCTCATAGGAATCGACGGGCGCCGGTTTTGCTCCGACTGCGATGTCACTTCCGAGTTCCTTTGATGCTAAAAGTTTTTGTTTGGTGACGCTGCCGCCATTATTATCTGCGTTTCTGCATCCTGCAAGACTTGTGCACAGACATGCACCAAGTAATAAGCTGATTATCTTTTTATTCATAAATAATCCTCCATTTCTTTCGTGGTCAGATACGAATAATACTAACATATATCAGTGAATAAGAATATTCAAAAAAATATATAGTCTTATCAATGTCCGGTTTATTTGCTTCTTTAATTTACATACGAAAGAAAATGGAGGATTTATGGAATTATTTTAAAAATTTTTATTCTTCGGTCACGGAATAGGTGGCAGCTTCATCTGATAAGGATTCCGCATCTACACCGAGATCTTTTTCCGCATTTACAAACCATGCCGGAGTATCGGAAGATACATTCATGTTGTTGAAGATATAAGTACCATCTGCATCAAACAGATATTCGGCATAGCCATAATCATCGGCAGTTCCGCCTATGACGATCACATGTGTGATATGATCGGCATCCGTGTAATCATATCGGAAGTAGGTATCTGTACTGCATTTGTCTGTGATATCGGTCTGCTGTCCGTTCAGGGTGAAATACAGTCTTCCGGCTTTCGTGGTGACATAGGTTTGATCGGTTGATTCGATACGGAAAGACATGGTAGCGTCTTCTGCATCGCATTCGACCTTCGTACCATTTGCAGTAGAGAATACCTTATGCACCCAGGTGCTTCCGGTTGCTGCCAGACAGATGCCATTTGACAGACAGAAGATGGCTGCCAGTCCGGCAACTGCGTAGGAAAGTCTGCGTGTGATCGTGTGGATCCGCAGCTTCTTTGAGCGTTCCGGGGTGATGTTGATGACTGCATCTGAGTGGATCATGTCAAATGTTTTCTTATAGCGTTCTTTATTCTGATTGTTCATAGTCCCAAGCCTCCTTTAGGGTGTCGCGAAGCACGGTACGTCCGCGGTTTAACCGGACCTTTACGTTGCTTTCGCTGATCTTTAGAATGTCTGCAATTTCCTTAATGGAATAGTCTTCATAATAAAACAGATGGATCACTGTCCGGTATTTTTCCGGCAGCTTCATGACTGTTTCAAATAATTCCTGGCTTTCAGTATCAGAAAAATTCAGTTGTTCCATATAATCTTCCAATGATGTCCGGTTCCTGTGCCAGAAGGTGCGAAGCATATTTTTTGACTGATTGATCGTAACCCGGATCAGCCATGCCCGGATATGCATTTCATCGTTAAAATCCATGGCGTTTGAATGATAGCGTAGAAATGTTTCCTGAACAACATCTTCGGCATCCTCCCGGTTCTGACAAATGGAAAATGCAATGCGGAACAGATTGTCCTGATACATTTGTATAACAGTTTGTGTTGGTAATCGCATAGTCACATCCTCTTTTCTTGTGTTAAAAGGCCTTTCAATAATAACACAATTCATCCGGTTTAAAGGTTACAAAAATACAAAATTATACTTGCATAAAATTTGTATTGTTTTATCATTTGATAGTGTAGGTATGAAATGACAGAAAGAGAGAAAAGATAAAATGGTAAAATGTTTGTTAGTTGGCGTTGGAGGCGGCATAGGTGCAATTCTTCGATATTTGATTGGTTTAATACCGGTGGGAGCACAAAACAACTTTCCGATAAAAACATTATTGATTAATGTAATAGGAGCATTTGTTATTGGCTTAATTTCTGTGTCGGCAGAAAAGTATCAGGTATCACCACTTCTGGTTTTGACATTAAAGACGGGAGTGTGTGGTGGATTTACGACGTTTTCTACATTTGCACTGGAAACAGATCAATTAATACAGAGCGGGAATTACGGATTTACGATACTTTATATAGGATTAAGTGTGATATTAAGTGTTGCTGCGGTATTTGCTGCACAAATACTTATGAAGTAACGATGAAACGATGAAGATTTATGGGAATAGAGGGCTGACGATATGGATAAGAGAGAGCAATATATAGATAAACAGATTATAGAGCAAATAATGGAACTGCGAAAGCAGCTCCACCGGATCCCGGAGCATTCCATGCAGGAAGTAAAGACAAAACAGTTGCTGATGGATTTCTTAAAATCGCATACAGCATTAGAGATCGTAGATTGTGGGGCATGGTTTTATGCGGTGAAAAGAGCATATGATCGGGTAACCACAGAAAATGATAAAACATTCCATGTGAGTGAAGTGGCTGCGGAAATACCAGAGCAAATGACGGAATATAAGCCACCGATTGCATTCCGGGCAGATATGGATGCGGTATGTGGCAAGGATGGAAAGCCGGGACATTTCTGTGGACATGATGGACACAGCAGTGTGCTATGTGGACTTGGCTTGTATCTGGACAGCAGAAAAGATCCGTTGACACAGGATGTATATCTGATCTTCCAACCGGCGGAGGAGATTGGAAAGGGCGCAGAGCTTTGCAGAAGCCTGATCAAAGAAAAGCATATCGGAGAAATCTATGGCTTTCATAATATACCGGGGAAGCTGCTTGGAACGGTACTTGTGAAGGATGGAACATTTGCATGTGCTTCAACGGGCTTAGAGATCCACATGACAGGAACGCCGAGCCACGCAGCATATCCGGAAGCTGGCAGAAATCCCGGATATGCACTTGCCGGACTCTTGCTTCAGATTGAAGAACTGACAGAGCAGTTTAATGAGACAAAAGGATTTGTCCGCATGACTTTGATCGGGATGGAACTTGGAAGTGAGAACTATGGTGTAGCGGCATCGGACGGATATCTGAGACTTACCGTTCGAGGTGAAGGCGAACAGGTATTTCATGATTATCTGGCAGAGATTCGTAAGCTGGCAGAAGTTATGGCACAGAAGGAAGCTCTGGAACTTTCGATAAAGGAGATTGAACGGTTTCCATCTACGGATAATCATGCGGAACAGGTGCAGAAGATCCGGGCGTGTGCGGCTTCTCAGCAGATTCCATATATGGAGCTGCCTGAACCGATGCGCTGGTCGGAGGACTTCGGTTGGTATTTGCAGGAGACAAAGGGAGCATTTTTCGGCATTGGTGACGGAGAGGATTATGCTCAGCTTCATACGGAACATTTCGAATTTCCCGATGCCATACTTGAAACCGCAGTTACTATGTTTGCCGGGTTGTGTGTTGACATAAAAGAGGGGGAATGTTAATTCTGTATGCAACTTTAAATATTTATAAATGCTCCCTTGCCAGATAACATAAAGCTGGTATATAATAAAAAAGAACAGAGAGGTTCGACAATGTGCGAATTCTCTGTTTTTTTACTTTATAGGAAAGTACGCCCTATTCATAAGTCTATTGTTGATGATTGAGGGATGGGAAATAAGTCTTTAATAATAATTTAAGGCCAATGTGGCTAAAAGGAGAACATAATGAACAGACCAATGAGAAGACAAAAATGTGAAGTTACAGATCCGGTGAAGATTGAGCAGATCATAAAGAAAGCAGGCGTGGTTCACCTTGGTATGGTGGATGAGGGAAAGGCATACATTGTTCCATTACATTATGGATATATTTATAAGGATGGAGGACTCACGTTATATATGCATGGCGCAACGGAAGGACGCAAATATGACGTGATCGCAGCCAATCCAAATGTATTTATCGAGATTGATACAGATATGGTACTGACCAGTGGTGGTGAAGTTCCATGTGAATATGGGGCAAATTATGCTTGCGTGATGGGAGAAGGAACTGCCAGCATTCTGACCGATGTTGATGAGAAGGTTATGGGACTGGAGCTTATAATAAAGAGTCAGCTGGGAAGAGATTTTATCATTACAGAACCAATGACAAAATTAGTGAATGTGATCAAGGTTGTTGTTCCGGAATTATCGGTAAAAATGAATCAAGAAAAATAAAAAGAACATTAAGAAAAAGTAATAGTTTACCACATATAAATTGTGCTATCATGGGTAAGAATAAATAGCCGGTTTGAGAAAAAAGCAAGGAATTGGAAAATAGTTGGCAGTAGTTGAATGATGTAAGAGACAGAGATTAGGGAATTCAGGAGAATCCAAAATGGAAGCGAATCGTATCGAAGAAAAAATATATAAATATGGTGCGGATATCCTGGCATCAGAGGGTATGCAGAAAGAAAAAACATTTGTGCAACATGGTTCAATAACCTGTTACGATCATTCCCTGCGGGTGGCGGAGAAAAGTCTGGAGCTTGCAGAGAAATGTTCCGCATATATTGATGAACGGTCGCTGGTGCGTGGAGCACTGCTTCATGATTATTTCTTGTATGACTGGCATGAGAAGGATGGCGGACATCGGCTGCATGGTTTTTTTCATGCAGAACGAGCCTTGCATAATGCCAGACGGGATTTCAATTTGAACTTCATTGAGCGGGATATCATCCGAAAGCATATGTTCCCACTCAACATAACACCTCCAAAGTTCCGGGAGAGCTGGATCGTAACATGGGCGGATAAGTTGTGCGCCGCCGAAGAAACCACCAGAGTCCTCCGCCTTGCCGTCGCAAAAACCGTCAGAGGCTGATCATAATGCAGCATGCTGCATATAGCTAAAGAATAATATTGACATCTATAGAAAAAGAACAACATTATACATATTTTCGCAAGCTGTTTGCAGCCCGATAAGTGTATGATCTTGTTCTTTTTTTATTACGTTTTTTGATAGAAATTATTGATTTATGTAAGTACATCCTATAAAATAAAAAAGGTTTTGTAAAAAAACGAAGAATTATCACTGAAGAAAATATTGATATGAATTGACAAAGAGATATGAGATTGTACTAGAAAACAGAGATGTAGACATATATATTTTTATGTAACAGACCTCTTTTTACGCCGGTCCTTAGCGATCTGTGATTAGCAGAGAGCTTAGTACCGTTGCGTAAAAATAGAACGCAAGTGTTCTGTGAAATAAAGAATATATATGGATACATCTCGTTATGGAAGCATTTGTTGAGGAATGTCATGAGAGTTTTAGAAAAGAGAGGAAAAGGCAATGGGCGGATTTTTTGGCGTAGCATCAAAGCAGGATTGTGTATTTGATTTGTTCTTTGGTATCGACTACCATTCACATCTGGGAACAAGACGAGGCGGAATGGCAGTATACGGAGAAGACGGATTTAATCGTGCGATCCACAATATTGAGAATGCACCATTTCGTACAAAATTTGACAAAGATGTTCAGGAAATGAGTGGTCATATGGGAATCGGATGTATCTCCGATTACGAACCGCAGCCATTGATCGTACGTTCTCATCATGGCACTTATGCACTTACAACAGTCAGTAAGATTAATAACATAGGTGAACTTACAAAGAAGCTGTTCGAGAATGGACATTCCCACTTCTTAGAAATGAGCGGCGGCGATATCAATGCAACGGAGTTGATCGCAGCACTGATCAATCAGAAGGAAAATCTGATCGAAGGAATTCAGTTTGCGCTTGATTCTATCGATGGTTCTGTATCCATTCTGTTGATGAATCAGGCGGGAATCTATGCAGCCCGTGACAAATACGGCAGAACACCGGTTGTTATCGGTAAGAAAGAAGATGCCTATTGTATAACCTTTGAGAATTTTGCATATAAAAATCTTGGATATAAGGACTATAAGGAACTTGGACCGGGAGAGATCGCTGTCGTGACAGACAAGAACTGTATCACGCTGGTCAATCCGAATAAAGAAATGAAGATCTGTACCTTCCTCTGGGTATATTATGGTTATCCATCCAGTTCCTATGAGGGCACAAGTGTAGAGCAGATGCGATATAATTGTGGTAAGGCAATGGCGAAGCGTGATAACGTAAAGCCGGATATTGTAGCCGGGGTACCGGATTCCGGTATTGCTCATGCAATCGGCTATGCAAATGAATCCGGAATCCCATTTTCCAGACCATTTATCAAATATACACCGACCTGGCCACGTTCCTTTATGCCAACGATCCAGAGTAAGAGAAATCTGATCGCTAAGATGAAGCTGTTAGCAGTGGATGAACTGATCCGTGATAAGAGCCTTCTTCTGATCGATGACTCGATCGTACGAGGAACCCAGCTTCGTGAAACAACTGAATTCTTATATGAGAGTGGTGCGAAGGAAGTACATATCCGTCCGGCATGCCCTCCGTTATTATATGGATGTAAATATCTGAATTTCTCTCGTTCATCATCAGAAATGGATCTGATCACCCGTCGTGTGATCGATCGTCTGGAGAATGGAAATGTAACCGATGAGGTATTACAGGAGTATGCAGATCCGGAATCTGAGAAATACGAAACAATGGTTGAGGAGATCCGTAAGGAACTGAACTTTACATCATTGCGTTTCAATCGCTTGGACGATATGCTGGAATCCGTTGGAATCGATAAGTGCAAGCTGTGTACTTATTGTTGGGATGGTAAAGAATAGGGAAAAATCATTCAGAAAAAGTCAAAAAAATTTAAAATCGCTCTTGACAACAAAAAAACAGAGTGCTAAATTAGCAGTTAACAAAGAGCAAATGCAACGAACAGAATACGATCATTAAAAAAGGAGTATTTCAGAGAGCCGCCGGGTGGTGTGAGACGGTGTATGTTTTTAGTGATTATCCTCTGCGAGCAGTGCACTGAATTCCAGATATGGACATTAGGTGTCACCGGTTTTCTACCGTTACAAAGAAACTTATTTCTACAGTGTGAGCTTATGAGATGAGGTTGAGTGGTCATTTTTTTGAATGGCAAATAAAGTGGTAACGCGGAAGTTTAAAGGCTTTCGTCTTTATGAAATTACATGAAGACGAAAGCTTTTTTTAATTTATAGGAAAGGTTGTCCTATAAAAGATATGTTTTTGTATAAACTCTTTGTGAACATACTATAATCAAGTATCTGCCACATGGCGGAAGGAAGGAGAATGATATGAATAGTTTGGTAATTATTCTTATCGCAGTAGTAGTTTTAGGAGTTGGCTATCTGGGTTACGGAAGATGGCTTGCTAAGAAATGGGGCATAGATGCAAATGCAAAGACCCCGGCCGTTGCAAATGAAGATGGAAAGGATTATGTACCATCATCAAAGCTTACAGTATTTGCACATCAGTTTTCATCCATCGCAGGTGCGGGACCTGTACAGGGACCAATCATTGCGGCAATGTTTGGATGGGTACCGGTTTTACTCTGGCTGCTTGTCGGAGGCGTATTCTTCGGTGCAGTACAGGATTTCGGTTCTCTGTATGCATCCGTTAAAAATGAGGGTAAGTCCATCGGACTTGTTATTGAGAAGTACATAGGCAAGGCAGGAAGAAGATTTTTCTCACTGTTCTGCTGGCTCTTTACACTTCTTGTTATTGCAGCCTTTACATCTATGGTTTCATCAACATTTAACGGATTTACAACAGGTGCTGACGGAGCAGTAACAAAGAACTTTAACGGCGCAGCAGCCGCTACAGTATCTATGTTATTCATTGTTGTCGCTATGGTGCTCGGTGTTGTTATGAAGACCTGCAAGAATATGAAGGAGTGGGTGAAAGCAATCGTAGCTATCGCCCTCATCGTTGCAATGTTTGCAGTAGGTATGAAGCTTCCTTGGTACTTAAACGGTAACCAGTGGAACTACGTTATCATGGCATATCTGTTCCTTGCATCCGTACTTCCTATGTGGTTACTTATGCAGCCAAGAGATTACATGACAACATTCATGCTTGTTGGTATGTTGGTTGGAGCATTTGTCGGTGTTCTGGTTGGACATCCGAATATGGGACTGAACGCTTTCAATGGTTTCACAGTTGTATCGTCAACAGGTGCTAAGAGTTATCTGTTCCCAACACTGTTTGTAACGATCGCCTGTGGTGCGGTTTCCGGTTTCCACAGCCTTGTTTCATCAGGAACATCATCAAAGACGATCAGAAATGAAAAAGATATGTTATTTGTAGGTTATGGCGCAATGATCCTTGAGACACTCCTCGGTGTTATCTCATTGATCGTAGTTGGTGCAGTAGCAGTTGGAGGAAAAGCACCGGAAGGACTTACACCATTCCAGATCTTCTCACAGGGTATCGCAGGTTTCCTTGAGAAGTTCGGACTTCCAAATTCAGTAGCAAATGTATTCATGACCATGTGTGTATCAGCACTTGCTCTGACATCCCTTGATTCAGTCGCACGTATCGGACGTATGTCATTCCAGGAGCTGTTCATGGGAGATACTACAGATCCATCCCAGATGCCTGTATGGCAGAAGATCCTTACAAATAAATATTTTGCTACAGTTATAACATTGTTCTTTGGTTACCTTCTCTGCAAGGGTGGATATTCAAATGTATGGCCACTTTTCGGATCAGCAAACCAGATGCTTGCAGCACTCGTACTGATCGGTGTAGCAGTATTCCTTAAGGCAACAAACAGAAAGCATGCAATGCTTTATCCACCAATGCTTATAATGCTTGCTGTAACATTTACAGCTATCGTTCTCAACGTAATCGGAAACATCCAGAAGTTCCAGGCCGGAACCGGTACATTCCTTGTTGAAGGACTTCAGCTCATTGTTGCAATATTCCTTATCGTACTTGGTATCATTGTAGCAATTACATGTATCAGAAAACTTGTTCTTATGAAGCATGAGAAGACTGCTGAAAAGGAAGCATAAAATAATATTCAAATAAAAAACAATAAACGTAAAATAAATAATAAATCTAAATCGTAAAAATAATATTCATTGAAAAACTGTGGATGGGAAGATATACAGATATCCTCCCACCACAGTTTTTTGTGTTATAATAACTCCGTCAGGAGGTATGAAGATGAAGCTGGTAGTATGTTTTCCGGGAATCGGCTATCACTGCGACAAGCCACTGTTATATTATGGCAGGCGCGTAGCAGAATCCGTAGGATATAAAGAATATAAGAACGTAGAATATGTGAATCGGATCGGAAACGTCAAAGGCGATCCGGTAAAAATGCAGGCAGCATTTGAAGACCTGTACGGACAGACAGAGGAAATATTAAAAGATATAGATTTTTCCGGGTATGACAGCATTTTATTCTTATCAAAAAGTGTAGGAACGATCATTGCGACTACTTACGCAGAACGACATAAGATACCATGCAGGCATGTGCTGTATACTCCGCTTGAGGCGACATTTGACAATTGCGCATCTGATCTGTCGGGGAGAGCGATAGCATTTACAGGAACGGCAGATCCGTGGGTGGAGAGCACCGCTGCAATTACAGATCGGTGCCAAAAAGCAGGGATTCCGGTTCATGTGATAGAGAAAGCAAATCATTCCTTAGAGACAGCCGATGTATGGAAGAATCTGAAGAATCTGGAAAAAATCATGGCGCTGACGGCGGATTTTATAAGCCGGTAAAAAAGTCTTGACTTTGAGCGAACTCCAAGTGCTATAGTAAGGAAAAGTCAAATGAAGGATGGTGGCGCAGATGACGATCAAGGAAGTAAGTGAGAAATTTGGTATCTCACAGGATACCCTTCGGTATTATGAGCGTGTAGGGCTGATTCCACCGGTTACAAGAACTTCGAGTGGAAACAGAGATTATCAGGAATCGGATCTTGGCTGGGTAGAAAATGCAGTTTGTATGCGGAATGCCGGCGTCCCGATCGAGGCATTGATTGAATATGTGAAACTGTATCAGATGGGAGATACGACGTTTGAAGCAAGACGGCAGCTATTGCAGGAACAGTATGACGCATTACAGGAACAGAAAGAACAGATCGAGGCAACCATGAAGCGGCTTGCCTATAAGGTATCGCGCTATGAGAAAGCGGTACAGACAGGTGTATTGTCATGGAATAAGGAGGATTGTTAGAACATTATGTATATTGAACAGATTAACGGACCGGAAGATGTAAAGAAATTGAATATAGAAGAAATGACGGCGATGGCAGCAGAGATGCGACAGGCATTGCTGGTTCGTGCAAGCAAGCACGGCGGACATTTTGGACCGAATTTTGGTATGGTAGAAGCAACGATTGCGATGCATTATGTATTTGAGTCACCAAAGGACAAGATCGTATATGATGTATCCCACCAGAGCTATCCGCATAAGATGCTGACAGGCAGAAAGGATGCTTATCTCTACGAAGAACATTACGATGATGTATCCGGATATACAAATCCAAAAGAAAGTGAGCATGATTTCTTTGAGATCGGACATACATCTACATCTGTCAGCCTTGCTTGTGGCCTTGCGAAAGCCAGAGATTTGAAAAAGGAAGACGGCAACGTGATCGCTGTGATCGGTGATGGTTCATTAAGCGGTGGCGAGGCATTGGAAGGCCTTGACTATGCGGCTGAGCTTGGTGGCAATCTGATCATTGTTGTAAATGATAATGACATGTCGATCGCTGAGAATCATGGTGGTTTGTATCAGAATTTAAAACTGCTTCGTGAGACAAACGGGCAGGCAGAATGTAATCTGTTCCGTGCAATGGGACTTGATTATGTATATGTAGATAAAGGAAATGATATTGCTGCATTGATCGCAGCATTTGAATCTGTAAAAGACAGTAAGAAACCGGTTGTTGTGCATATTAAAACTTTAAAAGGAAAAGGCTATGCACCGGCAGAACAGAATAAGGAACAGTGGCATTGGTGTATGCCATTTGACCTTGAAACAGGAAATTCTTTGATGGAATTTGACGGAGAAGATTATTCCGACGTAACCAGAGATTATCTCTTAAAGAAAATGAAGGAAGATCCATCTGTAGTTACGATCACATCTGCAACACCTACTGTTATGGGATTTACAGAAGATAAGAGAAAAGAAGCAGGCAGTCAGTTTATTGATGTCGGTATCGCAGAGGAGACAGCGGTTGCACTGGCATCCGGTATTGCGGCAAATGGCGGCAAGCCTGTATATGGTGTATACAGTTCATTTATCCAGCGGACATATGATCAGCTGACACAGGATCTGTGCATCAATAACAACCCTGCAACGATCGTTGTATTTGCGGGATCTGTATATGGAATGAATGATGTAACACATCTTGGCTTACAGGATATTCCGATGCTTACAAGTATTCCGGGGCTTGTGTATCTGGCACCGACAACCAAAGAGGAATATCTGGCAATGCTTGACTGGAGCGTAGAGCAGACAGAGCATCCGGTTGCGATCAAGCTTCCGGGAGCTGCGATGGTATCGGACAGAAAAGCTGTAACAAAGGATTTCAGCCAGTTAAATAAATACGAAGTAACCCAAAAGGGAAGCAAGATTGCCGTTATCGGTGCAGGTACTTTCTATCAGCTTGGAACAGATGCAGCAGCACTGATCGAGGAGCAGACAGGAGTTACGCCAACCATCATTAACCCACTGTATGTTTCCGGTATGGATAATGGACTTCTGAATGATCTGAAGAAAGATCACGATATCGTGATCACGTTAGAGGACGGTTATCTGGAAGGTGGCTTCGGTCAGAGAATCGCCGGCTTCTATGGTGATTCTGATATGAAGGTTCTGAATTACGGTTTAAAGAAATTCTTCTATGACCGCTACGATGTAAATGAAGTATTAAAAGAAAATCATCTGACAGCAGAACAGATTGCAGAAGATGTGAAGAAGGTTTAACAGTATAAAAAATCGCTTACAGGTAATATTAATCAGAAATAATGTTTGATAAAGGAGATTAAACAATGTCGATGATTAACAGAGAAGTAAGCGATTTTTTTGTGCAAGCATATCAAAATGGTGAATTTAAAACGGTAACCCGAGATGACATATTAGGCGAGTGGAGTGTGTTTTTCTTCTATCCGGCTGATTTTACATTTGTCTGTCCAACGGAGCTGTCAGATCTGCAGGATAAATATGAGGATTTTAAAGCTGCCGGCTGCGAAGTTTATTCCATATCAACAGATACGCATTTTGTGCACAAGGCATGGCATGATACATCGGAAAAGATTGGAAAGATCACATTTCCGATGCTGGCAGATCCAAATCATGAATTATGTGAAGATTTTGAGGTGATGATCGAATCAGATGGGATGGCAGAACGTGGCAGCTTCATCATCAACCCGGAAGGACGAATTGTTTCCTATGAAGTCAGTGCAGGAAATGTTGGACGAAATGCAGATGAACTGTTTCGTAAATTGCAGGCATGTCAGTTTGTTGCGGAGCATGGGGATGAGGTCTGTCCAGCCAAATGGCAGCCGGGAGATGCGACCCTGCGCCCAAGTCTGGATCTTGTAGGGAGATTATAAGAATGAAGAATGAAAATATGTATGACGTGGTGATCGCAGGTGCAGGGCCGGCGGGACTGACAGCAGCCATTTATCTGGCGAGAGCCTGTTACCGGGTGCTTGTTATCGAGAAAGAGAAGATTGGCGGACAGATCACAATCACAGAAGAAGTGGTGAACTATCCGGGAATTGAGAAAACAGATGGGAAATCCCTGACTGCGGCTATGTACAGACAGGCAGAGAATTTTGGTGCAGAATTCCTGATGGCAGAGGTTGAAAAGTTGGATGTAGATGGAGAATATAAAACTGTGCATACAAGTAAAGGTGACTTTTCCTGTTATGGAATTCTTCTTGCAACCGGAGCGCATCCGAGAATGATCGGATTTGAGGGTGAGGAACGGTTTAAAGGACGGGGCGTAGCTTATTGCGCGACCTGTGATGGAGAGTTCTTCACCGGGAAGGAGATCTTTGTTGTGGGTGGAGGTTATGCCGCTGCGGAGGAAAGTGTATTCCTTACCAAGTATGCCAGTCATGTGACGATATTGATCCGGGGCGAAGATTTTTCCTGCTCCAAATCATCAGCGGATAAAGCCAGAGCAAATGAAAAAATTACGGTGCTTACCAGTACTGAGATCGTCCGCGCGGAGGGTGAAGATGTCCTGACAACACTGGTGTATAAAAATGTGAAAACAGGAGAAGAAAGTGTATATCATGCGCCAAAAGGAGATACGTTTGGTATTTTCGTATTTGCCGGATACGAGCCGGAGACTTCGTTGCTGCAGGGAAAAGCAGAGATTGATGAAAAGGGATATGTAATTACGGATGCTTCCAGACAGACCAGTATATCGGGTGTTTATGCGGCTGGCGATGTCTGCCAGAAAAATCTTCGTCAGGTAGTGACGGCAGTCGGTGATGGTGCAGTTGCAGCGACAGAGCTTGAACGGTATGTGGCAGCCATGCAGAAAAAGAATGGAGCAAAGCCATCACGGAATTTGCGGGAAAATAAACAATCAAAGGAGAAGAATGTTACACAGGAGAAAAAGCGTGAAGGAATGCAGCCTGTGGTCGCTGAAAATACCGGATATGAAATGCATAAAACTGGACAACAGAAACAGCCGGAAGCAGAAGATTCATTGTCGGACGAGTTCTTTGATGAAGAGACGGAAAAGCAGTTAGATGAGGTCTTTGACCGCATGGCGCATCCGCTGATCCTGAAATTATATCTGAATCAGAAGCAGGAGTCAGTGCAGCTAAAACAATATATGGAAGCTATGAGCAGACGAACCGAAAAGCTCAGTGTAATCGTAGCAGAGGAAGGGGCAGACGGGGATTCTGTTCCGGCAAACGAACGACCATTTGTCAGGATTTTGGGAGAAGACGGAAGTGATACCGGGCTTGGCTTCCATGGTGTACCGGGTGGACATGAATTCACTTCTTTTGTGATTGGATTGTATAATGCTGCCGGACCGGGACAAGAAGTGGATGCACAGATAATGGAGCGTATTCATGCGATCAAAAAGCCGCTTAATATCAAGATTCTTGTAACACTTGCCTGTTCCATGTGTCCGGATCTTGTCACCGCGGCACAGAAAATAGCCGCAGAAAATCCACAGGTTACAGCAGAGATTTACGATGTGATGCTATATCCATCTTATCAGAAACGCTATAAGGTTATGAGCGTACCGTGCCTTGTTGTGAACGATGAACATGTAGCATTTGGAAGAAAGACATTACCGGAGCTATTAGACTATTTGGATGAGATTTTATAAAATAATAGAGCATCTCTTTACTGGATATATTCGGTAAAGGGATGCTCCTTTTATTTTGAATAATTTGTGATCGTGTAAAATAGGATATTAGACAAAACAGATTAAATAAAAAGATTGACACCCTACAAAATAGGGTATACTATTTAGGAAAAAGGAGGGATGAATTAACGAATGATAAGAACATTTATTGAAATACCATTATTTACAAAACGGTGGAAAGAAATAGGGCTTGGGGAAGATGAGTTACGAGCATTGCAAATTATGCTATTAAAAAATCCAGAATCAGGACCGGTAATGGAAGGAACTGGTGGAATACGTAAGGTACGGTTCCCATTAGAAAATAGAGGAAAGAGTGGTAGTGTTCGTGTATGTTATACGGATTTTGCAGAATATGAAGTTACCTATCTAATAACTGCATTTGAAAAGAAAAGTCAGGAAAATCTGACAAATGAAGAAAAAAATGTACTTAAGAAGTTGGTAAAATCTTTGAAAGAGGAAACGGCAAAGAATAGGAGATGATTTCTATGGGTTCATTATTTGATGATTTAAAACAGGGATTGGAAGAAGCAATAGAGTATGAAAAAGGACAGGGAAAAGCTCGCGTAAAAACATATATGATAATGCCAGTGAAAGAATATTCAAATACAGAAATTCGTGAGATCAGGATGCGGGCAGGAATGACACAGGGAGTTTTTGCATCTTATATGGGTGTTTCGAAGAAAACAGTAGAGGCATGGGAGTGTGGCAGAACACACCCAACCGGACCAGCGTTTCGTTTGCTTGATATCTTAGCTTCCGAAGATCTGGATGAAACAGAATTTGTAGTAGCAAAATGATAATAAAAATAAAAAGGGCTTCCCCCTCTGCCCTGCTCCTTTGGAAATATAATGCGTTACGATTTCCAGGGGAGCAGGGCAGGTAGGGGAAGCCCTTTTTATTTTTGCAAAAATTACATTTGTGTACAACAGGATACAAATAGGATATAATTGCCATGTATGATAGATTCAGAATCTAAGATATCAAAAGATTTAAAAATGAATTCTGGAAATGGGGAGCGTTATGAGTTACAACATTTTACTGGTGGAAGATGAAACAGGAATTGCAGAGGGCATCATGGATTACATGAAAGAGAGTGAGATCACATTTACCTGGGCGGCGGACGGAGACGAGGCGCTTGCTCTTGTGTATGAACATGAATATGATCTGACACTTTTAGATGTGATGCTGCCGGGGGCAGATGGATTTGAGATATGCAGAGCCATCCGGGCAAAGAGCTACGTTCCGATCATTTTTCTGACCGCCAGAGGCAGAGAAGAAGACCGGCTTTACGGGTACGATCTCGGTTGTGATGATTACGTTGTGAAACCATTTTCCATGGCAGAGCTTCAGGCGAAGATCCAGTCATTTTTGCGTAGGTCGAAAGGCTTGTGGACGAAGAATCAGGTGATTCAGGTGGGGAACATCAAGATGTATCCGGACAGACTGCTTGTTGAGGCAGCAGGAGAAGAGGTCCGGCTTGCACCAAAAGAATATGCGATGCTCAAATACCTGATGGAGCATAAGGGCATGATCGTGACAAGAGATGATATGCTTGTCCGGTTATGGGGGTATGATTACGATGGTGGTGACCGTGTGGTTGACAACCATGTAAAGAAGCTTCGCAAAGCACTTGGTGACAGCGGCAAACTGATAAAGACTGTATTTGCAAAAGGATATCGGATGGAGTAATCAGATCAGAGAGGTGGACTATCATATGAAGAAAAAAGAAAAGAAATATTATGGAAAAAAGAAGAAGTTTTATTCCTTCTTTTTAAAGATTTTTATTCCGTTTATTATTGTAACATCGATACTCGGGGGTATCATTACAGCATTTTTAAACCTGACATTTCAGAATGACATATCAAACAGTGTGCGGGCAGCAGAGAATACCATCCGTCAGACAGGCGTAAAATATTGGAATATTTATCAGACGGAGCTTGAAGAACAGAAAGACGCAGATTACGAGTTTCAGACACCATATGATCATTATATTGGAAATATGATATATTTGAATGATCTGTCAATGGCGGTGTTAAATGACAGCGAGCTGGTCAGCATGCAGGGATTTATTCATCTGTATCAGAAGGATGATGCCGGTAATCTGACAGAGATTACGGACCAGAAAGATAAGGTATTCCTCCAGATCAATGATACATCTGAGAACAAATATATGTTGTATTGTGATAATGATATATTTGGAACTGCTGTTCCTGAAATGAAGGATATGTCTGCGGATTTTTCATTTGATAAAATGAATGAGGTCTATGTGTCAGGAATGCAGTTTTATCCGGCTTCCTATACCTGTTTTGCAGATGGGGAGGAACAGGAAAGAACGGTATCAGAGATACCGGATGGTTATGTGAAGCTGGATCAGAGTTCGGGATTTACCATTCCGCATGGAGTCGTTGGCTGTATACCAATATCGTTAAAGGTTGATCGGTATACAGGTACGGATGAGATCGTGAATGATTATCGGAATAGTTCCAACTGGGAGTATGTGGAAGATACAGAAAAATGTGCATATGGTACACATGCAGTCTATGCATTCCCTATCAACAATGACAACACTGCTTTTGCAGTCATTGATTATCATTATAATATTGTAAAGTCACTGATGGGACATATGATCATTTACACATGGCTTGGGGTAGTGCTTGGAAGTGCATTGATCTCACTTCTGATCGCATATATAATGTACAGATCCTATAAATCAGCGTATGATATGGAGCAGTACAGACGAACAACTTCAAATGCGATGGCACATGATCTCAAAAGCCCGCTTGCCGTTATTTCTCTGTATGCCGAGAATTTGAAATCAGGAAAGAATCCGGAGAAGAACCAGTATTATATGGACGGGATATTAAATGAAGTAAAGGCAATGAATGAACAGGTTGCATCCATCCTTGATATGGCAAAGGCTGAGGATGTAAACACAGAGCTTCATAAGACTAAAGTTGATATTGGAAACATCATAAATACAGCAGCAGATGTATATGCGGAAACAATTAAAACTAAAAATATCAGGCTTGACATTCAGGGAAGCTGCCAGATCGAAGCAGACGAGGCTCTGATGTATCAGGCAGTTATGAATATGATGGATAATGCGGTTAAGTATGTTACAAAGGATGGAAAGATCACAGTTCAGATGAGCAATGAGCGCCTTTCCATTCAGAATACAAGTGAGCCGATTCCGGAAGATATTTTAAAGAATATCTGGAATCCATTTGTCAAAGGGGATAACAGCAGACATGGACACAAAGGAACCGGGCTTGGCTTATCCATTGTCAAAACCATCATGGATCGCCATGGATTTATTTGTGAGATGAAAAATGCAGGTGATGGTGTGGAAGTGAAGGTGGACTTTTAGATAAGTTAATGATAAGGAGTGCCGGCAATGACATTACAACAGTTAAAATATATGATAACAGTAGCGGATACAGGAACGATCACGGAAGCAGCAAATAAGCTGTATATCTCGCAGCCAAGTCTGACAAATGCGATCCATGAACTGGAAAAGGAAATGAATATCGTCATTTTCAACCGGACGAATAAGGGTATCAGTCTTTCAAAGGAAGGAGAGATATTCTTAGGATATGCAAGACAGGTTTTGGAACAGGCGGCTATTTTAGAAGATAAATATAAGGGAAATGATGGTGGTAAGAAACAGTTCTGTGTATCAACCCAGCATTATTCATTTGCCGTCAATGCATTTGTGGATCTGGTCAAGCAGTATGGACAGGATGAATATGATTTCAGCATACGGGAGACGCAGACTTATGAGATCATCGAAGACGTAGCAAGGATGAGAAGTGAGATCGGAATCTTATTCCTGAATGATTTTAATGAAGCAGTGCTGCGTAAGCTTCTGCGTTCGAATGATCTGGAATTTCATTTGCTGTTTGTAGCCAGACCGCATGTATTTATCAGCAGAAAACATCCGCTTGCCGGCAAGACGGTCATAACAAATGAAGAACTTGAGGACTATCCGTATCTGTCATTTGAACAGGGGGAGCATAATTCCTTTTATTTTTCAGAAGAGATTTTTTCATCCTTTGAGCGGAAACGGAATATCCGTGTCCGGGACAGAGCTACGTTGTTTAACCTGCTGATCGGTTTAAATGGCTATACCGTGTGCAGCGGTGTGATCGATAAGAAGCTGAATGGCAGAGACATCATAGCAGTTCCGCTTGCCGATGAGAGTGATATGCGGATCGGATATATCACGCATAAGAAAGGAATGATCAGCCGGTTGGGAAATACATATCTGGAGGCTCTGAAAAAATATCTGAGTCCGGAACCGCCCAGACGAAAACTGGAACATCGGGGACGCTTTAATGAACTTGGCAGAGATGGGGAAATGCTGACGGATGTTACAGGTAAGATAGATGAACATATAAAGAAGCTGAAATAAAATCGAAAAGGATTTTGTTTTGATATAGTTTGAAACTATGACAAACAGAATCCTTTTTGTATTATACAGATCTTGTTCGCTGCCATATAATAAGCGGGAAATCACGGCTGGGAAATAAGCAGAGTGGTTATTATAGAAATGATTTGAATTATATGGAGGATAAAGCAATGAGTCAGTTACAGACACCATTTCGTTATGATTATGTAGGAAGCTTTCTTCGCCCTGCAAAGTTAAAGAAGGCGAGAAGACAGTTTGATGAGGGAAATATCTCATACGATGAATTAAAGAAAGTAGAAGATGAAGCGATCACAGAGCTTATAACAAAGATAAAGGAATCAGGCTATCATGTTATTACAGATGGTGAATTCCGTCGTGCAACCTGGCATCTTGATTTTATGTGGGGATTTGATGGAATCGGACATACACCTACAAAGACAGGTCTTCCATTCCATGGTGAAGCAGCTATGGTCGATGATACTTATCTGGTTGGAAAAGTCGGCATATCCAAAGAGCATCCATTTGTAGAGCATTTTAAGTTCGTAAAACAGTTTGAAGATGAGAATACAGTAGCAAAACAGACAATGCCATCTCCTGCTCAGTTCCTTGCGCAGTTTACAATGCCATTCAACCGTGTGGAGACGGAGAAATACTACACATCCGATGCAGACCTGGTAAAGGATATTGTAGATGCATATGGAAAAGTGATCCAGGATCTGTACAATGCAGGATGTAGAAATATCCAGCTTGATGACTGTACCTGGGGCATGATGGCAGACAGAAGCGGACATCTTGCATACGGAACAACTGCTGAGGGCTTAAAGGAGATCCAGAAGATCCATAAGGATATCAATAATCAGGTAATCGCAAATGCACCAAAGGATCTGACAATCAATACACATGTATGTCGTGGTAATTTCCATTCTACTTATGCAAACAGCGGTGCTTATGATCCTGTAGCAGATATCCTGTTCGGAGAAGAAAATGTAAATGCATATTATCTGGAATTCGATGATGAGCGTTCCGGCGGATTTGCTCCGCTTGCAAAGGTTTCCGGTGATAAGAAGGTTGTGCTTGGTCTTATTACAACGAAGTCACCAAAGCTTGAAAATAAGGAAGAAGTAATTGCCCGTATAAAGGAAGCTGCAAATTATATTCCACTTGACAGATTATATCTCAGCCCACAGTGTGGATTTGCATCCTGTGAGATCGGTAATAAGCTGACCGAGAAAGAACAGTGGGATAAGCTTCGTCTTGTAAAAGAGATTGCAGAAGAAGTGTGGTAGAGCGATAATAAGAAATGTGACAGGTCACAGTTATGGGCTGGTCGAAAGACCCAGGTCCAACCAAAAGAACAGGCGGGGAAACTCCCCGCCGTTTTGTTTTTTTTTAAAACGATATATGTTTAAACAATGCAACTGCACATAACACGATAGCAAGTGGTACATAGAGGTAACGTCCAATGGAATACCAGAGTGTGCCACGATTTTTTTTGCTGCCGCAGTTGACAGCTTCGAGCAGTTCGTCCTTCTTCATGACATAGAACCATGAGACAGCACCGATGGTTGCGCCGATCGGGATGATGTAGATAGAAACAATATCCATCCAAGGTCCCCATTTGGAGATCGTCTCCATACCGATGCCACAGCCAAGGCATAACACACCGATGATGATCAGGACTGCGGTACGGCTGAGCTTCGGAAACTGGTGTAAGAGTGATTCGGCAACCGCCTCAAACATATTCTGAAGGGAGCTTACACCGGCGAAGATCATTGCTATATACAGGATGATCGCAAATAACCGTCCAAGTGGAATGTTCTGTAAGATGGTCGGCAGGGTAACAAAGAGAAGACTTGGACCTGCTCCGACATCAACGCCATAAGAGAAACATGCCGGGATAATGACCAGCGCTGCGACAACGGCAGCAATCGTATCAAAGATCGCAGTATGTCTGGCAACTCCGACAACATCTTCATCCTTTGACAGATAAGCGCCATAGACGATCATGCCGCTTCCCGTAACTGACAGGGAGAAGAATGCCTGTCCCATTGCCCAGATCCAGATCATAGGATCAGCAAGCTTTGACCAGTCCGGTGTGAACATGAACTTATATCCTTCTGCTGCGCCCGGAAGCATAGCAACACGGACTGCAAGGATCAGGAAAATGATGAAGAATAACGGCATCATGATCTTATTTGTCTTTTCTATACTATGCGCTCCAAAGAACAGGGTCAGGAGCGTTCCGGCTACCACGATAATGTGAAGTGGGATCACGGAGAACGGTTTAGATGAAAATGAATCAAACCAGGCTGCTGTATCTTCATGCATTAAAGTTCCGATCAGAGAATCAAGGAAGGCTTTTAAAATATAGGAAACGATGATAGCATAACCGATCGCGATACATAAGGAGCCCGCGAGTGGAAGCCAGCCAAGCAGTCCGCCGGCAGTACCGGCTTTTTTACCTCTTGTTTCCCATGCATGTTTATAAGCACCAAGTGTTCCCGTCCCGGCTTTTCGTCCGATCGCAAATTCGGTCGGAAGTGCCACATAGCTGAATATAAAGATAAAAAGCAGGTAGATCAGCAGAAATGCGCCGCCACCATTACTTCCCAATTTATTTGGAAATCCCCAGACATTTGCCATACCAACGGCAGAACCAACAGAAGCCAGAATGAACCCCCATCTGCTTCCAAAACTTTTCGTATTTTTATTACTCATAAACTAACCCTATCTATTTCTTTATTATATAGATGATTGCGTAATTCAGATTTATAAACTAGCATGAATGGTTTGACTTACCAAAACAGTGGCATCTAAGGACCGTTGCAGGACGAAACGAGCGGAAGCGTCCACTGGTTGGTAATGTCAGAATCATTTATGCATATTAGTAACTAATGCTTACGCAATTATCTATACGTGCCATACTGTTCCAGTTTAAAGGTTTACAGTCGAAAAAGCAACAAAAATATTATTCACCTATTGACATGGTAGGTGAATAGGAATATTATCTTTGTAGCATAATTTGGAAAGAGGGAGAAATACTATGGTCATCTCGTCAAAAGGACGGTATGCATTACGCGTTATGGTTTATCTGGCGGTAAATCATGATGGCAGTTTTATACCACTAAAAGAAATATCACAACACGAAGAGCTGTCACAGAAATATCTGGAAAGTATCACCCGGATGCTGTCAAAAGCACATCTGATCGAAGCGGCAAGCGGACATGGAGGTGGCTATCGTCTGACCAGAGAACCGGAGGAATACAGTGTGGGAGAGATCCTCAAACTGACCGAAGGAACCCTTGCACCGGTATCCTGCCTGAAGGATGATTCAGTACCGTGTGACCGGTCGGAATTATGTTATACATTACCGATCTGGCAAGGACTTGCCGATCTGATCAATAATTATTTTGATAATATGACACTTGCCGATGTGGCAGGAAAAGCCGGACAAACAGTGAAAGAATAGATGAATATACAGGAGGCACGAATATGTCAGAGAAACAGTTATTAAATGTAAAGAATTTGTATGTAGATGTAGAGGAGAAGCAGATCCTTCACGGTGTAGATCTATCAATCGGAAAGGGTGAGACACACGTTCTCATGGGACCAAACGGAACAGGTAAATCAACACTTGGCTATGCACTCATGGGAAATCCAAGATACACCATAAAGAGCGGAGAGATCTGGTTTCAGGGTAAAAATATTACAGAGGCGCCTGTCAATGAGCGGGCGAAAGCAGGAATCTTCCTGTCCTTCCAGAATCCATTAGAGGTTCCGGGTGTGACTTTAAGTTCATTTATCAGAAATGCATTGGAGCAGAAGACAGGAAAAAGACAGCGTTTATATGATTTCAAAAAAGAGTTGGAGCGTACAATGGAGATCCTTCAGATGGATCCATCCTATGCAGAGCGTGATCTGAATGTCGGATTTTCCGGTGGTGAGAAAAAGAAGGCAGAGATCTTACAGCTCCTGATGCTGAAGCCTTCACTTGCAATCCTTGATGAGACAGATTCCGGTCTGGACGTTGATGCTGTAAGAACAGTATCTGCCGGTATCGAAGAATACCAGAAGAATTGCAAGGGCAGTCTTCTGATCATTACCCATAGCACAAAGATTCTGGAGTCCTTATCTGTTGATCATACACACGTTATGGTAGAAGGTAAGATCATACAGACCGGTGATGCATCTCTGGTAGAGGAGATCAATCGGAATGGATTTGCAAAATATGAGAAGACAGAGCAGAATCAGTAGTCTTTGAAAGGAGCATCCGATAGATATGAAAGAAAAAACATATGTAGAAGACATAGACAGAAATATATATGACTTCAAAGATGATGAAAAAGATGCTTATAAGATCAAGGCAGGACTGACGCCAGAGATCGTTGAGCAGCTTTCGAAAGAGAAACATGATCCGGCATGGATGCAGACCTTCCGTCTGGAATCCCTGCAGATCTATAATAATATGGAAGTGCCGGACTGGGGACCATCGATTGAAGGTCTGAATATGGACAACATCGTAACCTATGTCAGACCAAATACAAATATGAAAGCAAAATGGTCTGATGTGCCGGAAGATATCAAGAATACATTTGAACGACTGGGCATCCCACAGGCAGAGAGAAAATCTCTTGCAGGTGTCGGAGCACAGTATGATTCCGAGCTGGTATACCACAATGTCCGTCAGGAGGTAGCTGAAAAGGGCGTTGTATATACTGATATGGAGAGTGCATTAAATGGCGAATATGCAGATATGGTAAGAAAGCATTTTATGAAGCTGGTTCGTCCAAATGACCACAAGTTCGCAGCCCTTCATGGCGCTGTTTGGTCAGGCGGTTCCTTTGTATATGTACCAAAGGGCGTATCCGTAGAGATCCCATTGCAGTCTTATTTCCGTCTGAATGCACCGGGAGCCGGACAGTTTGAACATACACTGATCATTGTAGATGAGGGTGCGGATCTTCATTTCATCGAAGGCTGTTCTGCACCAAAGTATAACGTGGCAAATCTCCATGCCGGATGCGTGGAATTATTTGTCGGTAAGAATGCAAAGCTTCGTTATTCTACGATCGAGAACTGGTCAAAGAATATGTATAATCTGAATACAAAACGTGCAGTTGTAGAAGAAGGCGGAACGATCGAATGGGTTTCCGGTTCCTTCGGATCTCACGTATCCTACCTGTATCCAATGAGTATCCTGAAAGGCAAGGGTGCGAAGATGGAATTTACCGGTATCACATTTGCCGGAAAAGGACAGAATCTGGATACCGGAGCAAAGGTTGTTCACAGCGCACCGGATACCAGTTCTTATATTAATACAAGATCTATTTCAAAGGATGGCGGTATCAGTACTTTCCGTTCTTCCGTTGTAGTAGCAAAGGAAGCAGAGAATGCCAAGGCAGCAGTATCCTGTCAGTCGCTGATGCTGGATTCTATTTCAAGATCCGATACGATTCCGGCGATGGACATCCGTACCAGAAAGGCAAATGTCGGACATGAGGCACAGATCGGCAGTATTAGTGATGATGCGGTATTCTATCTGATGTCCCGTGGTATGAGCGAGGAAGATGCAAGAGCTTGTATCGTCAGTGGATTTGCGGACAATGTATCAAAGGAGCTTCCGCTGGAATACGCTTTGGAAATGAACAATCTGATCCGTCTGGAAATGAAGGGCAGTATAGGTTAGGAGGAAATGAGCAATGGACAAGAATACGATTAATATTAATAAACTTCCATCCAAAACATGGTACTGGCTTCATATGAATGATACAAAGGTTTCATGGAATCCGGAGATAGCACCATGTAAGGTGACGGTAGAGGAAGCATTTGAGGATAAAGAGACAAACAGCCTGATATCCGGGGGTGTAGCAGAATTTGCCACAGTTGAGAGTGGAGCAGGAAGAGAGGCTGATCCGATCTTTGCAGATGCGCAGACAGAAAAAACAGTTCTGACTGCTTCGGACAAAGACGCGAAGGCAACAATCCGTCTGGCTGTTGATGGAACGACAGTAGCGTCTGCGGCAGGTGCATGTTATCTGACGGCAGAAGAAGGTACGGATACAACCATAATTGAGACATTTACAAAGAAAAGTGCGCAGGCAGGTTCACTGGCATATCGTACGATGATACAGGCAAAGAAAGACAGCCGTGTTCGTCTGGTACAGGTATTTATGCAGGATGAAGAACAGACTCTGTTAAATGATATCGGTTGTGTCTGCGATGAAAATGCAAAGTTCGATATCCTTCAGATCTTTATCGGAAAAGGTGATCTCTATAACGGAATCCGTACAGATCTTAAGGGTACAGGAGCAGATACACAGGTCGAGATCGGCTACCTTGGACAGAAGACACAGAAGATTGATGTGAACCTGATCATAAATCACTTCGGTAAGAAGACGAATTGTGAGATCCAGGTAGATGGAACCTTAAAGGATGCAGCAGAGAAAGTATTTCGTGGAACGATCGATTTCAAGAACGGCGCATCCGAATCCACAGGCGCAGAGACAGAAAATGTACTCCTGCTTGGTGATGATGTGATCAATAAGACGATCCCGATCATTCTCTGTGCAGAGGAGGATGTAGAAGGTTCTCACGGTGCAACGATCGGTGAACTGGATGAGGAGACATTATTTTATTTTGAATCAAGAGGCATCGACAAGGAGACTGCGGAGGATATCATGACCCGCGGCAAATTCGAGATGTTATATCGCCACATAGGAGATGAGCAGACACAGAAGCTGGTAGAAGCACAGCTTGCGGAGGTAATGGCAGATGATAGAGAAGAATTATAAAGAGGATTTTCCGTTATTACAGACAAATAAAACCATTTATATAGACAATGCAGCTACAGCACAGAAGCCGGCAGTTGTAATTGAAGCAGAGAAGCGATTTTATGAAGAACGCAATGCAAATCCGCTTCGTGGTTTCTATCCGCTGAGCCTTGCAGCAACAGAAGCATATGAAGATGCCAGAAAAGTTGTGCGTGATTTTATTCATGCAGATTCTGAAAAAGAAATCATCTTTACAAGAAATACAACAGAGAGTCTGAACCTTGTTGCATACAGCTATGCATGCAGTCATTTGAAAGCAGGAGATGAGATCGCAGTCAGCATCATGGAGCATCACAGCAACATTCTCCCATGGCAGATGGCAGCGAGAATGACAGGTGCAACGGTCCGGTATCTGAACTGTGAGAAGGACGGTACTTTGACAGATGAGACACTTGCAGCAGGAATCAATGAGAAGACAAAGCTTGTAGCGATCGGACAGGTATCCAATGTTCTCGGTTGTGTGAATCCGATCAAGAAGATCGCAAAGCTTGCACATGCGGTCGGCGCGGTTATTGTAGTAGATGCGGCACAGAGCGCACCGCATATGCCGATCGATGTCAAAGATCTGGATGCGGATTTTCTTGCATTTTCCGGTCATAAGCTGATGGGACCGATGGGTATCGGCGTGTTATATGGAAAAGAAGCATTACTGGAAGAGATGCCGCCATTTATGACAGGTGGCGAGATGATCCAGTCCGTAACGACAGAAGGAGCGGTATGGGCTGAGCTTCCGCATAAGTTCGAGGCAGGAACTGTAAATGCAGCCGGTGCAGCCGGACTTGCAGCCGCAATTTCATATATTAATAAGATTGGATTTGAGACGATCGAGCAGAGAGAACTGGAACTGACCCGACATGCGATGGAAGGACTTGCAAAGATTCCGCATGTTCATGTGATCGGCTCAGAAGATCCTGCAAACCATACCGGTATTGTGGCATTTACGATCGACAATGTACATCCACATGATGTCAGTGAGATCATGGCAGCAGATGGTATCGATGTTCGTGCCGGACACCATTGTGCACAGCCATTGCTTACTTATCTGAAGGTGTATAATACAACAAGAGCCAGCTTTATGTTCTACAATACGATAGAAGAAGTCGATGCATTTGTAGAGAGTGTTGCAAATGTCAGAAGGAGAATGGGATATGGAGAATAGAAGTTTTTATAATGAGATTCTGACGGAACACAATATCCGACCGGAATTCAAGCATGATCTTCCGGATGCGAACATTGTACTGGAAGGTGTAAACCCGAATTGTGGGGATGATATTTGGTTGAAATTAAAAGTAGAAAACGGAATCATCGAAGACGGAGCATTTGTCGGAGACGGTTGTGCGATCTCACAGGCGTCCGCTGATATCATGCTTGGCATGATCGTCGGAAAGACCGAGGAAGAAGCGTTGAAGCTTGGAAAACTTTTCTTAAAGATGATACAGGGCGAAGCGACCGATGAAGAGATCGATGAACTGGAAGAGGCCTCCGCCTTAAAAGATATCTCCCATATGCCTGCCCGTGTAAAATGCGCAGTCCTTGGCTGGCATACCCTGGAGGAAGCATTAAAAAAATAAACGAAAAACAGCTACTGTCATATGTCAGACGACATAGATAGTAGCTGTTTTAAAGTTTTCAGTTATTCACGCTGTGTAACTTCGAACTGTTTTCTATAACGTGGATAATAAAAGAATGCATGACATCTTTATGTAGCAAACCTATTCGAACGTCGGTCCTTAGCGATCCGCATAAGCGGGAGCTTAGTACCGTTACGTGAGAATAGAGTGCAAACGATTTGCGAAATAAAGGGTGTCATGCATTCTTTTATGTGTCACAGTCTATAATACTTTCGAAAGGAAATCCTTCAGTCGAGGATTCTTTGGATTGCCAAAGAATTCTTCCGGCGTGCCGGTTTCAAGAATCTGTCCTTCATCGATGAAGAGGACTTTATTGGCAACCTCCTTTGCAAATCCCATTTCATGAGTAACCACGATCATGGTCATTCCCTCTTTTGCAAGATCCTTCATTAGGTCGAGAACTTCTCCAACCATTTCAGGATCAAGAGCAGAAGTCGGTTCATCGAATAAGATCACATCCGGATTCATAGCAAGCGCACGGATAATGGCAACTCGCTGTTTCTGACCACCGGATAAAGTAGAAGGATATACATCTGCTTTATCTTCCAGACCGATCCGTTTCAGAAGTTCTTCTGCCTTTGCTCTTGCCTCGGAAACGATCTGAGATTTACTTGTTGTAATCTCTATTTTCTCCTGCTTTTCTTTGCGGAACAGGTTCGTAAGTGGAAGCATACGATTATGACGCTTCGCTTTTTTCAGATCCTGACAACGCACCAGTACAGGAGCAAGCATGATATTCTGAATAACGGTTTTGTTGTTATACAGATTAAAATGCTGGAATACCATTCCCATATGACGACGGTGGATATTGATATCAACCTTCGGGTCTGCAATATCGACACCATTGAAGATGATCTGACCGCCTGTTGGGTCTTCCATACAATTTAAACAGCGAAGAAATGTACTTTTACCAGAACCTGAAGGACCGATTACAACCATTATATCGCCTTTATCGATTGTGACATTGATGCCTCGTAAAACTTCATTGTCACCAAAGTGTTTTTCAAGATTAATGACGTCTATCACTCTTTCTCAGGCTCCTTTCCATAAGTTTGATACCAAGGCTGATCAGAAGCACCATCACAATGTAGATCAGTGCCATAACCAGATATGGGATCATGAATTCGTAGCTGTTACTACCAATATAGTTAAATGCTACATATAAGTCAGTAGCACCAACAAAGCTTACAACAGATGTTTCCTTGATCAGAGATATAAATTCATTTCCCAGAGTAGGAAGGATGTTTTTAACTGCCTGAGGGATCACAATCTTGCGCATGGTCGTCGCAAAGCTAAGTCCCATGGCACGGCCACCCTCCATCTGTCCGGGATCAACAGAAAGGATACCGCTTCGCATGATTTCGGAAATATAAGCACCACTGTTTAGACCAAATACAAGCATTGATACCTGTACACCGCTCATATGACCTCCTACGATAGGGAGCAGAACATAGTAAAACAGCAGTAACTGCACGACCATAGGAGTTCCACGGAAGAATCCGACATAGACGCTGCAGATCGCATCTAAAACCCGTGGCAGCCGTTTATATTTTGGAATGACGCGGACAGTTGCAATAATGGTTCCGATCAAAATACCTATGATCAGACCGGTTATGGCGATGATAACGGTATTCTTAAGACCCTCAACAACCTTTACATATCCTTTGTTATCAATGAATATTTCTATGAACTTTTGTATTTTACTTGAAATGTCTCCCATGAAATATCCTTTCAATATCATTTATTTTCTTTACGCGAGGAACGCGTGATTCTTATAGCATATTTTTACTGCATAGCATTTAATGATTTTGTAATGGCAGCAGCAGGAGCAGAATCAATGATAACATAATTTAAGTTACCATTTAACAGATCCTGAACTGCAAGTGAACCGTTCTTATAACCGGTAGATGTCATCTTAAGACCAGCGAATCCCCAGTCATCATCACCTTCGCAGTAGAACTGTCCGGTTGTACCTGTCTGGAAACCGATCTTACTGCTTGAATCCTTAGCGTTAAGGATTGCATTTACATCATCGGCAGTCTTACATTCGTCAAATTCTGTGTTGTCTGATGGAACGATCAGCTTCTGGGAAGCCTTGTAGTAAGAATCTGAGAAAGCTACATATTCTTCACGATCCGGCTTGATTGTAAGACCGGCCATAGCGATATCACATTTCTGCTGACCAACGGAGAGACATACAGCATCGAAATCCATGTTCTGGATAACCAGCTCCTTACCGAGCTTGTCAGCAAGTGCTTTAGCGATCTCCATATCGATTCCGTAGTAGTTCTCACCCTTTGTATACTCAAATGGTTCGAATGCAGCGTTTGTTGCTACAACTAACTGATCCTTGCTGGAGTCTAATGTAGCTGATTCAACAGCAACAGGCTCGCCATCACCGAAGTAGTGGTTGCAGATCTCTTCAAATGTGCCATCTGAATTCATATCTGCGATAAATGTATTAACCTCCTTTAATAAGTCAGGCTGTGTTTTGTCAACGCCGAAAGCGTATTCCTCATCTGTGAGGTCGATCTCGATAACCTTAGCAGTCTTCTTATCAGAAGATTTGCTGTCGTCAGTTTTGCTTCCGCATGCTGTTAATGCAGTCATAGCCAGGGCTGCAGACATAGTAATTGCTAAAAATTTTTTAAGTTTCATTTTCATTACTTCCTTTCATTCTTTTCTGAATAAATATACCATTGTGTTTTGAAAAATGCAATTTATATATGCAAAAAAATGCTGAAAATTACAGGTTTTATGCAGGTTTTATAAATGCTTTTCGTATTTTCCGCCAATATGCATACCTTCTTTTACGACAACAAAGGCGTGTTCATCGATGTTTTTCAGTCCGCGGCGGAGATGAACACATTCATATTTGGAAAGGATCGTAACGATCATATAAGTTGTTTCTTCGGTATAACCACCACGCGCCTCCCACCAGGTTGCATCCCGGTGAAATTCGTTTACGATGTAATCAAGGATGGCTTCCGGTTCTTCTTTTGTATAGATCACAACTTCGGTATTGATGTTCTGCGTATGTGCTTTGTCAGTCATCAGAGTACTGACAGCGGAATAGATAATGCTGTATACGGCTGTCGGGATACCAAAAAGGATTGCACAGATGCCGTAGACAACAGCATTGACTGTCAAAGATACCTTTCCCACGCTGAAATTTTTGTATTTCTTGGTAAAGAACATACCGACGATATCCATACCGCCACTGGAGCCGCCGGAGCGTAAGGAGATACCGATGCCTGTACCGGCGAGAAGTCCACCCATAATGCTGGCAGTCAGGCTGTCATTGACCAGAGGTGTAGCCGGAATTGGAAATATACTTAAGAATATCGTCTGACTGATCAGGCAGACCAGTGTCCGGCTGAAGAAACTTTTGCCGATTGAGATATATGCCATGATAAATAAAGGTATATTTAAGATAAAGTTGATAATACCTGCGATATCGGTTCCTGATGCAAGCGATGGAAATACTTGGATCAGTAAGGTTCGTATGATCTGGCTGATACCAAGGACACCGCCGTTATACAGACTGGCGGGGACGATAAAGAAGTTGATTCCGGCGGCAAATAAAACCATGCCGCCGATCGCAGCAGCATTTCTTTGCCAGAGTGTTTTGTCTTTGAGATTCATATGCATGCCCTCCCTTATTAATGCTTGTACAGCTTGTGTAGATTATGAGCTTCAACCTGTTGATACTATCAAGACAGGAACGCTTTTGTAAATATTTATATGTAGAGTATAAAATATTTCCGGTAAAAAAGCATCTAAAATATAAGGAAGACTTGATCATAAATTGCAGAATTACAGGTTGTGGGGCGGAAGTGAATGCAGTACAATAATGCAAGCAGAAAATATGTGTTAAGAGGATTAGAAGGATGAAAAAGATTTTATATTTTATAAAGAAGGAAACCGTGTTATCGATCGCGGTCGTGCTGGCAGTGATATCAGTATTTTTTGTGGTCCCTGACAGAGAATATATTTCGTATATTGATTTCCGGACACTGGCGATCCTGTTCTGCCTTATGAGTATCGTTGCCGGCTTGAGGAATATTGATGTGTTTGATAAATTAGCAGAACGGCTGTTAGCAAAGGTGCATGGGATCGGAGGAGTAACGGTAATCCTTGTATGCTTGTGTTTCTTTATGTCGATGTTTATAACAAATGATGTATCACTTATTACATTTGTGCCGTTTGCAATTATAATAATGAAGAAACTGAACCCGGACACTGATAGCAAATGGATGCTAAAAGTAATTGTCATGCAGACGATTGCGGCGAATCTTGGCAGTATGTTGACACCTCTTGGTAATCCTCAGAATCTGTATTTGTATGGAAAAGCAGGTATAGGTATTGCGGAGTTTTTAAAGATCATGCTGCCGTATACAGTCTGCGCATTTGCTTTGTTAATGGCATGGATCGGTCTGGCATCCATGGTTCGAAAAAGAAAGTTAAGTCATGATGGGAAGACAGAAATAAAACAGAACAAAGACTTAGATTCTGCTGAAGATAAAGCTTCAACGAAAAGACAGAAGGATTCGTTGGGTGCTTCCGGTTCAAAATGGGAGAAAAAGGATGCGGAATGGATTGAAAAATTTACAGCATATCTTATTCTGTTTGTCATAAGTCTGCTTGCGGTTTCACATATTCTTCCGTATGGTGTGCCTTTCGCGTTAGTAATTTTATATTTGCTTCTGCGTGACCGGAAAATTCTGACACAGGTTGATTATTCTCTGTTATGTATTTTTATCGCGTTATTTATATTCATCGGTAATCTCGGACGTATCCCGGCATTCAGTCAACTGCTTTCGGATATATTGACCGGACGGGAGGTGGTTACTTCGGTAATTGCAAGTCAGGTAATGAGTAATGTTCCTGCTGCGATTTTGTTATCCGGATTCACAGACCATATTCGGGAGCTGGTGATCGGAACCAATCTCGGGGGTCTTGGAACGTTGATAGCATCAATGGCAAGCCTGATCAGCTTCAAATATGTTGCAAAAGAGGATCGGTCATTTAGGGGCAGATATTTTCTGGAATTTACAGTTGCAAATGTTATTTTCCTTTTTATAATGATGATTCTTTATCGTTTACTTTCTTAACATAATCAAGTAGAACAGCCGTGCTATGAGAGTAGTAGACATAGCGAACAAAACTGACAAAATTCTCAAGTGAGATAAAAACAGGAATATCGAACCTTTACGCAGGAGCAACAGAACTTCCAATAAATACGGGAGATACACAGTACAAGGCAGCAGTAAGGAATGATCCGAGACACATTTTTACTAAAGAAGATAAAATAACAAAATATAGTCATTGTTTATACATGATTTTTTGCTACAGAACAAAAAACGACAGTTCAGAACAAATAAATAGAAAATACCACTTTATCCCTTTAAACTGAAACCATCGTACGAAACAAACAACTGATGGCGCCTAAAGGGAAAGGGGAAATTCATGTTGTATGGACTTGATATTGTAGAGTGGTTAAAGAAGATATTAGGCTGGGGAAAGTAAAAATATAACATATAAAAGTGTTTGTTCGGAAAAATATGAAGCTATATTTGTATTCAACATATACATATAGAGATGACTATTTATTATAGAATAAAGGGGTGCGCAAAGTATTTGCCGGAAAGGGATGTTCTATAATAAAAAGATGCACCTAAGAGATATAGCTAAGTATAAAAAACAATATAGACTGCGGCAGTTGATGGATGCATCAACTGGAAAAATAGTTCAGGAACTCCTGAGCTATTTTTTTTGACTATTTTTGTCTAAGAATGTCGAATAACAAAGTTATTATTGTAAAAAGACAGAAAACAATTTATTATTTTATATAACTTAAGTATGAAGGGAAAGGGGCAAAAGATGAATATTGTTATTTGTGATGATGAAAGGAAAGTAATTGAAGATGTAGGATCGATATGCAGAGAGTGCTTATCTCCGGATGTCAAATTATATGGATTCCGATCGGCGGAGAGTTTGTTGAAAAATCTTGATAAGATAGGTGGGGATATTGATCTCTTTATATTAGACATAGAAATGCCGGGTAGGGATGGCTTGTGGCTTAGAAAAGAGTTAGAACGATACAGGTATGGAAGCAGCATTATTTATCTGACAAGCCATGATGAGCTTGTGCAGGAAGCATTTGGAAGATATGTGATAGGATTTGTTGATAAAATCAGTTTTATGAAAAATAACAATAAACTGATTGAAAAGTTAAGGCTTTTTGAAGAAGAAATGAGTAATAGAGAAGCCCTTCATATTAAAAGTGACCAAGGTAATTTATATATTCACAAGGATAGAATTGTTATGATTACAGCGGAACATGTATATTCATATATAGAATACATGGTAGATGAAAAGATAAATGGAATTGGTGTGTTGGAAAGAAGTCTTGTTCGTAAATCATTAAAAGATTGGGAATCAGAGCTTGGGGTTAATTTCTTACGCATAAGTAAGAGTAACATTATTAATATGGAATACATCCAAAACTGCAATAAGAATATTGAGCTGCATGATGGGCGAATTATAAAAATTCCGAAGATGAATCAACTTAGATGTCAGGAAAGTTATTATAAATTTTGTGATAGAAGGATGAAGTGGAAATAAGTATGAAAATATTATTACTAAATAATTTATTGGATATTATGAAGTACATAACAATTTATTCTTTGATTTTTCATGGTAAAATTTATAAAAACAAAGCATCGGTTGTGAAGGCATTTATACTAACAGCTTTCTTGTTTATGCAAACATTTATTTTACAGAGTGGTAGTTTGATTATTTTAGTTTTTATTTCTTGTTTAATATTGTTGTGTTTGTATGAGGGAAAATACAAAAATAAAATTATTTTATTTTTGTTAACATGGATATCAGTGAATTATTTGGATACGATTTGCTACCTGTTTTTAGGTGGAGCTATAAGAGATAATGTTGTATGGTATTATTCGCATGCACCAGTAAATATAAAGTTAATTGAAAATATAGTTGCAGAATTCATAATATTATTAGTTGCATGGATATATACGAGGAATAATCATAAAAGATGGTTTGAAGCGAAACTTAATATTCGACAATGCATATTGTTGTTGGGAGCAATGCTGGGCTTATATATTGTTTTTATCACATTTATACTTTTCATGGCATATGGAGCACCAGATAAAAGAAATTTATTGAATATAATTTTAATTGCTTCTGCAATAATAACAATATCCTGCATCCTTGCCTTTTTCCTATATTCCAACCATTTGAAAAAAGAAAATGATCTGAAAACAAAGAATATTGAAGTTCAGGAAGAAAACGACGGCTTGCGGTTGGCATTATATGCCAATATGGAAATGATGGATGATGATATGCGACAATATCGTCATGATAATAGACATCATAGGGCGGTTCTTAGAGAATTGGCTTCTAAAGGAGATTTGGAGGAAATAAAAGATTACCTGGCACAGCTTTCGGAACAAGATGAGGATCTGAAGAAGAAAAATGTGCTATATACCGGAAATTATATGGTGGATGCCATCATAAATGGAATTATTGCGAAAGAGGTTTATTCAGATGTTAAGTTCCATTGTGAAGGTAAGTTGTCACGAAAATTAATGATCCAGGATGTTGACTTGAGCGGACTGCTTTCGAATGGTTTGGAAAATGCAGCAGAAGCCTGTTTGCATAGTAATGGTGATAAGTGTGTTTTGTTCAAAGCTGCAGGTTATGAGAACATGATTCATTTTGAGATTAAGAATGCATATGATAGTACAAGATATAAAGCACTTTCAAAAGGAGATTTTGGAACAACAAAGAAGGATAGTGAATATCATGGATATGGAATAGAAAGTATGCGTCGTGTTGTAAAGAAATATGATGGTAAGCTGGAGTATATCGTAGAACCGGAGTGGGTGATTACAGATATATACTTACAGCAAAAAGATGAAATATAAGAAATTTGATTAGAAACAAAAAAGTCCTATGATCTGTTGCGTGATTGGAGATCCCTAATATCGTGATGATCGGGCTGGCGAAGGAGATTCCACCAAAGGAAGAAAGATATGAACTGCATCGATTGCTTGGAGCGTTACTATCGCAGACAATGATGGCAGAACAAAAATTGAAGCTTATGAAACAGGAGTATGACATACCGGTAGAGAGACGCGGTATAAGAGATGGGGTGAAAATCATGTGCAATCTGAGTGAAGGCGTAGAAGAAATGGGATATGCAAAGGGTGAAGCCGCTGGCAAAACTGTTGGCAGGGCAGAAGGCGAAATCATAGGCGAAGCACGAGGAAAATCGGAGATTATTCTGAAAATGCATAAGAAAGGCTACTCCTTAGAGCAGATCATGGATGTAACCGATATGAGCGAAGCGGAAATTAAGGCAATTATAGGTTAAAGACACAGGCAGAACAGATAGCATGTATATTTTAGTAGAAGTCCAGATATGGTAGAGATGCTGTATCTGGACTTTTTTGCTCCAATAATATCCCTGACATAGCGCCGGAAACAGGTGGGACTTTATCTTTGTATCCGTATTTTGCCATTGAGAAAACCAACCATTTTACATATAATTGAAGAATGGAATAAAATGCAGAACAACTGTCGGATGATGTGGATAAAATATACGGAAGGAGCATGGATAAATGGAAGAAAATAAAACATATATAGCGATCGATCTGAAATCCTTCTATGCTTCTGTAGAATGCAGAGAGCGGAACAGAGACCCCCTGACCACAAATCTAGTAGTGGCAGATCCGAGCCGAACAGAGAAAACGATCTGTCTGGCGGTATCCCCTTCTCTTAAGGCATATGGAATACCGGGCAGGGCGAGATTGTTTGAGGTTATTCAGAAGGTAAGGGAGGCAAATAACGCAAGAAGACGGAATATACCGGATCATCATTTTACCGGAGCATCGGATGACAGCACGAAGCTGGGGACAGATCCGACTCTTCAGCTGGATTATATTATTGCTCCGCCGCGCATGGCGCTTTATATGGAATACAGTACACGGATCTACGACATTTATTTGAAATACATTGCGCCGGAGGATATTCATATTTATTCGGTCGATGAGGTATTTATGGATGTGACCAGCTATCTGAATATCTATCATATGACAGCCAGAGAACTAGCCATGATGATGATACGGGATGTATTAAAGACGACCGGAATCACAGCGACGGCAGGAATCGGAACCAATCTGTATCTTTGTAAGATCGCGATGGATATCGTGGCGAAGCATATCGAACCGGATGAGGACGGAGTACGGATTGCGGAGCTGGATGAAATGGCATACCGCAGGAAGCTTTGGAGTCACAAGCCGATCACAGATTTCTGGCGTGTCGGTCAGGGATATGCGAAGAAATTAGCGGAATATGGGCTATACACGATGGGCGATGTGGCGAGATGCTCGGTCGGAAAGACAAATGAATTATATAATGAAGATTTATTGTATAAGTTATTTGGCATTAATGCAGAGCTGCTGATCGATCATGCATGGGGATATGAGCCTTGCACGATGGATCAGATCAAGGCATATAAACCGGAGACGAATAGCATTTGCACCGGACAGGTACTGCATTGTCCGTATGATTTTGATAAGACAAG
>ERZ827512.263-NODE-263-length-78118-cov-12.744066_pt1 | contig 78118 bp, 72 predicted proteins | sample MGYA00519916_ERZ827512 | MGnify/ENA primary metagenome ERZ827512 (study PRJEB31778, sample SAMEA3449335) | human gut metagenome | biome: human gut; feature: human-associated habitat; material: faeces | place: United Kingdom | collected 2010/2012 ... | reverse complement strand
CCTCCACGCGGTTGATGAACATCATGCGGGGCTTCTTGCCCAGCATCTTCCAGGTGCGCTCCATACCCACGGACAGACCGTCCTTGGCGTTGCCCACGATGACGGCGCACTCGGCGGCGCGGATGGCGCACACCGCCTCGCCGGAGAAATCGAAGTTGCCGGGAGCGTCCATGACGTTGATCTTCTTGCCCTTATACATAACGGGGGCAAAGGCCAGGGAGATGGAGATCTGGCGCTTGATCTCCTCGGCGTCGTAGTCGCAGGTGGTGTTGCCGTCGGCGGTCTTGCCCAGACGGTCGATGCCCTTGGTCATAAACAGCATCTGCTCGACCAGCGAGGTCTTGCCGGACCCGCCGTGGCCCAGCAGCGCAATATTGCGAATGTCATTAGCAGTCATAGTGGTGATGTACTCCCTTCATTTTCTTCAAGTCCGCCGCCCACACGGCTGCGGACAGTAGCTCAATGTACCGATTATAGCTTATATTGCAGGACCTGACAACCATTATTTTGTGGATTTGTAGGAAAATTCCCTGTCCGTGCAGGCTTTTTCGGCAACTTATACAATTTCCATTCCGCCATACTGGGCAGGTCGACGAGGGCCGGCAGACATCCCTTGCGCCGCCGCAGAAAACGTGCTATAATGGTGAACATGTTTGCGGGCATGATGGAATTGGTAGACATGCGAGATTTAGGTTCTCGTGCTCACGCGTTGGGGTTCGAGTCCCCATGCCCGCACCAAAAATGTCCGCCCCTGCGGGCCGTCCCCTTTTGGTGCGCGCTTTTGCGCTGCAAAAGCGGTCGCCTGCGGGCGGATAACCGAACGCGCAAGGGAAACCCGACCAAGGTTTCCCTTGCACACATTCCCTTCCTTGCGGTATACGCGGGTTCCGTGCGCCCTGCCATGACCGCAGGATGCCCACGAAATGTCCGCCTCTGCAAGCGGACAACTGCACACGCAAGGGAAACCCGATCAGGGTTTCCCTTGCATATCTTGAACAGAGGACGCCATGGCGCACACGCTGGATGACCGGCTGATCTGCGAGATCCTGTCGGTGTCGGAGGAGATACCCGCCGACCGCGTGGACATGAAGCGTTTTCAGCGGCCGGAGGGCTATCGGACGAAACAGGAGGAGCTGCCATGAAACGTATCGCATCCATACAGGATATCTCCTGCCTGGGCCGCTGTTCCCTGACCGTGGCGCTGCCGGTGATCTCCGCTCTGGGCGTGGAGTGCGCCATCGTGCCCACCGCTGTCCTCAGCGCCCACACCGCCTTCCCCGGCTTTGTCAGCCGCGACCTGACGGACCAGCTTGACGCCATCGCCGCCCACTGGCAGGCCCAGCACGTCCACTTCGATGCGCTGTATACCGGCTACATCGCCTCTGTGCCCCAGGTGCAGCAGGTGCTGGACTTCTTTGACGCGGTAAAAAGCCCCGATACCATGATCTTCGTGGACCCCGCCATGGCGGACCACGGCAAGCTCTATTCCGGCTTTGGCCCCGACTTCCCCGCCGCCATGGCGCGGGTGGTGGCCCGGGCCGATGTGGCCATGCCCAACCTGACAGAGGCATGTCTCCTCACCGGTACGCCCTACCGCGAGGACATGGACGAGCCCATGACCCGTGAGCTGCTGCAAAAAGTAGCGGCGCTGGGTGCTGGAAAAGTGGTGCTCACCGGCGTGTCCTTCACGCCGGACAGGCTGGGCGCCATGGGCTACGACAGCGCCGACGGCCGGTTCTTCACATGTCTGGACCGGCGGCAGACCGGCTCCTACCACGGCACCGGCGACATCTTCGCCGCCACGGTGGTGGGCGGCATGATGCGGGGCCTGCCGCTGGAAGATGCCGTCTCTCTGGCGGTGCGCTTCACCCTCTCCTGCATTGATGTCACGGCTCAGGACCCCTGCGCCGCCTGGTACGGTGTGGAGTTCGAGAAGGCCCTGCCCCTGCTGTGCGACGCCGCCCGCGCCCTGCCTGAGAATTAAAAAGAATAAAAAAGCACCCGCGGCACTTCAAAGTGCCGCGGGTGCTCTTTTGTCATCACTCGCTGCGGGGATAGGGCTTCTTCTCGTCGGTGAGCCCCGCGAGATAGTCCATGCTGGTGTTCAGTGCCAGCGCCACGCGGCGGCACTGCTCAAAGCTGAGATAGCGCTCACCCCGCTCGATCTTGGAGTACGCGCTCTGGTCGATGCCGGTCAGCATCTGCATCTTGACCTGCGTAAATCCCCGCTCTTTTCTGAGTTCCCGTAATCTGCTCATCAAAAATCACCATAAATATTATGACAAATTGTCCTATTGCATTTAGGGTTAAATTGTCCTATAATTTTTGCAGGGGGTAATGTTATGACGGAAGTTGAAGCCTATCACGAAATGTATCTGACCATGGCTCGCGCCGCCGAACAGGCCATCCGCCTGTTGGTGGAGGCGCAGCAAGCCTGTGAAACGCTTTACATGGAGAGCACGGAACAGGCGCCGGCGAAATCCTGACCATAAAAAAGCACCCGCGGCATGCCCGCGGGTGCTTTTTTTATTCTCCTTCGCCCTCCGGCTTCCCCTCTCCGGGAGCCTCCTCCGGCGCAGGGGGTTCCGACGCCTTCGCCGGTTCCTCCTCGGGTGCGTCGAAGTCCGGCATGGGTACCGGCTCGGACACCATGTTGATGTGCTTGGCGGGCGCCTCGATGGTCTCCGGCACACTGGGGCGGAACAGCTTCCGCTCCTGCTCTCTGGTGGCGCCGTAGTTGTCCGCCGTCTCGGGGTCGCGGCCCTCGATAATGGCCATCATCTCCTGCCCGGTGATGGTCTCCTTCTTCAGCAGGTACGCGGCGATCTTGTCCAGCAGCTCCCGGTTGTCCTGCAAAATTCTCTTGGCCTCCTGATGGCACTGACGGATGATCTTGATGGTCTCGCGGTCCGCCGCGGCGTAGGTCTCCTGAGCGCAGGTCATGGAGTAACTGCCGTCCAGATACTGGCTCTGGATGGTGCCCAGCGCCATCATATCGAACTCGTCGCACATGCCGAACCGCGCCACCAGATTCCGCGCCAGCTCCGTGGCCCGCTCGATGTCGTTGGCCGCGCCGGAGGTCATGGTGTCGCACACGATCTCCTCGCTGGAGCGGCCTGCCAGCAGCGTGCGGATCTCCGCCAGAATGTCCTCTCTGGACATGAGGAACTTCTCCTCCTCCGGCAGGTGCAGCGTATAGCCCAGCGCCCCCTGGGTGTGGGGCACGATGGTGATCTTGCTCACCGGCTGGGCGTTCTTCTGCTTGGCCGCCACCAGCGCATGGCCCACCTCGTGATAGGCGATGATGCGCTTTTCCTCCTCGGTGATGACGGTGCCCTTCTTCTCCGAGCCGGCGATGACCAGCTCAAAGGACACCAGCAGATCGTTCTGGTTCACAGCCTTGCGGCCCTTGCGGACGGCCCGCAGCGCCGCCTCGTTCACCAGATTGGCCAGATCCGCGCCCACGCATCCGGCGGTAGCCTGGGCGATCTTGTTCAGGTCCACATCCTCGGCCAGACGGATGTTGCGGGTGTGTACCTGCAGCGTGGCCAGGCGGCCCGCCAGATTGGGCCGATCCACGGTGATGCGCCGGTCGAAGCGTCCCGGGCGCAGCAGCGCCTTGTCCAGCACCTCGGGGCGGTTGGTAGCGCCCAGCACGATAACGCCCTTGCTGGGATCGAAGCCGTCCAGCTCCGCCAGCAGCTGGTTCAGCGTCTGCTCGCGCTCGTCGTTGCCGCCGAACTTACCGCCGTCGCGGGACTTGCCGATGGTGTCGATCTCGTCGATGAAAATGATGCACGGGGCCACCTTGGCAGCCTCCTTGAACAGGTCGCGGACACGGCTGGCGCCCACGCCCACGAACATTTCCACGAAGTCGGAACCGGAAATGGAGAAGAACGGCACCCCCGCCTCACCGGCCACAGCCTTGGCCAGCAGGGTCTTGCCGGTACCGGGTGAGCCCACCAGCAGCGCGCCCTTGGGCAGCTTGGCGCCGATGGCGGTGTACTTGCCGGGGTTGTGGAGGAAATCAATGATCTCCTCCAGCGACTCCTTGGCCTCGTCCTGACCGGCCACATCCTTGAACGTGACGCCGGTGGACTTCTCCATATACACCTTGGCGTTGGACTTGCCCACGCTGCCGATGCCGCCGAAGCCGCTGCCGCCGCTCTTGGCCAGCATCCGCAGCAGCAGCATGAGCAGTCCCACAAAAATGAGCGTGGGCAGGATGTAGCTGACCATGAACGCCAGCACCGGATTCATCTGCGCCTCGTAATAGCCGGTGTAGGCCACCTTGTGCTCCTTCAGCAGAGGCAGCAGGGACGTATCGTTGAGATACGCGGTATACAGCGTCAGCTTCGTGTCCTTGGACTGGGTGTAGGACTTGGCGGGCACGTTGCTGTCCTCGTCCTGTTCCTCTGTGTAGGTGTAGCCCTCCACCGGCGTGATGTAGATGGCGTCGTCCTTGAACAGGACCTCCTTCGCCTTATCGTTTTCGATAAGATCCAGCATCTCGCTGTACTTGATCTCATGGCTGGTGGACTTGTTGGTGGCGTTGCGGTTGTAGGCGTTGAGGTAGTTGAATCCCACCGTCAGCACCAGTGCCCACGCCACCAGCGTCAGGATGCCCCGCAGGTTATTGCGTCCCTTTCCGTTTTTATTGTTGTTCTGATCGTTGTTGGCCATGTGTATCCTCCGTAAAAAACCGTCAGCCGGAGTGCCTCCGCTCTCGGCGGCGCGGCCCTCCCGCGGTATACCTTCGCAGTATCGCACAGTATACCACACTTGTCCAAATGTCACAAGCGGCACATCGTCGGATTTTCTGTAAAATTTCTATGAATGGCGCTTTATCTCGCCGAAATATTGTGTTATACTGGTCAGTAATTCAAGAAAAATGAGGTCATACCCATGAAAGATATGAAGGATACCGAGCGCCGCCGTCCCCTGCCGGACGCGGAGGCCGACGGCGTCATCGAGGGCCGCAACGCGGTGATCGAAGCCCTGCGGGTGGGCACCGCCATCGACAAGATCTACATCGCCAAGGGCGAGACGGACAAGACCCTGGGCCACATCGCCTCCAGAGCCCGGGACGCGGGCATCGTGGTGGTGGAGGCCGACCGCCGCAAGCTGGACGGCATTTCCCGCACCCACGCCCATCAGGGCGTCATCGCGCTGGCCGCCGTGCGGGAGTACGTCACGGTGGAGAGCATCCTCTCCGCGGCAGCAGAGAGAGGGGAACCGCCCCTGCTGGTGGTGTGCGACGAGATCTCCGACCCCCACAATCTGGGCGCCATCCTCCGCACCGCCGAGTGCGCCGGCGCCCACGGCGTCATCATCCCCAAGCGCCGCTCCGCCGGTCTGACCGCCGTGGTAGCCAAGACCTCCGCCGGCGCGGTGAGCTATATCCCCGTGGCGCGGGTGGCCAACATCCCCTCCCTGCTGAAGGACCTGAAAAAGCAGGGTATCTGGGTATTCGGCACCGCCGCTGACGGCACTACCGATCTCTATACCGCGGACCTGAAGGGCCCCGCCGCCATCGTCATCGGCTCCGAGGGCAGCGGCATGACCCGCCTTGTCTCCGAGAACTGTGATTTTCTGGTAAGCATCCCCATGAAAGGCCGCATCTCCTCTCTGAACGCCTCCGCCGCCGCAGCCATCCTGCTGTACGAGGCGGTGCGCCAGCGGAGCTGACGGCGTTGCATCGTACTATGAACAGGCGTGACGACCCACAACTGGATACGCCCGTCCCCCGGGACGAGTTCTCGCTGGACGCCATCCTTGCCGAATACGGCAGGGGTGGGCGTCAGCCTGCCCCTGCGCCGGAGGCTCCCCCTGCACCGACGCCCCCGCCCGAACCCGAACCCGTCCCCGTACCTGACCCCGCTCCCATTCCCGAGCCGGATCCCGTTCCCGCGCCCGATCCTGTGCCTGCACCTCTGTCCGACACACCGGACCGTGTCAGTCTGAAGGATGTCATGAGCCAGACGGTGGACGCCGTGCTGGAGGACGAGGAGGACGGCGTCATTGACGCTCCCGTGCCCCTGGGCCAGCGGCTCTCCGGCCTGCTGCACCGCCTCACGGACCGCCGCAGCGCCCGGCCCCGCGGCCTTTCTCAGGAAACGGAGCAGCTGTTCGACGACCCTGAGGACGAGCCGGAGCCGGAGGAACCGGAGGAGCCGGAGCCCCGCATGGACGACGCCCTGCGGGAGGAAAAGCGCCGCTGCAACCGGCTGCGCCGCGGTCTGGTGTTCGCCGCGCTGCCCGTACTTCTTCTGGTGGTGGCCGCCGTGCTGCAGGAGCTGGAAATGCTGCCGCCCGCATGGCTGGACGCCGCGCCGCTGCGGTGCATCGTGCTGGGCGGCGGCCTGCTGCTGACGGCGCTTCTGTGCCTGCCGGTATGGCAGACGGCCTTCCGCATGCTCCGCGACGGGCAGGTGGGCTGCGAGCTGTGCGCCGGCGTTGCGGTGCTGGCGGATCTTCTCTGCTGCGCCGCCGGCGCCGTCACCGGCAGCACCCTCTCCACCCCCTACGCCGCGGCCGGCGCTCTGCTGATCCTCACCTGCCAGCTGGGCCTGTACCTGACGGCGGAGACCCGCCGCATCGCCTTCCATCTGGCGGACCTCAACGGCGTACCGCCCTACGTGGTGTCCGTCCTGCCCGCCGGTGTCTGCAAGCAGCGGGGCGTGCTGGAGGGTTTCTACCGCAGCGCCATGCGCCCCGACCCCGCCCGCCGCTGGCAGAATTATGTACTGCCGCTGCTGCTCAGCGCGGCGGTGGTGCTATCCGGCGTGGTGTGCTTCACCGCCCGCCCCATGGACGAGTTCCCCTGGGTGCTGGCCGCCCTCACCGGCGCCGGTGTCCAGCTGTCCCTGCCCCTGACCGGTTCCCTGCCCCTGTACTACCTGTCCCGCCGCCTGGAGCGCAGCGGCGCTGCCGCCGCCGGCTATGCCGGTGCCCGTGCCGTGGCCCGCTCCGGCCGCATGGTGCTCACTGATGACGATCTCTTCCCCGCCGGTACCGTGACCCTCAACGGCTACAAGGTCTACGGCGAGGAACGCAGCCGCGCCGTGGGCTACGCCGCTTCGGTGGCCCGTGCCGCCGGCAGCAGCCTTGCCCCCCTGCTGGACCGCCAGCTCACGGCGGAGGGCGGGTTCCACATTCGCGTGGACGACCTGCGTTACTGCGAGGAGGGCGGCGTGGAGGCCGCCATCCACGGCGAGACCGTGCTGATGGGCAGCGCCTACTTTATGAAAAAGCGCCATGTGGCCCTCCCCCACGACCTGAAGCTCCAGACCGGCCTCTTTCTGTCGGTGGACGGCGTGCTGACGGCGGTGTTTGCCGTGAAGTATCAGCCCTCCCGCAATGCGGAGTGGGCTCTGCGGGCCATGCGCCGCTGCCATATCACGCCGGTGCTGGCCGTCCGCAGCAGCAACGTCACCCCGGGGCTCATCAAGCGGAAGTTCGGCGTGGACGCCAAGGTGGTCTACCCCGACGTGTCCACCCGTCTGGCTCTGGCCCAGCTGGCCGCCCAGCAGGGCGAGACGCCCAACGTCATCGTCTGCCGTGAGGGCCTGCTGCCTCTGGCCGAGTCGGTGGTAGGCAGCCGCCGCATGGTGCGGGCCGTCCGCACCGCCACGGTACTCAGCTATATCGGCGCCCTGTGCGGCGTGCTGCTGGCCTACTACCTCACCTCTGTGGGGAATTTCGCGGTGCTGACGCCGCTGGCCATGGTGGTGTTCCTGCTGCTGTGGCTGCTGCCCACGCTGCTGATCGCCGGCCTTGTCCGCTACTTCTGACAAAAAAGAACGGAAAGCTCTGCTTTCCGTTCTTTTTTGTCTGTTTTCACGCCTCCGTCGGCGCGGGCTCCGGCAGCTTCTCCGGCCAGCCCGGCCAGCTCTGGCGGATGAGATCCGCCACGCCGCCCCGTTCCAGACCCAGCACGGCCGCCAGCTCGCCGTACAGCTGGTCCTCGGCCCGCTTGAGATAGCGCTCGTCCATCTGGCTCACCTTCTTGCCATGGCGCAGGGCCCACGCCCGCTTGCGGCACACGTTGTGGATCATGGCGGCCAGCTCGCCGCACTGGCAGCGCATCACCACCTGATGATAGAAATCCTTGGCAGCGCGGATGCCCGGCTGCTCCGGCTTGCAGGGCGGCAGCGACGGGATGGACGCGATCAGCGCCAGCGCCTCCTCCCGGGTGATAACCGAGCGCATCAGCACTCCCGTGTCCACCGGTGTCATCACCGTACCACTGCGGTACAGGGGCGTCAGGTGATAGTAAAGCCGTGTCCCGTCGTCATAGGCCAGGCCGGACGGTCCGATGCTCTCCACCCGACAAACGCCCTCGCCGCCGTACACTACCAGATCACCTGCTGCAAACATCTTGTCACTCTCCTTACACAAAACACTGTCCATACCGTTCTGCGCCGCGGTCCGCTCTCTCTTTCGTCCCCTCGGCGGCCTTTTTTCTGTATGATTATACCACACTTTGTCGAAAAATGGTAGGGCGATTTTTGGAAAATTCTGCGGGATTTTTCTTGCCGGACGGTGGATATACGGGAAAAATGTGGTACAATACGGACATCGAAACTCAGCGAAAGGGGCATCTGCCTATGAAAAAGCCCGTCATCCACCCCACCGCCTTCGTGGCCCCCAACGCCACTCTCCGCGGTGACATCTCCCTTGCCGCGGACAGCAGCGTGTTTTACGGCGCGGTGCTGCGGGGCGACACCGCCTCCATCACCATCGGCGAGGGCAGCAATATTCAGGATAACTGTGTGGTCCACGTGGACCCCGGCCTGCCGGTAACGGTGGGCAAAAACGTCACCGTAGGCCACGGAGCCATCCTCCACGGCTGCACCGTCGGCGACGAGACGCTGATCGGCATGGGCGCCATCGTCCTCAACGGCGCTAAGATCGGCAGCCACTGTCTGATCGGCGCCGGTGCGCTGGTAACGCAGTCCACCGTCATCCCCGACGGCATGATGGCCCTTGGCTCTCCCGCCCGTGTGAAGTCTCCCCTGACGCCGGAGGCCATCGCCTCCCTGCACGAGACCGCTCTGCACTACCGGCAGGAGGCCCAGGAGCTCAAAGAGCAGGAAAACATATAACTCCCGCATAAACCGTGCATAAAAACACCGCATCCCATGGGGATGCGGTGTTTTTATGCAATTATGCAATGCTTTGCCGCTTACCCTGCGCGATCCGCCTGGATCAGCAGCTTCAGGGCCTCCACACCCACCTCCACGGCGGCAGTGGTGTCCTCGCTCATCTCCTGGTCCAGACCGGCGGCCTCCCGCTCCTGGTTCCACACCACGTGGAAGCAGCTGCCGCAGCGGCACTTCAGCGCATCCGCCACCACGAACAGTGCGGCGGACTCCATCTCGCTGGCCTTGACGCCCAGCCGCTTCCACGCCTCCCACTTGTTCAGCAGCTCATAGGACACCGGCATCCGTGAGGGGCTGTGCTGGCCGTAGAACGCGTCCTTGCACTGCACCACGCCCACCTGCGTCCGCTTGCCCAGCGCTCTGGCAGCCTGCACCAGCGCGGTAGTCACCTCAAAGTTGGCCACCGCCGGATACTCGATGGGCGCATACTCCCGGCTGGTGTGTTCAAAGCGGATCGCGCCGGTGGCCACCACCACGTCGCCGGAGCGCACGTCCAGGTCGATGCCGCCGCAGGTGCCCACCCGCAGAAACGTGTCCGCGCCGATGTTGTGCAGCTCCTCCATGGCGATGGAGGCGGAAGGCCCGCCGATGCCGGTAGAACAGACGGACACCTTCTCCCCCAGCAGCGTGCCGGTATAGACAGTGTACTCCCGGTTCTGCGCCACGAAACGGGCGTCGTCGAACAGTGCGGCGATCTTCTCGCAGCGGCCCGGATCGCCGGGCAGGATCACATAGCGGCCCACGTCGCCCTCCACACAGTGGATGTGATATTGCTTTTCCAGATTTTGCATGGTCTGACCTCCCAGTATACGCGCAGTTGATTCTGCGCGGTAAAATACGTTTTGTATTTCCCGCCGTCTCAGGGGCAGGAACACACCGGCATATGTTTGAATAATTATTATAACGTATTCCGCCGCAAAACGCAACGTTGTTTCCTCAAAAGCCAGAAATTGCATGATACGCCAGAGATCCGCACGGCTACGATGGCCGCCGCAGGCAGATACTAACTGCGGCGCAGCGCGCACAACCAGGAAAGGAGAATTTCTTCATCATGAAGCAGCTTTCTGCGATTTTTCTGGTGCTGGCCATGGTGCTGGCACTGACGGCCTGCGGCAAGGACGATGACCGGAACAACGGCGGCAGTCCCGGCCGCCCCGATACCAACCAGAGCCAGAACGCCCCGCAGGATAACGGCAGCGGCGGCAGCTGGCAGAACGGCACCGACACGCCCACCCAGCCCGGCGCCGGAGAAAACCGGCGAAATGGGGAGGATACGCTGCCCGGCACGCAGGCGGAGGGACGCACGGGCCGCGGCATCCTGCGCCGCGGCGCGGAGCGAACCGCCACCTTCCGCCAGATGCTGGAAAACGGCTATGTCCACGACAGCGACGGCTTCCTCAACGACGGCGAAAACACCAGCTGGTAACATTTTTCGCAAAAACAGCGGCAGTTTCCGCAAAAAATGCAGATGGGCGCAGGGAAAACACATTTTTCGCCCTGTGCCCACTTGCATTTTTGAAAAAATGGGCTATGATATGGGGGAAAGAATATGTGCCGCCGCGGGCGGCAGAGAAAAGAAGGGTTTACTATGACAAAAATTGACATCGTATCCGGCTTTCTGGGCGCCGGCAAGACCACGCTCATCAAGAAGCTGCTGGCAGAGGCGTTTCAGGGTGAGAAGCTGGTACTCATCGAAAACGAGTTCGGCGAGATCAGCATCGACGGCGGCTTCCTGAAGGAGTCCGGCGTCCAGATCAGCGAGATGTCCTCCGGCTGTATCTGCTGCTCTCTGGTAGGCGACTTCAACAAGGCGCTGAAGGATGTACATCAGCAGTTCGCCCCCGACCGCATTCTTATCGAGCCGTCCGGCGTGGGCAAGCTCAGCGACGTGATCGTGGCGGTGGAGAACACTGTCAAGGACGTGCCGGACATGAAGCTCAACAGCTTCGTCACCGTGGCCGACGCCACCAAGGTGAAGGTCTACATGAAGAACTTCGGCGAGTTCTACAACAACCAGATCGAGTCCGCCGGCACCATCATCCTCTCCCGCACCCAGAAGCTGACCCAGGAGAAGCTGGAAGCCGCCGTGGCCCTGCTGCGGGAAAAGAATCCCAACGCCGCCATCCTCACCACGCCGTGGGACGAGCTGGACGGCAAGACCATCCTCAGCGCCATTGAGAAGGTGTCGCTGGCCGATGAGCTGCTGGCGCGGATGCAGGCTGAGCACGCGGCGGACGAGGCGGAGCACCACCACCATCACGACCACGACGAGGACGATGACCATGAGCACTGCTGCCACCATGACCACGAGGAGCATGACCACTGCCATCATGACCATGACGAGGACGAGCATTGCCACCATCACGAGCATGACCACGAGGATCACGACGAGCATGAGCATCACCACCACGACGGCGAGGAGTGTGACGATCCCCACTGCGGCTGCCACCATCACCATCATCACGCCGACGAGGTGTTCACCAGCTGGGGCGTGGAGACGGTGAAGGTATTCACCGAGAGCGAGCTGGAGACCATCCTCACCGCGCTGGACAGCGGCGACTACGGCGCGATCCTCCGCGCCAAGGGCATCGTCCACAGCGAGGACGGAAAGTGGCTGCACTTCGACTTCGTGCCGGAGGAGCATCAGGTACGCTTCGGCGCCGCCGACTACACCGGCCGTCTGTGCGTCATCGGCTCCCAGCTGAAGGAGGACAAGCTGGCTGAGCTGTTCGGCCTGTAATTTACGCGAGGTACACCGTATGGATATTCCTGTTTATCTCATCGCCGGTTTCCTGGATTCCGGCAAGACCAGCTTCATCAACGGCATCCTGCAGGACGGCTTTGCCGCTGAGGACCGGACGCTGCTGCTGTGCTGCGAGGAGGGCGAGACGGCCTACAACCCCAAGGTGCTGGGCAACGTGTTCACCTACACCATCGACGAGCCGGAGCAGATGACGCCGGAGCTTTTCAAGAAGCTGGAAAAGCAGTACCGTCCCAAGCAGGTCATCATCGAGTACAACGGCATGTGGGCCATCGAGCCCCTGTATCGGGAGGGTCTGCCCGCCAACTGGATCCTGTATCAGATCATGTGCCTGGTGGACGCCAACACCTTTGAGCCGTATGTGCGGAATATGGGCCAGCTGATGATGGAGAAGATCTCCAACGCGGACCTGCTGATCTTCAACCGCTGCAATGAGCAGCTCCGCGCCCAGCTCCGCAGCCGCAACCTGCGGATGGTGAACCGCCGTGCCGACATCTATCTGGAGAACACCGACGGCACCAGCGAGGAGTATGTGACGCCGGAGATGTCCCCCTTCGACCTGTCCGGCGGCAAGCTGGAGGTGCCCGACGACGACTACGGCCTCTGGTATGTGGATATGATGGACAACCCCGACCGCTACGAGGGCGTGGAGGTGTCCTTCAAGGCCATTATGTGCCACTCCAAGAAATTTAAGGGCGTCCACTGCCCGGGCCGGTTCGCCATGGTCTGCTGCGACAAGGACATGCAGTTTCTGGCACTGGTATGCCGCGGCGAAGGGCTGGAAAACTTCAGGGACAAGGAGTGGGTGAAGATCCACGCCACCGTGAAGAAGGAGAAGTGCGACGCCTATCAGGGCGACGGCCCTGTGCTGTACGTCAGCAGCATCGCCGCCACCACCAAGCCCGCCAACGAGATGGTGTCCTTCTGATAACAAATCGTATTATCAAAGAAAAAGATGACGTTCTGTACTCACAGAACGTCATCTTTTTCGTCTTGCAGCGTGTATAACGTGATGCGGCGGGCATCGGTGTCCCGCAGCGCGATCACGGTGTCCAGCACCTGATAGGCGGTGATCCCGCCGAAGGGCGGGGTGTGCAGCGCGGTGACCTGCTGCCCGGGGAGAAAGCCCAGATCCTCCATGCGGCGGACCTTCCGGGGCGGGAAGTCCAGCGCGGCTACGCAGCCGCTTTCGCCAGGAGGCAGCTGCGCCAACGTATACGTCATGTGTCATATCCCCCTTACGCCCCAGCCTATGCCGCCGGTCACTTCAGGGTGATGCTGTTGTGGAGAACGGTGGCGCTGTATAAAAACAGCACATCGGCATCGTCGGGAAACTCCACAACGCGTCCCAACCGGTCGGAGGCCAGATAACGGATATCCACGGCGTACACCGTGCGATAGCTCTCCGCCAGCAGCGGGATGATGCTGCTGCCGAAGGAGTCCCGGAACACCACCAGCGTCCTGTCCCACAGGGCGTCGGGGTTGTCGATACGCAGCAGGGAGCGGCTGCCGGACAGGAACAGGTCGTAGGGCGCGTCCTGCGCGGCGGCAAAATCGTACACGCCGCCGTCAGTGTCCGTCTCGTAGTTATGGACGGTGCAGCTCTCCAGCGTGGGGGAGGTCAGATAGGACAGCGTGTCCGGCTCCAGCGGCTCCTCGGTCTTTCCCCAGTAGCCGCCGTGAAACGCCCCCTCCAGCGCGCACAGCGTCTCGTCCCGCGTGCCGGGCGCCGGCGCGCCCATGGCGGTCAGCAAGGTGTCCGCCGCGGGGCGCAGCTGCTCCTGCCGCCAATGGGGGTCGGTGCGGTAGTAGTCCGTCAGCGTCAGACCTGCGGCGATATCCACCGGCGTCAAAAAGTCCAGCGCGCCGCAGAGGTAGTCCGCCGTCTCCGCCGCGCCAGCGGGGACGTAGCCCTCCGGCGGCACGGTGAACTGCGCCTTGTCCGGCACCACCGCCAGATAGACGGTGCGTCCGGTGAAGTACAGGTCGTACAGATGCCGGAAACGATAGGCGGCGCGGTCCAGCGAATCCGCATCGAAGGGAGCGTCCGTCTTGGCGGCGTAGCCCTCATAGACGTACACCGTGTCGGCGGGCGCGGAGGGCTGCGACGTATGGGCGGGGAGCTTTGCCGCACCCAGCACCAGCGCCGCCGCCATCAGCAGGAACGCGCCCCGCTGCACCATCCTCCGTGTCACAGAATGTCCTCGTCGTAGGTGGCGCTGACGCCGTAGATGCCGTTCAGGTGGGTCATGAAGGTGTCCACCAGATCATCCGCGCCGAAGACGGTGACCACATACTCGCCCACCTCGGCCACGACCAGCTTGTCGGGGAAGCCGCACATCCACTGGCGCTGCATGATGTTGTCACGCAGCTGCTGTGCCAGCTCAGCGGTGTCGCCGGTGGCGTGGTAGGCGGCGGCGGTGAAGGTGTTGGCGTTCATCATGTGGACAAGGGACGCGGCCTCATCCACCGCAGCGGTCTCCGGCAGACCCAGCTCGCTGTCCACCAGCGCACGGTCCTTCAGGTCGAAGACGCCGGGAGCGTCCTCGCGGGCGTTGGCCTCGGAGAAATCGCCGCCGGCAACGGCAAACTTCTCGTCCTCACCGTAGGTGTTCCATACCGTCTCCAGTATGTTCAGGGCACTGGTGGGCACTGCGGGCTTGTCGCCGCTGGCGTTATTCTTATCGCCGCAGGCGGCAAGACTTAGCAGCAGCAAGGCAGAAAGCATCATGGATACAAACTTTTTCATGGAAATATCCTCCAAATTTTCAGTGTTTCCGCGCAGGGAAAAGGAAGCGCGGCTGTGGATAGGACGCAGCCGCGCTTTATTTTGTTCCCGACGGGCGGGTCTTTTCCGTCCATACGTCGTTGCGCTCGCTTGCCATACACAAAGTATTGCCTGCGCTCCCGCGCCTCGTCTGAACGAAAAATCCCTCGCCCGTTAAGCGTTACAACCAGGTTTGGTCGAAGCCGTAGGGCAGCAGCTCCTTCAGGGCGAACTTCCTGCTCTCGCCCTTCTTATTCAGGCAGATGACGGTGAGATCGGGGGCGAACTCCATCATCACCTGGCGGCAGGTGCCGCAGGGTACGCAGTAGTCGTCGCTGCGCCCGGCGATGACGATGGTGTCAAAGTCGCGGTGCCCCTCGCTGACAGCCTTGAAGATGGCGGTGCGCTCGGCGCAGATGGTGGCGCCGTAGGCGGCGTTTTCGATGTTGCAGCCGGTGAATACCGTGCCGTCCCTGCACAGCAGGGCGGCGCCCACGGGGAAATGGGAATAGGGGACATAGGCCATATCCAGCATGTCGATGGCCTTCTGGCAAAGCGCCTGTTCGGTCATGGATGGTTCCTCCTTAGTATGGTGTATTCGGATAATTTAATTCAACTCAGTTCTGCCTGTCCGGTGTAGAGCTGGTAGTACTTGCCGTGCTGCGCCAGCAGCTGCTCGTGATTGCCGCGCTCGATGATGCGGCCCTGCTCCAGCACCAGAATGGCCTGGCTGTTGCGGACGGTGGACAGACGGTGGGCGATGACGAACACCGTGCGTCCCTCCATCAGGGAGTCCATGCCCCGCTCGATCAGGGTCTCGGTACGGGTGTCGATGGAGCTGGTGGCCTCGTCCAGAATGAGTACCGGCGGGTCGGACACGGCGGCCCGTGCGATGTTCAGCAGCTGGCGCTCGCCCTGACTGAGGCTGCCGCCGTCGCCGGTGATGACGGTGTCGTAGCCCTGGGGCAGGTGGCGGATGAAGCTGTCGGCGTTGGCCAGCTTCGCTGCGGCGCGGATCTCCTCATCCGTGGCGTCCAGCTTGCCGTAGCGGATGTTGTCGGCCACGGTGCCGGTGAACAGATGGGTATCCTGCAGCACAATGCCCAGCGAACGGCGCAGGGAGTCCTTTGCGATGTCCTTCACGTCGATGCCGTCGTAGGTGATAATACCCTGCTGCACGTCGTAGAAGCGGTTGATGAGGTTGGTGATGGTGGTCTTGCCCGCACCGGTAGAGCCCACAAAGGCGATCTTCTGCCCGGGTTCGGCGAACAGGGACACATCGTTGAGCACCGTCTTTTCCCCATCGTAGGAGAAGGTCACGTGGTCAAAGCGCACGTCGCCCCGCAGCTCCACCAGCGTGCCGTCCGGCTTTTTCCAGGCCCAGTGGCCGGTGCGCCGCTCCGTCTCCGTCAGGGTATCGCCGTTTTTCTCCACGCGGACGATGACGGTCTTGCCCTCATCGGTCTCGGGCTGTTCGTCCATGACGGCGAAGATGCGCTCGGCGCCGGCCGCCGCGGCCAGCAGGGTGTTGATCTGCTGGCTGATCTGGCCCACAGGCTGGCTCACCTGCTTGACGTACAGCAGGTACGCGCCCAGAGAGCCGATGTCAAATACGCCGCCGATGGCCAGCAGGCCGCCCACGCAGCAGGTGACGGCGTAGTTGATCTTGCTGAGGTTGCCCATGGCGGGCATCATCATGCCGGCATAGGCCTGGGCAGCGGTGGCGGCGTCGCGGTAGTCGCCGTTGAGGGCGGTGAAGCGCTCCACGGCCTGGCCCTCATGGTTGAATACCTTGATGACCTTCTGGCCTTCGATCATCTCCTCGATATAGCCGTTCAGCGCGCCCAGCGCCGCCTGCTGCCGCTGGAAATTGGCACGGCTGCGGCCGCCGATGACCTTTACCACCAGCCCCATCAGGCCCAGGAACAGGAAAGTGATCAGCGTCAGCCACGGGTTCAGCACGATCATCATCACCACGGTGCCCACAAAGGTCAGCACGTTGGAGATGATGCTGGCGAAGCTGCTGTTCAGCATCTCCGACACGGTGTCGATGTCGTTGGTGAAGCGGCTCATCAGGTCGCCGGACTGGTGGCGGTCATAGTAGCTGACGGGCAGCTGCTGCAGCCTGTTGAACAGGTCCTGCCGCAGGGCGGCCACCGTGTGCTGTGCCACGTGGACCATGATGCGGGCGTAGGCAAAGGAGCACAGTGAGCTCAGGAGATACATCCCGCCCATCACCAGCAGCATTTTGAAAAGTCCCGGAAAATCGCCGGGGATGATATAGTCGTTGAGCAGCGGCTTCAGCAGGTAGCTGGTGGCCACGCTGGCGGCGGAGCTGATGAGAAGGCATATTGCCACCAGTACCAGCGACCCCTTATACTTGCCCACGTAGCCCATGAGCTTTTTGAAGGTGCCTTTCATGTCCTTGGGCCGCTGATAGCCGTGATTGCGGCCATGGCCTCCGCCTGTGCGTTTCGTCTCAGCCATCGATGCTCACCCCTTCCTGCTGCGATTCATAGACCTCGCGGTAGATCTCGCAGCTGTCCATCAGCTGCTCATGGGTGCCCTGTCCCACCACGCGGCCGTCGTCCAGCACCAGGATCATATCCGCGTCCATGACGGAGGTGATGCGCTGGGCGATGATGAGCTTGGTAGCGCCGGGCAGCGCCGTTTTCAGAGCGCCGCGGATCTTGGCGTCGGTGGCGGTGTCCACCGCGCTGGTAGAGTCGTCCAGGATCAGTACCTTGGGCTGCCGCAGAATGGCCCGGGCGATGCACAGGCGCTGCTTCTGGCCGCCGGAGACGTTGGTGCCGCCCTGCTCGATATAGGTGTCGTAGCCGTTGGGCATCCGCTGAATGAATTCGTCGGCGCAGGCCATGCGGCAGGCCTCCTCGATCTCCTGATCGGTGGCGTCCTCACGGCCCCAGCGCAGGTTCTCCCGAATGGTACCGGAGAACAGGGTGTTCTTCTGCAGCACCATGGCGCAGCCGTCGCGCAGCGCCTCCATGGTGTACTCTCTGACGTTGCGGCCGCCCACGGAGACGGCGCCCTCATTCACCTCGTACAGACGGGGGATCATGCTGACCAGCGTAGTCTTAGCGCTGCCGGTGCCGCCCAGAATGCCCACAGTCATACCGCTTTCGATGTGCAGGTCGATGTCCGTCAGGTTCCAGCTCTCCGCCGTGGGGTGATACTTGAAATACACGTGATCGAACCGGATATCGCCGTTGTCCACAGTCAATGCGGCATCGGCCTGGGCATCGGTGATCTGGGGCTGTTCGTCCAGCACCTCCACGATGCGCCTGCCGCAGGCGATGGCACGGGTCAGGAACATCAGCACCATGGACACCATCATCAGGGACATCAGGATCTCGCTGGAATAGGTGAAGAACGCCATCAGGTCGCCGGAGAGCAGGGTGCCCTCCGCCACGTCGTGACCGCCCAGCCACATCAGTGCCACCGTGGTGCCGCCCATGATCATGATCATGATGGGCATGAACATCACCACGAACCCAAAGGCCCTCTCCGCCGTGTCGCGGAGCTTATTGCTGCGGCTCTGGAATTTTTGCTCCTCCCGCTCCTCGCGGACGAAGGATTTCACCACGCGGACGGCGTTCAGATTCTCCTGCACCACCAGATTCAGATCATCGGTGGCGTTCTGCAGCGCCGTGAAAAACGGCCCCACGTAGCGGATGACGATGACCACCGCGAGGATCAGCAGCGGCACTGCCACCAGGAACACCCGGCTCAGGTCCAGACTGATCTCCATGGCCTTTATCAGCGCCGTCACCAGCATCACCGGCGCGCGCACACACATGCGCATGCCCATGAACATGGTCATCTGCACCGATGACACGTCGTTGGTCAGGCGGGTGATGAGGCTGGCGGTGGAGAAGCGCTCGATGTTGGCGAAGGAGAAGCGCTGCACCTGCTCATACTCCGCCTGTCGCAGGTTGGCGCCGAAACCCATGGCCGCTTTAGCGGCCAGCGCCGCCGCACCCACGCCGCACAGCAGCGCCGCCATGGCCATCAGGAACATTTTCAGGCCCGTCAGCAGGATATAGCCGCGGTCGCCGTTGGCGATGCCCACGTCCACGATCTCACTCATGGCACGGGGCAGCTCCAGCTCCAGCACAGACTCGCCCACCGAGCACAATACGCCCAGCAGGATATACCACCGGTAGCCCCTTGTATACGGGGCAAGCTTTTTCAGCATACTTCGTCCTCCTCCGAGAGATTTTTTGCCACCCGCAGAAGAAGTGACGTCAGCAGCCGGATCTCCTCCGGCGAAAAGCCCTTTTCCAGTCGGTCGTTGACCTCATGCACGATGGCGATGAATTTGTCATAAAACTGCTTCCCCTGCGCCGTCAGCGCCAGAATACGGCAGCGCCCGTCGGTGCGGCTGGCGGTGCGGGTGACCATGCCCTTCTCCTCCAGACGGTCCACGATGCCGTTGACCGTGCTGGGCTTCACCATCAGGTGCCGCTCCAGCTGCTTCTGGTTGACCTCGCCCTTCGCCTCGTGGAGGTAGGTCAGCGTCCGGCACTGCATGGGCGATACGTCGTATTGCCGCAGCCGCCGATCCAACAGCTTCTGCACCTGATGGTCGCAGTAGCCGAACAGCGGGCCGAAATGCTCCGGCCGTTCCGTGATACAGCGTTCCACAATGTGCCTCCTTTCGAATTGTTTCGCGTGCTAATTATTAGTGCGCTAAATAATAGCACGGTGCTTTTCCAATGTCAAGAGCGTATTTGCGCGGAGCTTATGAACAATTTGTGAATCTTCTCACAAAGCCGTTGACTTTCCGGAATGCCGTGTTATGATAGCATCAGAAAGCAAGTAAGTGACATTGTTATTCTCTCTCCTTTACCAAAAAGCAGTCGCGCACCCTCGGGTGCGCGGCTGCTTTTTTTATGCCATGTTCCGCCGTATCCCCGATTTTCGGAAAGGAAGAATGTGTGCAAGAAACCCATCAGAGGTGTCTTGCACGTTCAATTCCCGCCGCAGCGGCTGAAAGCAAAACCGCCTTCGGGCGGTTTTACTTTTCTGCTGCCGGAAACCGGCAAACGCAGTCGCGCACCCTCGGGTGCGCGACTGCGTTTTCTATGGCGTGCCCCGCCGTCATGTCCTGCACTTGCCGCCCCGCCGCCGCATAGGATGGCCGGAAGCAGCCTGCAGAAGGAGGAGACAGTCAATGGAGCAGTACACAGCGGCGCTGGCGGGCAACCCCAACGTGGGAAAATCCACGGTGTTCAACACCCTGACGGGCATGCGCCAGCACACAGGCAACTGGCCCGGGAAAACGGTGGCGGTGGCGGAGGGCGCCTACACGTGGCAGGACGCGGCCTTCCGGCTCATCGACCTGCCTGGGACCTACTCCCTGCGGGCAGACTCGCCGGAGGAGCAGATCGCCCGGGACTTCATCTGCGGCGGCGGTGCCGATGTCACCGTGCTGGTGGCGGACGCCACCTGCCTCCGGCGAAACCTGCATCTGGCGGTGCAGCTGCGCTGCCGCACGCCGCGGCTGGTAGTGTGCGTGAATCTGATGGACGAGGCCCGCCGCAAGGGCGTCGCCGTGGACGCGGACGCCCTGTCCCGCGGGCTGGACGCACCGGTGGTGACGGCGACGGCACGGAGCGGACAGGGGATGGACGATCTGCGCACGGCGGTGCTGGACATGGCGCGGCGGGAGCCGTGGGAGGACACGTGGCCGCCGCTGGACGGAGACGACAGCGCCGCCGTGGCCCGCCGGGCATCGGCCATAGCTGATGCCTGTCTCTCCCGCCGCCCCGAGGAGGTCCACACCCGTGACCGGCGGCTGGACCGCGTGCTCACCGGCTGGGGCGGTGTGCCGGTGATGCTGCTGCTGTTGGGTGCGGTGCTGTGGCTCACCATCTGGGGTGCCAACCGGCCCTCGGAGCTGCTGAGCCGGTGGCTCATGGCGGCGCAGGAGCCGCTGCGAGCCCTGCTGGGCGGCGCGCCATGGTGGCTGCGGGAATCGCTGGTGGACGGGGTGTACCGCACGGCGGCGTGGGTGGTGGCGGTGATGCTGCCGCCCATGGCCATCTTCTTCCCGCTGTTCACCCTGCTGGAGGACGCGGGGTATCTGCCGCGGGTGGCCTTTCTCATGGACCGGTGCTTCCGCGCCGCCGGCGGCAGCGGCCGTCAGAGCCTCACCATGTGCATGGGGCTGGGGTGCAACGCCTGCGGCGTCACGGGCTGCCGCATCATCGACAGTCCGCGGGAACGGCTGGTAGCCATCCTCACCAATGCCTTCATCCCCTGCAATGGCCGGTTCCCCACGCTGATCGTCCTCATCAGCCTGTTCTTTCCGGGCGGCGCGGCCGGGGTGGGACGCTCTCTGTCGGCCGCCGCCATGCTGCTGGGGTGCCTGCTGTTCGCCGTGGCCATGTCGCTGCTGGCCTCCCGCCTGCTGACGGCCACGGTGCTGCGGGGCCAGCTGTCCGCCTTCTCGCTGGAGCTGCCGCCCTACCGCATGCCCCAGGTGGGACAGGTGCTGGTGCGGTCGCTGCTGGACCGGACGCTGTTCGTGCTGGGCCGCGCCGTGACGGTAGCAGCCCCTGCGGGACTTGTGATCTGGGTGCTGGGCCGCGTGCCGGTGGGCAGCGGCACACTGCTGACGGCGCTGGCCGGCGCGCTGGACGGCCCCGGACGGCTGATGGGGCTGGACGGCATGGTGCTGCTGGCGTTTCTGCTGGGCTTCCCTGCCAATGAGATCGTGCTGCCGGTGCTGCTGATGGGTTATCTGCGGTCAGGGAGCCTGACGGCGGCGGGGTTGACGGAGCTGGGCCCCGTTCTCACCGCCCACGGCTGGACGGCGGAGACGGCATTGTGTATGCTGGTGCTGTGCCTGCTGCACTTCCCCTGCGGTACCACGTGCCTCACCATCCTCCGCGAGACGGGCAGCGCCCGCTGGACGGCGCTGGCGGCGGCGCTGCCCACAGCCATGGGTATGGCGCTGTGCATGCTCATCCACGGCGCGGTGACGCTGCTGGGATAGCGCCTCGACAAAAAACAGTTGCCAAGCGGCAACTTTTGTAGTAGAATAAGCGGGTGAACTTGTCCTCCGCCGATAGCTGCGGGGCCGGTCTCGCGCAATGGATACCCACGAATCATGTCAGGCGGGGAACCGAGCAGCATTAAGAGGGATCATCCATGTGCCGCGGGGAAGCCGGCTTCGCGGCTATGGGCGGAGGACGTTCTATTTTTGTTACGACAGGAGGTGTGCCCGTGTACCAGGCGCTGTACCGTAAATACCGTCCCAAAACCTTTTCCGAGGTGGTGGGCCAGTCCCATATCACCGACACCCTCCAGCGTCAGGTGGCGGAGGGCCGCGTGGGCCACGCCTACCTGTTTACCGGCACCCGCGGCACCGGCAAGACCACCTGCGCCCGCATCCTGGCCAAGGCGGTGAACTGCCAGCACCCCGTGGACGGCGCCCCCTGCTGCCGGTGCGACAGCTGCCGCGGCATCGATGCAGGCACCCTGCTGGATGTGACGGAGCTGGACGCCGCCTCCAACGGCAGCGTCAACGACGCCCGCACCCTGCGGGAGGAGGCGGTGTATCCCCCCTCCGTGCTGAAAAAACGGGTGTACATCATCGACGAAGTCCACATGCTCTCGCGGGACGCCTTCAATGCCCTGCTGAAGATCATGGAGGAACCGCCGGAGCACCTGCTGTTCATTCTGGCCACCACGGAGCTGCACAAGGTCCCCGCCACCATCCTGTCCCGCTGCCAGCGGTTCTCCTTCAAGCGCATCCTGCCTCGTGACGCGGAGCAGCAGCTTTTGAAGATCGCGGCGGCGGAGGACATTGCCCTGACATCCGACGGTGCGGAGATCCTGGCCCGCATGGCCAACGGCGCTCTCCGCGACGCCCTGAGCCTGCTGGACCAGTGCCGTGCAGCGGACGGCGACATTGACAGCCGCACCGTGCTGGACACGCTGGGTCTGGCGGGCAGCACCCAGACGCTGCAATTGATGCGCTGCCTGCTGGCGCGGAACGCCGCCGATGCACTGGCCCTGTTTGACCAGCTGTACCGCAGCGGCAAGGATGTGGCCGCTCTGCTGGGTGAGCTCAGTGACTTCTCCCGTGATATGACGGTGCTGAAGGCCGCGCCGGAGGGCGGTGCGGCGCTGCTGTCCGGTGTCTACGACCGCAAGACCCTGACCGAGCTGGGCCGCGACCTGCCCATGAGCCGGTTTTTGTACATGGCAGACACGCTGCAAAGCTGCTGCGCCGCCCTGGCGGACAGCATCCGCCCCCGCACGGCGGCGGAGCTGTGCCTCCTGCGTCTGTGCGACGAGAGCCTGTCCGGCGACCTCACCGCCTTCGACCGGCGGCTGGCCTGTCTGGAGCAGGCGGTGCAGCAGGGCGCCATCGCCCCCCAGCGCCCCTCCCCGCGGCAGGAAGCGTCGGTACGTCCGGCTCCTGCGCCGCGTCCGGCCTGTCAGCCGCCGGTGATGGGGCAGCCGCCCCTGCCGGAGGAACCGCCTCTGCCGGAGGAACCGCCCCTGCCGGAGCAGGCGGTGCGGGACTTCGGCCTGCCGGAGGAGCCGCCGGTACGTCCCGGTCACCGGAATGATCCGCCTGTGCCCGCCGCCCCTGCGGCAGCGGGAGACGACAGCGTGTGGCGGCGTCTGCTGGATCAGTACAAGGGCCGTCTGCCGGTGAATGCACGGGTCATGCTGAGCATGGCCTCCGGCGTGCTGGACGGCGACTGCCTCACCGTACTGTGCCGCGACGACTTCACCCTGAAGCAGCTGGACAAGCCGGAGATCCTCACCGTCCTGCGGGACGTTACCGCCGCCGAGCTGGGCCGCGATATCCGCGTGATGCTGGCGGTGGGCAAGGCCCCTCCCGCATCCGGACGCAGCGTGCCCCCTCCCCCGCCATCGCGGCAGGCCCCGCAGCCCGCGCCGCAGGCAGCGGCCCCGGTGCCGCCCTCCAACGATCCCCCGCCATGGGAGCCTCCCGCCTCTACCGGCGGCGACCGACTGGACGAGCTGGCTCAGAACGGGCGGCAGCTGGACAACTTCAAGATCAAATAAACTGATGATACAAAGGAGAATAACGACATGGCAAAGGGTTATAGCGCCCGCAAGGGCTTTTCCGGCGGTGCCGGCATGATGCAGCAGCAGGCGCAGATGCAGCAGAAGCTGATGAAGATGCAGCAGGAGATGAGCAAAGCCCAGGAGGAGGTGGAGAACAGCTCCTTTACCGCCTCCGTAGGCGGCGGCGCCGTGACTGCCGCAGTTTCCGGCAAGAAGGAGCTCACCGCTCTGACCATCAAGCCCGACGTGGTGGACCCCGAGGATGTGGAGATGCTGCAGGATCTGGTCATTTCCGCCGTCAACGAGGCCCTGCGTCAGGCGGAGGAGGCCATGAGCTCCTCCATGAACGCCCTCACCGGCGGCCTGAACATCCCCGGTCTGGGCCTGTAAAAAGCGCAGAAAAGCAGCCCCGAAGCGGTGCTTCGGGGCTGCTTTTTTATGCCTCGGCATGGGTGAAGTACGTCACCAGCAGATCCGTCACCATGCCGTAGCTGCGGATGCCGCTGGCGTCGCCGTTGGTCTTGAGGAACGCGTCGTACACGCTCTCCGACGCCTGGGACACCGGTCCCCGGAACGCCGCCCAGTAGGTGTTGTCCGCCCGCAGGTCTGCGATCACCGTCTCCGGCAGGGTCTCGCGGATGGCGCGGCTCCGGTCGGGATCCGCGCGGTACAGGGCATTGGAGAGATAGACGTATCCCTCCAGCCAGCCGGAGTAGCGGTACACCGGATCGGCGCATCTCGTGGCTGCCAGGATGCCGATGAAATTGCACTCCTGCTCGGAGATAACGCCCCGCTGGTGGGCCATCTCGTGGCACACCGTGGACGGCAGCCACGCCACAGGGCTGTCCATGTTCACATTGGCCTCGCCGGTAAAGGGGAAATAGAAGCCGGTGAACCGCAGCACGCTGAGGGCGTTGGAGCAGGCGAAGGGCTTGACGCCGCCGGTCTCCACCCGCAGGAACGGGAACTCGTCGTACACCCCGTCGTAGGCGTCGCCCGCCGCGGCCAGAATGGTCTTTCGGTCGGCGGCGCAGACGCCGCTGTCGTCCCGCGGCACGCCGTCCGCCGCCGCGGTAAGCTCTGATGCGAAGTACCGTGTCACCTGCTCCAGCGCCTCCACTGACACAGGCTGGGCCACGATGCCGCTCCTGTCCTGAAAGCTGTCGGTGCTGTACGCCGTGCCCCACAGGAGGCAGAAGCCGCCGTACACCGTCAGCATCAGGCAGGCGGCCGTCAGCACGAAATCCGCCAGCACCGCGCACCGCCGCGGCCCCGCGATGAGCCGCCGCACCGTGCAGGCCAGCCAGATGATGCCCGCCCAGATCGCCGTCAATATCAGCACCTCGCCCACGGAGCCGTCGAACCCGTCGCACAGGCGGGCCACCTGCCGCACGGCGGGGAAAATGACGCTGCCGCACAGCCGGTTCATGGCGGTGCGGTCAGTGCGCAGGGCGAAATAGGCGGCGAAAAACAGAGCCAGCGCCGTCAGCCACCATAGCAGTTTGCGGCGCTGCCGCAGATACGTCCTCACAGGAGCAGTGGACGGCCGGTGAAGCTCATGACGCAGTGGGACTGCGCGATGACCTTGCCGTTCTCGTCCGTGACCTCCGCCGAGCAGAAGGCCAGCTTGCCGCCCAGACGGTCCACCTTCCCCACAGCGGTAAGGGTGCTGTCCGCCGCCGCAGCGGACAGATAGTCGATGGTAGCGTTTACCGTCACTATCACCTCCTGCCGCAGGCTCATGATGGCCATGCCCATGGCCACGTCGCACAGGGCGAACAGGATACCGCCGTGAGCCCCTCCCCAGCGGTTCAGGCTGTCGCGGCACATGGGCAGCACCACGGCGGCGCTGCCGTCGCCAATGTCGGCGGTGTACATATGGTTATGCGTCAGAAACGGCTCGCGGCTGTTGCTGAAATCCAGCAGCTTCTTCTTGAGCTCCTCAGTCATGGTGTTCCTCCGATGTATCGTTCCGGGACGCGAATGCCGGCTCCGACGCCGTTTCGCGGGCCCGCTCCACATAGGCGTAAGCCTCCGTGGGCATGTTGCGCCGGCGCAGCCGCCGGTCCAGCAGGTACTTCACCAGCTCCTGCACGCAGGCGAAGATGGGTACACCCAGGAACATACCCAGCACACCGCCGAAGCCGCCGCCCACCAGAATGGCCACGATGACCCAGAAGCTGGAGATGCCGGTGGCGTCGCCCAGGATCTTGGGGCCCAGGATATTCCCGTCAAACTGCTGAAGCACCACGATGAAGATGATGAAGATGAGACACTGCTTGGGGCTGACCAGCAGGATCAGGAAGGCCGATGGGATGGCGCCCAGGAACGGCCCGAAAAACGGGATGATGTTGGTGACGCCTACCACCACGCTGACCAGCGGAGTGTAGGGCAGCTTCAGGATGCTGCCTCCGATGAAGCACAGCGCGCCGATGATGAGGGAGTCCAGCAGCTTGCCCCGCACGAAGCCGGAGAAGATGCGGTCCACCTGGCGGGTACCGCGGATGACGGCACGGGCCTTCCGCTCGTCGAAGATGGCGAACACCGCCTTGCAGCAGCGGGCGAGGCTCTTTTCCTTCATGGTCATGAGGTAGATGGATACGATGATGCCCACGATCAGGTCGGTGGCCAGGTTGATGACGCCGCGGATACCGCTCCAGATGCCGCCGGTCAGGGTCCCCAGCGTCGTCTGCGCCCAGGGCAGGATGTGCTCCTTCAGCAGGGTCACGCCATCGCTGTAATACTTTGTGACAAAGTCGGCGATCCACACCGCCACCTCGTTCTCGCTGTCCAGCAGACTGTCAGCCCAGTTATATACCTTATAGTAATACGACTCAGCGTTGTTGATGAGCATGGTCACGCTGTCGATAAGCTGGGGGATCAGCACGCTCATCAGCAGGTAGATCAGCAGGATGGCCACCGCCTCCGCCAGCAGGATGCTGAAAAACCGCAGGATGCCAGCGGCGTTCTTCAGGTGCTTTTTGGGAAAAACCTTCTGCCACGCAGCGTGGAGCACCCTCTCGATCCAGTTCATCACCGGCGTCAGCAGGTATGCGATGACCGCGCCGTATACCACCGGCGCCAGCACGGAGGTCAGCTTTCTCACGAACTGCTGCAGTGTACCGCCCATATAAAATGTGTCGTAAAAAACCAGCACGGCGCAGACGGTCAGAAACGCCGTCAGCCCCCACTTCAGATATTGTGTCCGGTTCTTCATGCACACCACTCCTTTTCCGGTCTTGTTCCCCTTCCGGTCTTGTTCCCCCTATCATAGCCGACCAGACCCCGATTTGCAAGGGTTTTCTGCCCTTGCCGCCGCTGAGGGAGGGCTGTGCGCTGCGCACGGACAACGCCGTCACTCCTGTGCGTCTGACTGTTGCATTTCCCGCCGCGCTGTGGCATAATGGAGAGACACACTGCACTTACCGACATATAGGAGGAGAGCCATGAAGAAGCTCCTGTTCATTGTCAATCCAAAGGCGGGCAAAACGAAATCCAACGCTCCCCTGTTCGATGCGGTGGCCGCCTTTTCCCGCGCCGGCTATCTGGTGCGGGTCTTTCTGACGGAGGCCGGCGGCGAAGCCCGAACCTACGCGGCCAAATGGGGCCCGCAGTACGATGTGGTAGTCTGCGCCGGCGGCGACGGCACCCTGAATGAGACCATCTCCGGTCTGATGGAGCTGGAGCGCCGTCCGCTGCTGGGCTACCTGCCCAACGGCAGCACCAACGATTTTGCTGCCAGCCTGCACCTGTCCTCCGATCCCCGCCACGCCGCCCAGGCCATCGCCAGCGGCCAGCCCCACGCCCTGGACATCGGGCGGCACAACGACCGTTATTTCGCCTATGTGGCATCCTTTGGCGCCTTCACCCGCTCCTCCTACTCCGCGTCCCAGGCGGCAAAAAACGCCCTGGGTCACTTCGCGTACATACTGGAGGGACTGGGGGATCTGGACTCTCTGCGGCCCTACAACTGCCGCATTGAGGCGGACGGTGAGACGTTTGAGGGTGACTTCATCTTCGGCGCGGTGTGCAACAGCACTTCCCTGGGCGGGCTGGTGAAGTTGGACCCCAGCCGCGTCAAGATGGACGACGGTCTGTTCGAGCTGCTGCTGCTGCGGATGCCCAAAACGCCCCTGGACCTGCAGAATCTCATCACCGCCATGACGCGGATGCAGTATGAGTACCCGGGCGTCATCTTCCGCCACGTGCAGCACGTGACCCTCACCACCCAGGCCCACATTCCCTGGTCGCTGGACGGCGAGTTCGCCCCCAGCGTGGAGCGTGTGGACATCGACAACCTGTCCGGCGCGGTGGAGCTGCTGCGCTGACTTTCCGAAACAGACGCAAAAAAGGACGCCGGAGCTGCGCTCCGGCGTCCTTTTCATGTGCTTTTAGAAGAAGAATTCCTTGATCTGGCCGTACAGCACCAGGATCATGCACAGCGGGGTGATGAACTTGATGCAGACCTTGAAGAAGCCATAGCCGCTCATGGCATGGCCGGAGCGCTCGCACTCCTCCTTGACCACGTCGGGGCCCAACTCCCAGCCGATCATGATCGACATCAGCAGCGCGCCCAGCGGCATCATAATGCCCTCGGACAGCATATCGAAGAAGTCCAGCCAGCAGTCGTTCCATGTCCGGATGTCCGCCTCCGGCAGGCCCAGGAACTTCCACGGGGTGAAGTCGGCGCCGCCCAGACTGTCGGCGCAGATGAGGATACAGCCCACACCCACGGCCGCTGCCGCGATGAGGGTGTACTTCTTGCGCTTGTCGCCCTTGCCGGAATCGCGGGCCTTATCCACAAAGTGAGCCACCACGGCCTCCAGCAGGGAGATGGACGAGGAGATCGCCGCGAACACCACCAGCAGGTAGAACAGGATGCCGAAGATGGGGCCCAGACCGCCCATACGGCTGAACACGTTCTGCATGGTGACGAACAGCAGCTTGGGGCCGCCCAGCGTGCCGCTGGGGTCCAGGGCGAAACGGCCGGGGATGACGCACAGGCCGGCCATCAGCGCCACCAGCGTATCCATGACGATGATGAGAATGGCGTTTTTCTGGAGGTTCTCCTTCTTATCCAGATAGGAGCCGTAGGTGATCATAATGCCCATGCCCAGAGACAGGGAGAAGAACATCTGACCGCCGGCGGTGGAAAGCACGGTCAGGAAATTGGGGGCTTCTTCGATGATGCCGTTGGCCACAGCCCAGCCCGGAACGAACATGTACTTCAGGCCATTCACCGCGTCGGGCAGGGTGCAGGCGCGGACAATGCAGATCAGCAGCATCACGAACAGCGCGGGCATGCCCACGGAGCAAACCTTCTCGATACCGCCGCTGACGCCGCCCATGACGATGAGCATGGTCAGCGCCACAAAGATGAGACCGTAGATAATGGCCTCAGTGGGATTGCCCATAAAAGCGTTGAATACCTCTGCGCCCAGCGAAGTACCGTTGGCCGCAGCCACCTCCGCAAAGGCGGCGGAGCCGAAGCTGGCGCCGAACAGATCGCCCACGTTCACCACCACGTACTTGATGCAGTAGCCGCCCAGTGCGCAGTAGAAGAACAGAATAAAGAACGGGGACAGGATGCCCAGCCAGCCCAGCCACTTGAAGCGCTTGCTCAGCACATGATACGCGCTGACCACGCCCTTGCCGGTCTTGCGGCCCAGCGCCAGCTCGCCCACCATGACGATAAAGCCGCACAGAACGGCCAGCACCAGATACACGACCAGGAAGGTAAAACCGCCGGAGGCGCCCATTTTATTGGGGAAGCCCCAGATGTTGCCCAGGCCGACTGCCGAACCGACAGACGCCATCAGGAATCCAAAATTGGACCCAAAGCCTTTTCTTTCTTCCATTGTTTTCTCTCCTTATAACAGAAATTTGCACCCGCTCCTTTGCCGAGTGCCCAAATTTTCTGTCTCCCATCTACTGACAGGAAACATCTTGAGGCGCCGCCACGCCCCTCAATGTGCCGTTGACGATAGTCCGCCAACGTCCCATGCAAAAAGTATACAGGATTCAAATTGCAACCGCAATTAGCAGTATTGATGAATTTTTCTCGTCCCATTGTACATTTTTAACATTCTATGAACAAATTTATTTTTGCAGTTTATAAAGATAAAACATCCTTTTAGCACCCCTCAATGCACGGTTTCACGGGTTTTCCCTGACTTTTTTACCGCGATACTACTATTTTCCTCTGGAGAAACCGTCTGTGAAAGAATAAACAGGCATATCGTCCCCTCCCCGCCGCCTGTCCGCACCGCACCCATGCGCCGCATCGGCGGTACAGAACGCGCCTTTTCCACCCTTCAGTGCCGTGAACCGGCTATCGGGCCTGCTCTTTTCGCTTTTCTCCATCCCCGTGCGAGAGAATATCCCCGGCGGCACTGCCGCCGGGGATATTCTCTCGCACGGATCTCCGCAGTCAAACAGCGCCCGCCGGAATGGCGGGCGCTGCTCTTTCTGTTATTTGGAGAGCATACCGGGATGGCGGTCCCAGTATGGATAACATACACGCTTGCTTAGAAGAAGAATTCCTTGATCTGGCCGTACAGCACCAGGATCATGCACAGCGGGGTGATGAACTTGATGCAGACCTTGAAGAAGCCATAGCCGCTCATGGCATGGCCGGAGCGCTCGCACTCCTCCTTGACCACGTCGGGGCCCAACTCCCAGCCGATCATGATCGACATCAGCAGCGCGCCCAGCGGCATCATAATGCCCTCGGACAGCATATCGAAGAAGTCCAGCCAGCAGTCGTTCCATGTCCGGATGTCCGCCTCCGGCAGGCCCAGGAACTTCCACGGGGTGAAGTCGGCGCCGCCCAGACTGTCGGCGCAGATGAGGATACAGCCCACACCCACGGCCGCTGCCGCGATGAGGGTGTACTTCTTGCGCTTGTCGCCCTTGCCGGAATCGCGGGCCTTATCCACAAAGTGAGCCACCACGGCCTCCAGCAGGGAGATGGACGAGGAGATCGCCGCGAACACCACCAGCAGGTAGAACAGGATGCCGAAGATGGGGCCCAGACCGCCCATACGGCTGAACACGTTCTGCATGGTGACGAACAGCAGCTTGGGGCCGCCCAGCGTGCCGCTGGGGTCCAGGGCGAAACGGCCGGGGATGACGCACAGGCCGGCCATCAGCGCCACCAGCGTATCCATGACGATGATGAGAATGGCGTTTTTCTGGAGGTTCTCCTTCTTATCCAGATAGGAGCCGTAGGTGATCATAATGCCCATGCCCAGAGACAGGGAGAAGAACATCTGACCGCCGGCGGTGGAAAGCACGGTCAGGAAATTGGGGGCTTCTTCGATGATGCCGTTGGCCACAGCCCAGCCCGGAACGAACATGTACTTCAGGCCATTCACCGCGTCGGGCAGGGTGCAGGCGCGGACAATGCAGATCAGCAGCATCACGAACAGCGCGGGCATGCCCACGGAGCAAACCTTCTCGATACCGCCGCTGACGCCGCCCATGACGATGAGCATGGTCAGCGCCACAAAGATGAGACCGTAGATAATGGCCTCAGTGGGATTGCCCATAAAAGCGTTGAATACCTCTGCGCCCAGCGAAGTACCGTTGGCCGCAGCCACCTCCGCAAAGGCGGCGGAGCCGAAGCTGGCGCCGAACAGATCGCCCACGTTCACCACCACGTACTTGATGCAGTAGCCGCCCAGTGCGCAGTAGAAGAACAGAATAAAGAACGGGGACAGGATGCCCAGCCAGCCCAGCCACTTGAAGCGCTTGCTCAGCACATGATACGCGCTGACCACGCCCTTGCCGGTCTTGCGGCCCAGCGCCAGCTCGCCCACCATGACGATAAAGCCGCACAGAACGGCCAGCACCAGATACACGACCAGGAAGGTAAAACCGCCGGAGGCGCCCATTTTATTGGGGAAGCCCCAGATGTTGCCCAGGCCGACTGCCGAACCGACAGACGCCATCAGGAATCCAAAATTGGTTCCAAAGCCTTTTCTTTCTTCCATTGTTTTCTCTCCTTACTAAATACTTTCCCTTAGCCTTCCTGTTCCGGTGCTCCCACACCGGAGCGGTTCCCTGCGCGAAAGTCTTTCGCGTCAGGTTACTTTGAAGTATAGCCCATCCCGCCGCTCCCCGCAATTAGCAATATTTATAAATTTTTAGCACTGTTTTCTGTTGTTTTAACATTTTCTTTATAGTAAACCGTCATTCCTTTATGTGAAAAGTATAACATTTCATGCGGCAAAAATCAGATAATATACGCTAATATCTCGTAAAATACAGAATTTGTGCATGTATTTCTTATGAAGAAATGTGCGTGTGCTTTTTCTGTGCAAGCGCACGATTGTTAAATTTTCGCTAATCCGATGTTAAGGCCCCGTTAATGCCGCGCTTGCCGGTATAACGCCGCTCAAAAAAAGCAGTTGACAAACGCGGATTTTCTGCTATGATTTGAAAACGGTTTTCATTTTCAATTTCAGGAGGCATCCTATGACGTATATGACCAGACAGCAGCAGGCGATACTGGCCTGCATCCAGTCCTGCGACGGCGGCATCGGCGCGGCGGAGCTGACGGAAACGCTGCACCGGCAGGGCGAGACGGTGGGGCTGACCACCGTGTACCGCCACTTGGAGCGGTTGGAAAAGGCAGGCAAAGTTCACAAAATTGTGACGGATTCCGGCGCAAAATACCAGTTCTGCACATGTAACGCATCGGGTCGCGACTGTTTTCTGCTGAAATGTGAAAAGTGCGGCGAGGTGTGCCATGTGGACTGCTCCCATCTGGCGCCGCTGTACCGCCATCTGGAGGAGGAGCACGGCTTCTCCATCGACCCGCGGCGGACGCTGTTTTACGGCGTGTGCCGCCGGTGCCGGGAGGCGGCGGAATGAGGCGGCTCCGGGCGTTTTTACTGGCGCTGACGGTGGCGGCGGGGCTGTGCGGCTGCGGCCGGAAGCCCTTGCAGGACAACGGAAAGCTCCGGGTGGTATGCACGCTGTTCCCCTACTACGACTTCGTGCGGCAGATCGGCGGGGACGACGTGGACGTGACGCTGGTGGTGCCCGCAGGGCGGGAGACACACAGCTTTGAGCCCACGCCGCTGGATGTCATCCGCATCAGCGAGGCGGATGTGTTCGTCTACAACGGCGGCGAGAGCGAGCAGTGGGTGGAGAACATTCTGGACGCCGCAGGGGAAAATATCCCGTATGTCCTGTCGATGATGGGGGCGGCGGAACTGCATGAGGAAGAATTTTCCGAGGGCATGCAGGGACAGGGCGCAAACGCCCACGAGCACAGCGATCACGACCACGGCCACGGCGAAAACGGCGGGGGCGATGATGCGGAAGATGAAGAAACCGAGTACGACGAGCACATCTGGACATCGCCGGTGACGGCCATGGCCCTGTGCCGCGCCATCGGGGAGACTCTGTGTCAGGCCGATCCCGACCACGCCGACGGTTACCGCCAGCGGCTGTCGGACTATCTGACGGAGCTGGAGTCGCTGGATCAGTCGTTCCGCGACGCGGTGGCCGGCGGCAGCCGGAAGCTGCTGGTGTTCGGCGACCGGTTCCCGCTTTTGTATTTCTGCCGTGAGTACGGGCTGGACTACCGCGCGGCGTTTCACGGCTGCGCCGGCGACACCGAGCCGTCGCTGGCCACGCTGAAGTATCTCATCGATCTGGTAAACGAGGAGCACATCCCCGTGGTATACACCATCGAGCTCAGCAGCCGGAAGGTGGCGGAGGCCATCGCCGAGACCACCGGCGCGGCGGTGCGGACGTTCCAGTCCTGCCAGACGGTGAGCCGCGCGGATTTTGATAACGGCGTCACGTATCTCCAACTGATGGAGGCCAACGTGGACGCACTGAGGGAGGGGCTGGCCTGATGGAAAAGCCGACGGAAAAGAAAATATTGCTGGACTGCCACGATGTGTCCCTGGGCTATGAGGGGCAGGCGCTGTGGCAGGGGCTGACGTTCCAGGTGCGCAGCGGCGACTATCTTTGCGTGGTGGGTGAGAACGGCTCCGGCAAGTCCACGCTGCTGAAAAGCATGCTGGGCCTTCTGAAGCCCATGAAGGGAGAGATCGCGCTGGACCGGTCCCTGCGGGCGGGAGCCATCGGCTATCTGCCCCAGCAGACACAGGCCCAGAAGGACTTTCCCGCCACAGTGACGGAGGTGGTGCGCAGCGGCTTCCTCAACGGGCGGGGCGCTCACTTCTTCTACACGGCGCAGGAGAAATCCACGGCGCTGATGCACATGGGAAAGCTGGGCATTTTAGAGCTGAAGGACCGGTGCTACCGTGAGCTGTCCGGCGGGCAGCAGCAGCGGGTGCTGCTGGCAAGAGCGCTGTGCGCCGCCGGAGAGCTGCTGGTGCTGGATGAGCCGGTGACGGGGCTGGACCCCGCTGCGGCCCAGGACCTGTACCGCACGCTGGACTATCTCAATAAGAAAGAAGGGCTGGCCATCGTCATGGTGACCCACGACCTGCGCAGCGCCCTGCCCCATGCTACCGCCATCCTCCACGCGGGACACGGCGGCTGGTTCTACGGCGACACGGCGGCGTATCTGGCGTCGCCCTACGGAAAGCGATTCGGAGGTGACGGTATATGAGCCTGCTGCTGGAAATGTTCACCTACCCCTTTATCCTGCGGGCCTTTGTGGTGGGCATCCTGATCTCCCTGTGCGCGGCGCTGCTGGGCGTGCCGCTGGTGCTGAAGCGCTACTCCATGATCGGCGACGGACTGAGCCACGTGTCCTTCGGCGCACTGAGCGTTGCGCTGGCCTGCGGCTGGGCGCCGCTGCCGGTGTCCATCCCCGTGGTGGTACTGGCGGCGCTGGGCCTGCTGCGGATGACGGAGAGGAGCCGCATGGGCGCGGATGCGGCCATCGCCGTGGTCAGTGCCTCCTCCCTGGCCGCCGGTGTGGTGGTCACCAGTCTCACCACCGGCATGACCACCGATGTGGACAGCTTTATGTTCGGCTCCATTCTGGCGCTGGACCGCGCCGACGTGGCGCTGTCCGTAGGGGTGTCGGCGGCGGTGCTGGTGCTGTACGTGCTGTTTTACCACCGGCTGTTCGCCATCACCTTTGATGAGAGCTTTTCCCGCGCCACCGGCATGCGTGTGGAGCTTTACAACACGGTGCTGTCGGTACTGACAGCGCTGACCATCGTGCTGGGCATGCGGCTGATGGGCGCCATGCTCATCTCCAGTCTGGTCATCTTCCCCGCCCTGACGGCGATGCGGCTGCTCCGCAGCTTCCGCGGCGTGGTCATCTGCGCGGGGATGCTCAGCGTGGTGTGCTTCTGCGCGGGGCTCACCGGCTCGTATCTGCTGAGCACTCCCGTGGGCGCTACGGTGGTGCTGGCGGATCTGGCGGCGTTCCTGCTGGCCTGCGGTGCGGCGGGGCTGAAAAAACGGGCATAACGGCGCGGCGGCGCGGGTCTGCACCCGCACCGCCCTGTCTTTTTTTGCAAAACGCGCCTTTTCGACGGGTTTTTTGCAGAAAAATACTTGCGTTGTTCCCATTTTTATGGTATGCTACACACGTAAGTAAGGTATTGACTGGGAGTGGGCTTGACTGTCCGCTCTTTTTGTTGGGCATTTTTGATTTGTTAAAAGCAGGAGGATGCGCCGTGAAAAAGATCACAGACGTTGTCTGGGAGCTGGCGGAGCCGGTGGTACAGGAGCATGGCTGCCAGCTGTGGGACGTGGAATATGTACGGGAGGCGGGCCAGTGGTACCTGCGGCTGTATCTGGACAAGGACGGCGGCGTGGACATTCTGGACTGCGAGGCCATCAGCCGGAGGGTCAGCGACCTGCTGGACGAGGCCGACCCCATTGAGAGCAGCTATGTGTTCGAGGTGGGCTCCGCCGGTCTGGAGCGGCAGCTGAAGCGGCCCTCGGACTTTGCCCGTTTCATGGGCAGCCCCGTGCTGGTCAAGACCTACCAGAACAGGGACGGGCGCAAGGAGTTCGCCGGTAAGCTGGCGGGCTATGAGGACGGCGCGGTGCTGCTGGACATGGGCGGCGCGGAGCCGGTGCGGTTCGAAAAGAACGAGGTGGCGCTGGTGCGCCTGCGCGTGGAATTCTGATACGACTATCTGACGATGAATAGAAGGAGAAACAACCATGAAATGTGATGAGATCTTCGCCGCACTGGCGATGCTGGAAAAGGAACGCGGTATCCCCCAGAGCTTTATGATGGGCAAGATCATTCAGGCGCTGACCACCGCCTATAAGCGGGACCACGAGGGCGTGGAGAACGTCATCGTGGACGTGAACGAGGAGAAGAAGGATCTGAAGATGTTCGTTCAGAAGGAGATCGTGGAGGAGGTGGAGAACCCCGGCTCCCAGATCTCGCTGGAGGAGGCCAAGCACATGTCCGCCAAGAACGAGCTGGGCGGCATCGTCAACATCCCCGTGGAGAGCGTGGAGTTCGGCCGTATCGCCGCCGGCAACGGCAAGCAGGTCATCATCCAGGGCCTGCGGGAGGCTGAGCACGGCATGATCTATGATGAGTTCAACAGCAAGCAGCACGAGATCCTCACCGGCACCGTCAGCCGCATCGATCCCCGGACCGGCAACGTCAGCCTGCGTATCGGCACCGGCGCCGAGTCCACCGAGGCGGTGCTGACCATGAATGAGCAGGTCCCCGGCGAGGAGCTACGTGAAGGCCAGATGGTCAAGGTGTATCTGGTGGAGGTCCGCCGCAGCACCCGCGGCCCGCAGGTGCTGATCTCCCGCACCCACCCCGGCCTTGTGAAGCGGCTGTTCGAGCTGGAGGTGCCGGAGATCTACGACGGCACCGTGGAGATCCGCTCCATCGCCCGTGAGGCGGGCAACCGCACCAAGATGGCGGTGTGGTCCGCCGACGAGAACGTGGACCCCATCGGCGCATGCGTCGGTCCCCGCGGTCAGCGCGTCAACGCCATCGTGGACGAGCTGCGGGGCGAGAAGATCGACATCATCAAGTACTCCGAGGACCCCGCGGAGTTTATCGCCGCCGCGCTGGCCCCTGCCGACGTGGTCAGCGTGCAGCTGGCCGACGAGGGCAAGAGCTGCCGCGTGGTCGTCCCCGACGACCAGCTGAGCCTCGCCATCGGCAAGGAGGGCCAGAACGCCCGTCTGGCCGCGCGGCTCACCGGCTATAAGATCGACATCAAGCCCGCCAGCTACACCGGCGAGTAAGATCGGACAGAAAGGAGCGGCAGAGATGCAGAAGCCCCGCAAAATACCGCAGCGGCAGTGCGTCGGCTGCCGCGAGATGAAGGAGAAGAAGGCGCTGCTGCGCATCGTCCGGACGCCGGAGGGCCAGATCCTGCTGGACGGCACCGGCAAAAAATCCGGACGCGGCGCCTATGTGTGCCCCGACCCCGCCTGCCTGAAGAAGGCACGGAAGAACCGGTCGCTGGAGCGGGCCTTTGACACCGCCATCCCGCCGGAGGTCTACGACGCGCTGGAAGCGCAGATGGAGGGCGGCCTATGACAGAACACATCCTATCCATGCTGGGTCTCGCCCTGAAGGCGGGCCGCGTGGAGGTGGGCGAGGAGCCGGTGGGCGCCGCCGCCCGCGCCAAGAAAGCCCGCGTCATCTTCGTGGCGCAGGACGCCGCGCCGTCATCCGTGCGGCGGGCCCAGTCCTTTGCCCGCACCGGCAGCACGCTGTGCGTGACGCTGCCTGCGGATAAGGACGCGCTGGGACGCAGTCTGGGGCGCAGCAGTGTGGCCATGTGCGCCGTCACCGACATCGGCTTTGCCGAGTCGCTGGTGAAGAAGCTGGCGGCGCTGGACGGCGGCGCCTACCAGGAGGCCGCCGACACGCTGGCCGTCAAGGCCAGACGGGCGCGGGAGCGGAAAGAGGAACGGCTCCAGCACGAGAAAAACCTGCGGCAGGGCAAAAAGCGCGTCCATGCCGAGAAGCCCGCGGCACCGGAGCCTCCGGCACCGCAGGCGCCTGCCAGACCCGCGGCGAAGCGGCCGTCACGGCCCGGCAGCGCCCGCAGGCGGCAGGAACGGCCCCAGCGCCGGGCAGAGACATCCAGCCAACGGTTCGCCGGCGCGCTGCCGGTGAAGAAGGGCAAAGGAAGCCGGAAGAAGTCCGGCAGATAAACAGCAGCAAACGGAACTTGCGCGGCATGCCACGCGGCAGGCCGATCACTAAGATGGAGGTGGCTTTATTTGGGTAGTATCGTCAACAAATACAGAGTGCATGAGGTGGCCAAGGATTTCGGGGTCTCCACCAAGGAGATCACGGAGATCCTGGCCAAGTACGCCGAAACGCCCAAGAATCACATGCAGGTGCTGGAGGATCGGGAGCTCAGCCTCATCTTTGAGTATCTGACCCAGCACAACCCTGTCTCCAATATCGCGGTCATCTTCGCCGAGGGCGCCAAGCCCGCGGAGAAGAAGGCGGCCTCTGCCCCTGCCCAGAGCCAGCAGGCGGCCAGGCCCGCCGCGCCGCAGCAGGGCAACAGGCCCGCACAGGGTACGGCTCCCGCCGGTAAGGCTCCCGAGAAGGCCGCCGAGCCGGTGAAGCAGCCCATGTCCCGCGTGCCCCAGAAGCAGGTGGTGGATACCCGCAAGGCCACCAACGTGAATCTGGACAAGTACGACGAGAAGCTGCAGGATATGGCGGACGCCCGCGCCCGCGGCGGCAAGCGGGAGCAGCAGGCCCCTCAGGGCAAGGAGAAATTCCGCAATAACAAGCGCCGCGACAACAGCTTCGCCAGCAACAAGCGCAAGCAGGAGGAGGCCGACCGGCTCCGCAAGCTGCGTCTGGAGGTCATCAAAAAGACGCCCGTCACCGTGCAGATCCCCGATGAGATCTCCGTGGGCGAGCTGGCCAGCCGTATGAAGAAAACCGGCGCAGAGGTGGTCAAGTGCCTGATGAAGAACGGCGTTATGGCCTCTCTGAGCCAGATGATCGACTTCGACACCGCCGCCATCATCGCCGAGGAGATGGGCTGCAAGGTGGAGAAAGAGGTCGTCGTCACCATTGAGGAGCGCCTCATCGACGACCACCAGGACAAGGACGAGGATCTGGTGCCCCGGGCGCCTGTGGTGGTGGTCATGGGTCACGTGGACCACGGCAAGACCAGTCTGCTGGACTATATCCGCAACGCCCATGTGGCCTCCGGTGAGGCCGGCGGCATCACCCAGCACATCGGCGCATATCAGGTGGAGATCCACGGCAAGCCCATCACGTTCCTGGACACCCCCGGCCACGAGGCCTTTACCTCCATGCGCGCCCGCGGCGCCATGGTAACGGATATCGCCATTCTGGTGGTGGCCGCCGAGGACGGTATCATGCCCCAGACCGTGGAGTCCATCAACCACGCCAAGGCCGCCGGTATCCCCATCATCGTGGCCATCAACAAGATGGATAAGCCCGAGGCCAACCCCGAGCGCATCAAGCAGCAGCTCACCGAGTACGGTCTGGTGTGCGAGGAGTGGGGCGGCGACACCATCGTCTGCCCCATCTCCGCCAAGACCGGCATGGGCATCGACAACCTGCTGGAGATGCTGACCCTCACCGCCGAGGTGGGCGAGCTGAAGGCCAACCCCCACCGCGCCGCACAGGGCACCGTCATCGAGGCCCGTCTGGACAAGGGCCGCGGCCCCGTGGCCACCCTGCTGGTCCAGAACGGCACCCTGCATCAGGGCGATATCATCATCGCAGGCACCTCCGTGGGCCGCGTCCGTGCCATGGTCAACGACAAGGGCCAGCGCATCACCGAGGCGGGCCCCAGCGTGCCCGTGGAGATCACCGGCCTCAGCGAGGCCCCCTCCGCCGGCGCTACATTCAACGCCGTGGCCGACGAGAAGCTGGCCCGCGAGCTGGTGGAGCAGCGCAAGGCCGAGGAGAAGGCCAAGGCCAACGCGCCTGTCACCAAGGTGTCTCTGGAGGATCTGTTCAGTCAGATCCAGGCCGGTGAGATGAAGAACCTGAACCTCATCGTCAAGGCCGACGTGCAGGGCAGCGTGGAGGCCGTGAAGTCCTCTCTGGAGAAGCTGAGCAACGATGAGGTCCGCGTCCGCGTCATCCACGGCGGCGTGGGCGCCATCAACGAGTCCGACGTGATGCTGGCCTCCACGTCCCAGGCCATCATCGTGGGCTTCAACGTCCGTCCCGATGCCGCCGCCCGCGACAGCGCCGCCCGCGCCAACGTGGACATGCGGATGTACCGCGTCATCTACGATGCCATCAATGAGGTCGAGGCCGCCATGAAGGGCATGCTGGCCCCCAAATTCCGCGAGGTGCTGCTGGGCCACGCCGAGGTGCGCCAGACCTACAAGGTGTCCGGTGTGGGCACGGTGGCGGGCTGCTACGTGCTGGACGGCAAGCTGCAGCGCAAGGACTGCCAGGTTCGCCTGGTCCGCGACGGCATCGTTATCCACGAGGGCGTGCTGGCCTCCCTCCAGCGGTTCAAGGACTCCGTCAAGGAGGTCGTGGCCGGTTACGAGTGCGGTCTGAGCATTGAGAAGTTCAACGATATCAAGGAAGGCGACGTGGTGGAAGCCTTCACCATGGAGCAGATCCAAGTGTAACTGACGAGGGGGTGGGCCGACGCCCACCCCCTGTTTTTCGAAAGGAGCGATATTATGGCATCCAACCGTATCGGACGCATCAACGAGGCCATCCGCGAGGCGCTGGCCGGTCTGCTGCGCACCGTGAAGGACCCCCGCGTCACCGAGAGCATGCTGACCATCACCCATGTGGACACCACCAGCGACCTGCGGTACGCCCGGGTGTATATCAGCGCCCTGAACTGCCGGGATGAGAAGGGCCTGATGAAGGGCCTGAAGTCCGCGTCCGGTTATCTGCGCCATGAGCTGGGGCAGAAGGTGGACCTGCGGTACACGCCGGAGCTGCAGTTCATCATGGACGATTCCATCGCCCACGGCGCACACATTCTGGACCTTCTGAGCCACGTGAAGCCCGCCAACCCCGCCAACGCGGACATCGTGCTGCCGGAGGATCGGGAATGAGCGGGAACAGACTGACCGCGCGGGAGACGGCGGCGGCCCTGCGGGGCATGGACAACGTGCTGATCCTGACGCACGTGCGGCCCGACGGCGACACCATCGGCTGCGCCGCCGCGCTGTGTCAGGCTCTGCGGGACACGGGAAAGACGGCGTACCTGCTGTATAACCCCGAGATCACCGCCACCTATGCGCCCTGCGCCGCCCCCTACTGGGCGCCGGAGGGCTTTGCACCGGAGCACGTAGTGTCCACCGACATCGCGGCGCTGAACCTGCTGCCGGACAACGCGGCCGCCTACGCGGACCGCATCGAGCTGGCCATCGATCACCATGGCTCCCACGGGTTCTTTGCGGAGCAGGTGTGTCTGGACGCGGACGCCGCCGCCTGCGGCGAGATCCTCTACGTCATCATCCGAGAGCTGACGGCGGTGACGCCGGATATCGCCATGCTGCTGTACGTGGCCATCGCCACGGACACCGGCTGCTTTGTATACAGCAACACCACCGCCCAGACCCACCGCATTGCATCGGAGCTGTTGGGCTGCGGCATCGACGTGGGGCCGGTGAACAAGGCGCTGTTCCGCACGAAAAGCCGGACGCGCCTTGCCATGGAGGCCCGGATGGTGGCGGACATGACGCTGTTCGACCAGGACCGCGTGGTGGTGATGACTATCCCCCTGTCCCTGCGGCAGGAGATGCACGCCACGGAGGCAGACATCGAAGAGCTCAGTTCTCTTGCGGCGCTGGTGGAGGGCACAGACTGCGGCGTGACGCTGCGTGAGCTGCGGCCCGGGGTCATCAAGATCTCCCTGCGCACCGGCCCCCGTGTGGACGCCTGCGCCGTGTGCCAGAAGCTGGGCGGCGGCGGTCACAAGGCCGCGGCGGGCGCTACGGCGGACGGCACCATGGACGAGGTGCGCAGCGCCGTGCTCCGCGCCTATCAGGAGGTCGTGGGGTAAGACATGGCAAACGGTATCGTGATCATCGACAAGCCCGCAGGCTGGACATCCATGGATGTGTGCGGCAAGCTGCGGAGCGTCCTGAAAACCCGCAAGGTGGGCCACGCCGGTACGCTGGACCCCATGGCCACCGGCGTACTGCCGGTGTTCGTGGGGCAGGCTACCCGCGCAGTGTCCTTCGCCGAGACCGGCGACAAGGAGTACGTGGCGGGGCTGCATTTAGGCTGCGTCACCAATACGCAGGACACCTCCGGCGATGTGCTGGAGCAGCACCCCGTCCACGTGACGCGGCAGGAGCTGGAGGCGCTGCTGCCCCGCTTCACCGGCGAGGTGATGCAGGTGCCGCCCATGTACTCCGCGATCAAGGTCAATGGACAGAAGCTGTACCAGCTGGCGCGGCAGGGCAAGGAAGTGGAGCGCCCCGCCCGCCCTGTGGCCATCCATGAGCTGGAGGTGCTGGGGCAGGACGAGAGCGGCGACTGGCTGCTGCGCATCCTGTGCTCCAAGGGCACCTACGTCCGGACGCTGTGCCACGACATGGGACAGGCTTTGGGCTGCGGCGGGTGCATGAGCTCCCTGCGGCGCACCATGGCCGCCGGCTTTACGTTGGCGGACAGCCATACCATCGAGGAGGTGCAGGAGCTGGGCGAGGCGCTGCTGGCCCCTGCCGACTCCCTGTTCCGGCAATACCCCGCCTACGTCATCCCCACGGAGGGGGCGGAGCGGCGGTGCCGCTGCGGCAATCCCCTGACGGCGGAGCTGCCGGACGGGCTGTACCGCGTATACGGGCGGGACGGCAGCTTTCTGTGCCTGAGCCGCGGGGAGGGCGGCGTTTTGACCTCCCTGAAAAACTTTTTCGGAGCGTGAACACTTTGGAACGAACTGTGATAGCCCTTGGCTTTTTCGACGGCGTACACCGCGGTCACGGCGCCCTGCTGCAAAGGACAGCAGAGCGGGCCCGTGAGTTGGGCGCGGAGCCGGTCGTCTTTACCTTTGACCGGCCGCCCAAGGAGGTGGTCACCGGTCAGCCGGTGTACCTCATCAACTCGGCGGAGGACCGGCAGGGTCTCATCCGCCGCCTGTACGGTATCGACCGCATCATCCTGGCCCCCTTTGACCGCGAGATGATGACCATGTCCTGGGAGGACTTTGTAACGGAGCTGCTGGTGAAGCGCTGCGGCGCGGTGCATCTGGTGGCGGGCCATGACCACCGGTTCGGCCACAAAAACGCCGGAAACGCCCAGCTTCTGTGGGAAAAGTGCGCCCAGCTGGGACTGGGCTGCGACATCATCCCCGAGGTGGTGCATGACGGCATCACCGTCAGCTCCACCTACATCCGCAAGCTGGTGGCGGCGGGGGACGTGGAACGGGCGGCAGAGTTTCTGGGCCACCGCCACTGTCTCAGCCGCACGGTGGAGCACGGTCAGCGCATCGGCCGCACCATCGGCATCCCCACAGTGAACCTGACGATGCCGGAGCACGTGCTGGCCCCGGCTCACGGCGTGTATATCACGCGGGTATACCTGCCGGACGGGCGGAGCTTCGCCGGTGTCACCAATGTGGGCACGCGTCCCACGGTGTCCGACAGCGGCGCGGTATCGGTGGAGACCTTCCTGCTGGACTTCGACGGCGACCTGTACGGCCAGACCATCCGCCTGGAGTTCTGCCGCCGCCTGCGGGGCGAGCGGAAATTTGACTCGCTGGAGGTCCTGCGGCAGGAGATCCAGCACAACATTGCGCAGACGCGGGACTATTTCTGCGGTGAGGCGTGAAATTGCGTAAAAAAAAGAGCCTGCGGCTGTGCCGCAGGCTCTTTTTTCGCCGTAGGGGCTGTTGTGCCGCAGGGGCTTATGGGAGGTCCTCCAGCTCCGGCTTACCAAGGCGCATCTCCCGCCAGCGGCGGGGCAGGCCCGGGGCGATCAGTGGAAACAGGTGCTCCGTGTCACCGGTAGGCTGGATGTTGTAGGTGCCGTACATATTCACCAGGTCGAAGCAGCTCTCCGGCACGCCGCGGAACTGGTGGACATCCGGCGTGGCATCGTAGGGAAAGCCGCCGCTCTTTTTGGGCATGAAAAATCACCTCCGGCCTTAGTATGGCCGGAGGTGCGGGGTTTCTTTCGTATTCAGCGGTAGACCTCGGCGTCGAAGTCCCGCACGATCTCGTCCCGCTGGATGTCGCGGACGTAGACCAGATTCGTCTCATCAAAGGCCAGACGCATGGCGAAGTCCTTGGCCTCGTCAATATCGTTGGTCTCGAAAAAATCGCGGTAGGCCGACTCCGGCTCGTGGCTTTTACGCCAGACAACATGAAATCGCATGGTTGTTCCTCCTTTAGGGGTGTATTTTTTAGTATACCCTGTTCGCTGCGCCGGCGCAACAGTGGGTTTCGCCAAAAAAGCGAGGACAAGTTCGGCTATTTTTCCCTACCGGATTTGGTGATTTTCGCTTTTCTGCGGACACAGGATGTTGTATAATGAGTCGAGTTTTTGATGTAACGGGGGTCATGGAGATGAAGATCGGATTCGACAACGACAAGTACCTGCAGCTGCAGGCGGAGCATATCACGGCGCGGCGGGCCCAGTTTGGCGGCAAGCTGTATCTGGAGTTCGGCGGCAAACTGTTTGACGACTACCACGCCTCCCGCGTGCTGCCGGGGTTTCAGCCGGACAGCAAGATCCGGATGCTGCGGACGCTGAAGGACGACGTGGAGATCGTGATGGCCATCTGCGCCGGCGATATTGAGAAGAACAAGATGCGGGGCGACCTGGGCATCAGCTACGACGCCGATGTGCTGCGGCTCATTGACGTGTTCCGCGATCTGGGGTTCTATGTGGGCTCCGTGGTCATCACCCAGTACGCCGGCCAGCCGGCGGCCGACGCCTTTATCAAGCGGCTGAGCCAGCTGGGGGTCAAGAGCTACAAGCACTATCCCATCGCCGGATACCCCTCTGACGTGGCTCACATCGTCTCCGACGAGGGGCTGGGCCGCAACGATTATATCGAGACCACGCGACCCCTCATCGTGGTGACGGCCCCGGGCCCCGGCAGCGGCAAGATGGCCACCTGTCTGAGCCAGCTGTACCACGACAACCGCCGCGGCATCCCTGCGGGCTACGCCAAGTATGAGACGTTTCCCATCTGGAACCTGCCGCTGAAGCATCCGGTAAACCTGGCCTACGAGGCCGCCACCGCCGACCTCAACGATGTGAACATGATCGATCCGTTCCATCTGGACGCCTACGGCATCACCACCGTCAACTACAACCGCGACGTGGAGATCTTCCCGGTACTGGCCGCCATGTTCAAAAAGATCCAGGGCGAGTGCCCCTACAAGTCCCCCACGGACATGGGCGTGAACATGGCGGGCTTCGCCATCGTGGACGACGCGGTGTGTCAGGAGGCCAGCCGGATGGAGATCCTGCGCCGGTACTATACCGGATGCGTAGATCGGGCCAAGGGCCAGGCGGACGAGTGCGTGGTGCGGAAGCTGGAGCTGGTGATGCAGCAGGCCGGCGTCACGCCGGAGCTGTGCCCCGCCGTGGGCGCGGCGCTGGAGAAGGCGGCCCAGACCGGCAAGCCCGCCGGCGCCATGGTGCTGCCGGACGGCTGCGTCGTCACGGGCAAGACCTCCCCCCTGCTGGGCGCGTCGGCGGCGCTGCTGCTCAACGCTCTGAAGCACATGGCAGGCATCGACCACAAGCTGGACCTGATCCCCTCCTCCGTCATCGAGCCCATCAGCGCCATGAAGACCGGCTATCTGGGCCATCACAACCCTCGCCTGCACTCCGACGAGGTGCTGATCGCGCTGGCCATCTCGGGCCTGACCAACCCGCTGGCCGCCATGGTGCAGGAGCAGCTCAGGACCCTGCGGGGCTGCGACGCCCACTTCTCCGTCATTATCTCGGAGGAGGACGCCAAGCTCTATAAGCGGCTGGGCATCAACGTCAGCTGCCAGCCCAAGTATGAGGTCAAGTCCCTATACCATAAGAAGTGACCCTCCCTTTGCCCGCGCTGTGCGCGGGCAAAGTCATTCCCGTACCGACATCTGCGTATTCTGAAAGGAGCCTTCATGCAGACCATTCCCCAGATACTGGCCAAGGAGCTGGGCAAGCCCCAGCAGGCCGTGGAAAACGTTATCGCCCTGCTGGATCAGGGCAACACCATCCCCTTCATCGCCCGCTACCGCAAGGAGCAGCACGGCTCCATGGACGACACCGCCCTGCGGAAGCTGGAGGACCGGCTTCGCTATCTGCGAAATCTGGAGACGCGGCGGCAGGAGGTGAAGTCCGCCATCGACGGGCAGGGCAAGCTGACGGAGGAGCTGTCTGCCTCCATCGACAACGCCGCCACGCTGGCGGAGGTAGAGGATCTGTACCGCCCCTATAAGCAGAAGCGCCGCACCCGCGCCACCATTGCCCGGGAGAAGGGGCTGGAGCCGCTGGCGGAGCTGCTGCTGGCACAGGCAAAGGACTGCCCCGCGCCGGAGGAGGCCGCCCAAGCCTACCTCGACCCGGAAAAGGGCGTGGAGACAGCAGTGGACGCCCTGCAGGGCGCCAACGACATCATTGCCGAGCTGCTCAGCGACGACGCCGACCTGCGCAAGGCGCTGCGCGGCCTCCTGTCGCGGCAGGGACACCTGCGCAGTCTGGCCGCCAAGGAGGAGGACAGCGTGTACCGGCTGTACTATGATTTCGACCAGCCGCTGCCCAGGCTGGCGGGTCACCAGATCCTGGCCGTCAACCGGGGCGAAAAGGAGGGCTTCCTCTCCGTGACGGTGCTGCTGGATCGGGAGGCGGCGCTGTACGCGCTGCGCACGGCAGTGGTCAAGCCCCGCACACCGGCGGCGGCGTTCGTCAGCGCCGCCTGCGAGGACGCCTATGACCGGCTCATCTACCCCTCGCTGGAGCGGGAGGCCCGCTCTACCCTGACCGATACCGCCAGCGAGGGCGCTATCGGCCAGTTTGCTCTGAACCTGAAGCCCCTTCTGATGCAGCCGCCGGTGAAGGGCCACATCACCATGGGCCTGGACCCCGGCTATGCCCACGGCTGCAAGGTGGCGGTCATCGACGGCACCGGCAAGGTGCTGGACACCACCGTGGTCTATCCCACCTATGGTGAGCGCCAGAAAAAGGACGCCATCGCCAAGCTGACGGCCCTGTGCAAAAAGCACGGCGTCACCCACATCGCCATCGGCAACGGCACCGCCAGCCGCGAGACGGAGCAGATGACGGTGGAGATGCTCCGCGGTCTGCCCGGGGTCAGCTATATGATCGTCAACGAGGCGGGCGCCTCCGTGTACTCCGCCAGCAAGCTGGCAGCGGAGGAGTTCCCCGACTACGATGTGAACCTGCGCAGCGCCGTATCTATCGCGCGGCGGATGCAGGACCCGCTGGCGGAGCTGGTGAAGATCGATCCCAAGGCCATCGGCGTGGGCCAGTACCAGCACGATATGCCCCAGAAGCGGCTGGACGAGGCGCTGTCCGGCGTGGTGGAGGACTGCGTCAACGCCGTGGGTGTGGACGTGAACACCGCGTCCGCCAGTCTTTTGAGCCGTGTGTCCGGTCTTACCGCCGCCACGGCGAAGAATATTGTGAAGTACCGCGAGGAGAACGGCGCATTCCCCGACCGGAAGCGGCTTTTGAAGGTGCCGAAGCTGGGGCCCAAGGCCTTTGAGCAGTGCGCCGGCTTCCTGCGGGTGCCGGAGAGCAGATCCATACTGGACAACACCGGCGTCCATCCCGAGAGCTACGGTGCGGCGCAGCAGCTGCTGGCCCTGTGCGGCTACACGCTGGAGGACGTGAAGAACGGCGACATCCCCCTGCTGGCCCAGAAAGTAAAGCTGCTGGGTGAGGAGAAGGCGGCGCAGCAGCTGGGCGTGGGCCTGCCCACCCTGCGTGACACGGTGAAGGAGCTGATGAAGCCCGGGCGGGACGTACGCGACGACCTGCCGGCTCCTATCCTGCGCACTGACGTGCTGGAGCTGAAGGATCTGAAGGCAGGTATGGTGCTCACCGGCACCGTCCGCAATGTCATCGACTTCGGCGTGTTCGTGGACATCGGCGTCCATCAGGACGGTCTGGTCCACATCTCTCAGGTGTGCAGCAGGTTCATCAAGCACCCCTCGGAGATCGTGGCCGTGGGTGACGTGGTGAAGGTGGTGGTACTGGACGTGGACGAGAAGAAAAAACGCATCAGCCTGTCCATGAAGCAGGTGCCCAAGGACGCATAAAGATAGAGGGACTCCCCATCCGGTACGCCGGACGGGGAGCCTCTTTTTACGCGCCCTTATATTTCTTCCGCGTAGCCAGACCGCCGCGGATGTGGCGCTGGGCCTTGTTCTCCTCCATCACCGCCTTGACCTGCAGATACAGCGGGCGGTCATACAGCGGCAGCCGCTCCGACAGGTCCTTGTGGACAGTGGACTTACTGACACCGAACTTTTTGGCGGCGGCGCGGACCGTGGTCCGGTTTTCTATGAGGTAATGGGCCAGCTCCACGGCCCGCTGCTCCAGATTGTTGCGAATAGAGCACCACTCCTATACACGTTTGCTGCTGGTCTATGTCTATGCGGCGGCAGGGGCGGTTATGCAGTATGGATGCATAAAAAGGGGCGGTCTGCCCCCCTTTTGTCCGCCATGCCGGGTGGAAACCCGACTGTCCGGCGGTCATGGCGGCAGCCAGCCGCACCGCCTCCGCCTGCTCTGTTGTGAAATTGCACGACAGGTCGGCTCCGCGCAGGGGCGAGTGTAAGTATATCCGACAAAAACGCTATTTTGTGAATATTTATTCATATCTCCCCTTGACTTTGTGAATAATCAGTGGTAGAGTATGCAGCATCAACGAAAGAGACACGCTCCCGCATCCCGAAAACTCCTGCGGGGACGGCAATACAGGAAGGATGGACAGACCCATGAAAAAAATGATCTCGATGCTGCTGGCGCTGGTCATGGCGCTGAGCCTGGTGGCCTGCGGTGCGCAGCCCACGACGAACGATAACGACGATACCGCCTCCGGCGGCGACAGCGCCGCCGAACCGGCCAACGCACTGGAAAAGATCAAGGCCGACGGCGTGCTGACCGTGGCCCTGAGCCCTGACTTCTCTCCCATGGTATGACCATGGTGGTGGTGACCCATGAGATGGCCTTTGCCCGCGAGGTGGGCAGCCGCGTACTGTTCATGGACGCCGGTAAGATCGGCGAGCAGGGCACGCCGGAGGAGATATTCGATCACCCCCAGAGCGCCAGATTGCAGGATTTCCTGAAAAAAGTGCTATAAAAAAAGGAGCTGGCTATGGATAGCGCAAAAAAGGCGGCACTGGCTGCCATTGATGAAAAGAACGAGCTGATCGCGGAGGTGGCAGATTCCATCTGGGACTACGCGGAACTGTCCATGCAGGAGGTAAAGTCCGCCGCCCTGTTCGTCAAGGTCCTGAAGGAGGAGGGCTTTCAGGTGGAGGAGGGCATCTGCGGCATCCCCACCGCCTTCTCCGCGTCCTACGGCAGCGGCAAGCCGGTCATCGGCTTTCTGGCGGAGTATGACGCCCTGTCGGGCCTGTCCCAGGAGGCGGGCAGCACCGAGTACCACGAGCTGGTGAAGGGAGGGAGCGGTCACGGCTGCGGCCACAATCTGCTGGGCGCCGGCGCCATGGCCGCCGCCATCGGCCTGAAGCACTACCTGGCCGGGACCGGTAAAAGCGGCACCGTCATTCTGTACGGCTGCCCCGGCGAGGAGGGCGTGGCCTCCAAGGCCTACATGGCCCGTGATGGCTTGTGGTACAATCTGGATGCGGCCCTGACCTGGCACGCCGGCGACTGCAACGAGGTGGCCACCGGCTCCACCAACTCCTGCATCCAGATGCTGTATACCTTCCACGGTCTGGCCTCTCAGGCGTCTACCGCCCCGGAGCGGGGGCGCAGCGCTCTGGACGCCGTGGAGCTGATGAACGTAGGCGTGCAGTTCCTGCGGGAGCACATGCCCCGGGACGCCCGGATACACTACTCCATTCTGGACGCCGGCGGCGCCAGCCCCAATGTGGTGCAGCATCAGGCCAGTGTCCTGTATATGATCCGGTCCAACTTCGTGAAGGACTGCATCACCCTGCACCAGCGGGTGGACAAGATCGCCCAGGGCGCGGCACTGATGACGGACACCACCATCGAGCGGCGGTTCGTGGACGGCCTGTCCGACACCGTGTGCAACCACGCGCTGGAAAAGGTGCTGTACGACAACTTCGCGGAGCTGGGCGTACCGGCGTGTACGCCGGAGGAGCACGCCTTCATGGAGAAGCTGTCCGCCACCTACGCCGGCAGCGACATCCCCAGCGGCGTAGGCGCGGAGAACGATCCCGCCTTCGCCGAGAAGGTGCAGGCTCTGCGGACCGGCCACTTCAACGACTTTCTGGTGCCGCTGTACCAGGGTCCCGCCTTCAACGCCGGCTCCACCGACGTGGGCGACGTCAGCTACCAGTGCCCCACGGCCCAGATCCATATGGCGGTGTGGCCCAACCACGTGCCCTGCCACAGCTGGCAGGTGGTGTCCTGCAACAAGACGCCGCTGGCCCATCGGGCCACCGTCCATGCAGGCAAGGTGCTGTGCGCCGCGGCCATTGACCTCATCGAGCAGCCGGAGCTGCTGGAGCAGGCCAAGGCGGAGTTCCGGAAGCGCACTGCCGGAGGCTACACCTGCCCCATCCCCGCCGACGCCGTACCGGCGCCGCTGGACTGAGCGCGACAGCAAGAAAGAGCCGTATCCTTTCGGATACGGCTCTTTTTTGCTTATTTCTCCTGAGCTGCGGTCTGGTACTGACGCTTCAGGAAGGCCAGGAACAGCCGTGCCGGCGAGTTGGCCGCAGGCATGGACTTCACCGCCACGCCCAAACGGCGGGACAGGGGCCGATCCAGCGGGATGACCCGCACCCGGTTCTCGTATCCCGCCAGAGAGAAGGCGGACAGCACCGACACGCCCAGTCCGCCGGCTACCATGGACAAAATGGCGCCATCGTCGGAGGCCGCTACCTCCAGACGCGGCGTGTCCGCCGGAAGATACTGTTCCACATACTGCTCAGGGCAGGAGAGGAACGGCTCTTGCAGCAAGCGGGCCAGAGAGATAGTGCTCTCCGTCCACGGGAAGTCCTTGGGCGTCACCGCCACCAGAGGCGCGTCTGTCAGCGGGGTCCACTGGAAACCCCGGGCGCAGTTCTCGTCCACGATGGCCAGCTGGATACGGTCCTCCTCCAGGGCGGCGGCCAGCTCGCTGCCCTGCACCAGCACGTCCACCTTGATCTCGGGGTGGAGCTTCCGGAACTTCCGCAGCAGCTCCGGCAGGCTGGCCCTTGCGATGCTGGCAAAGCACCCGATGCGCAGGGCGCGGCCATAGACCTCTCCCTGCTCCTCTGCCTCCTGCCGCAGGGCGTCGCAGGCATTGATGACGCCGTGGATATAGGGCAGCAGGTGCTCCCCCTCCTCCGACAGGCAGACGCCCTTGCTGCTGCGCAGCAGCAGCGTACAGCCCAGCTCTGCCTCCAGCTTGCTGACCAGATGGGTCATGGCCGACTGGGTATACCCCAGCTGAACGGCAGCTTTGCCAAAGCTGCCGCACTGCACCGCGGTCAGCAGCGCCCGCAGCTTGCTATCATCCATAGGAACCTCGCTTTCGACGTTTTGCACAATTATTTCAAATGTATTTTTCAATATATCACAAAGTGCGTTGCTTTTCAATGGGATTTGTGTGAATTCTCCGTCAATTCTATGATATCTTCTGTCAATCCTCTTTCTACCATCACTTTTTTTAATGGGGTCATCAATAAGGGTCATTTCCGGAGTCATGAAAAAAATGATACCCTATATTTAAGTTTTGCATGACTTGCAAAATTCGGGAACAAAAGAGGAGAAAAGGAATTATGCAGAAAAAAAACAGTCTCGTCCGAGACATCATCGTGGTTGGCTTCGCGCTGTTTTCCATGTTTTTCGGCGCGGGCAACGTGATTTTCCCGCCCTTTCTGGGCCTGGAGTCCGGCTCCCAGTGGGTGTCGGGCTTCGCTGCCTATTTCATTGCCGACATCGGCCTGGCCATGCTGGCCATGTTCGCCCTGCTGCGGGTCGGCAGCAGTGAGGCTGTGGTCAGCCGCGTGGGCCAGATACCCGCAGCGGTACTGATGTCCGCCATTATCCTGTGCGTGGGTCCCATGGTGGCCATCCCCCGCACCTCCGCCACTACCTATGAGATGGCCATCGTGCCCAACCTGTCCGGCGTGAGCCCCGTGGTGTTTTCCATTCTGTTCTTCGCGCTGATCCTGGCGCTGTGCATCAGGGAGTCCGCCGTGGTAGACATCGTGGGCAAGATCCTGACGCCGCTGCTGCTGCTGGGCCTGTTTGCCATCATCATCAAGGGCGTCATCACTCCGCTGGGTGAGCCCTCCGCCCTGCCCCAGATCGCCAACGTGGCCGTCACCGGCATCAAGGCCGGCTATCAGACCATGGATGCGCTGGCCGCCCTGCCCTTCGGCATCATCGTGCTGCAGAGCGTCACCGCCAAGGGCTATGACAGCGGCAGAAAACAGTTCCGCGTGGTGGGCGGCTCTGCCGTGCTGGCAGGTATCCTGCTGCTGGCCGTGTACATGGGGCTGGCCTATCTGGGCGCCACCGTGTCCGCCCAGTATACCAACGATATCGGCCGCGCCCAGCTGATCATGGTCATCATTGAGGCCCTGATGGGCAAGGTGGGCATGGTGCTGTTCGGCGTGGTGGTGGGTCTGGCCTGCGTCACCACCGCCGTGGCCCTGACCAGCTCCGCCGCCGCCTATTTCACCGAGCTGTGCCGCGGCAAGGTGAGCTACAAGGTGTTCGTCATCGCCATCTGCGTGTTCAGCGCCGTGGTGTCTAATCTGGGTCTGGACCGCATCGTGGCCGTGGCCGCGCCGGTGCTGGATGTCATCTATCCCCCCACGCTGGTGCTGATCTTCATCTCCCTGCTGGCGCCCCATCTGCCGGACCGCATCAGCCGCGGCGCCGCCATCGGCGCCCTGCTGACCAGCGTACTGTGTACCCTCACCGCCAACGGCGTGGCCATTCCTCTGGTGGAGAGCCTGCCCCTGTACGATCTGGGCCTGAGCTGGCTGATCCCCGCCGCCGTGTTCGGTCTGGCCGCCTCCCTGCTGCGGAGCCATGCCCGCAAAGCGGAGAAGGTCTTTTCCAAGCCCAACGAAGAGCTTTGATCCGGCGCGAGCCGTCTCTCCTGAAGCAGGGGACCGTCTGATGGACGGTCCCCTGCTTTTGCTTTTCCGCATCCTTAACGCTCTTTTAACGCCCGTCTGGCATATAATCAGGGCATCAAAACGGTGAAATGGGGCGAACGCATGGATATTTGGAAGGAATTGCAGGACGAGGGTATCGACGCGGCACTGCTGGAGGAGATACAGCACTTTCGGGCGGCACACCCCGTGCCGCCCGAGGCGCAGCCGCGCATCCCCGCACCCCAGTGCCTCTACTACGGCAAGGAGGTCTGGGAGAGCGCGGCGGCGGCCCTGCTGTGCGGACAGCACCTGCTGCTGGCGGGGCCAAAGGCCACCGGCAAGAACGTGCTGGCGGAGAACCTGGCCGCCGTGTTCGGCCGCCCCGTGTGGGATGTGTCCATGTACGTCAACGTGGACGCCGCCGCCCTCATCGGCGCGGATACCCTGCAAAAGGGTGAGGTGGTGTTCCGCGAGGGTCCCATCTGCCGCTGTGCGCGGCTGGGCGGCTTCGGTGTGCTGGACGAGGTGAATATGGCCAAGAACGAGGCACTGGCCGTGCTCCACGCCACGCTGGACCACCGCCGCGTCATCGATGTGCCCGGATATGAACGCATCACGCTGGACGATGCCGCCCGCTTTATCGGCACCATGAATTACGGCTACGCGGGGACCCGCGAGCTCAACGAAGCGCTGGTGTCCCGCTTCGTGGTGCTGGACATGCCGGTGATCTCCGATGCGGATCTGCAGAAGCTGCTGCGCCGCACGTTCCCCGACCTGACGCCCAGGTGGGCCGAGCAGTTCGCCCTGCTGTTCCACGACCTGCGGCAGAAGTGCGACAGCGGCGAGATCTCCACCAAGACGCTGGACCTGCGGGGCCTGCTGGCGGCGCTGCGGCTGATACGGGAGGGCATCCCCACGGGGCAGGCCCTGAAGCTGGGTATCATCAACAAAGCCTTCGAGCCCTTTGAGCGGCAGCTGGCGGCGGATACGGTGTGGGCCCGCATCCCCCAGGACGCCGGACGCAGCCAGCTGTTCGGAGTCTGATATGGACCGGCAGGAATTGCAGAGCCGCCGCGCCGCCAACCAGATCTGGAACGGTGCGGGCCGCTACGACGTGCCGCCGGAGCAGGCCGCCTTCGACGCCGACGGCGACCCCCGCCTGTATATGAACACCATCATCGGCCTTGCCAGCCGTGACTACGACTTCACCCGTTTCCAGCCCATGCTCCACACCTTTGAACAGCAGCCGCAGGGCGGCGTGTACGCCGATGTGTTCTGGATGGGGCTGGAAAACGCGCTGTATGAAAAGGAAGCGCCCCGACGTCCCGTGCTGACGGCCCTGCGGCAGGAGTACGCCCGTGCCCTGCTGGCGGAGGGCGGTGAGGGCGGACAGCCGCTGTCGCCGGAGGCAATACGCCGCGGCTGGGCCCAGCGGGTGCTGGGTCTGCCCCAGGACGGAGACGTGTCGCTTCGCGCCCTGCTGGACGAACTGGCCTTCTCCCCCGACTGGGATGAGCAGGCCGTGACCCGCCGAACGGAGGAGCTGCTGTACCAATACTTCCATCGGGCGCGGCGCAGCGTCACCGACCGCCAGTGGGCGGCATTTGCAGGCCGCTCCCTGACCAAGGGCGGCGGCATCCGGTTCGTGAAGCCCAACGCCCTGCGGGCCCTGTCCCATACCGAGGGCGGCGGCACAGGCGGCGTCCAGACGCCCCGCATCCTGTCGTTTCTGCAGGGCCGCACGCCGGAGCCTATCCTGCGGCGCTACGTGGAGGACTGCTTCGGCGTGTCCATGCTGACGCCATCGGAGCTGGCGGAGGCGGAGCGCCTATTGTGTACCGGCCCCCACCGGAACTGCCGCCTGCACTTCACCCGGGGCACGCCGCCGGACCGTCCCCCCAGCCCCGCCGCCGCGTGGGACGCGGAGCACTTCCGGCAGCAGCGGGCCAAAAACCGCGCCTACTACCAGGCCCATCTGGCTCAGAATCAGATGACGCTGCACCAGCTGACTCAGAAGCTCCAGAACGTCCTGCTGCTGCGGCAGGACGAGGATGGCGCAGCCGCCCGCAGCGGCCGCCTGCGGCCGGAGCTGACGTGGCGGGCCGCGGCGCTGGACGATGAGCAGGTGTTCCTGCGCCGCCAACCGGACCAGCCGGACGAGCTGTCAGTGGACATCCTGCTGGACGCCTCCGCGTCCCAGAATCTCCAGCAGGAGAAGCTGGCCACCCAGGCATACCTCATCGCGGAGAGCCTGACGCGATGCCATATCCCCGTGCGGGTCAGCTTTTTCTGCTCCGTCAGCGGCTGCACCGTGCTGCGTATCCTGCGGGACTTCGGGCATCCCGAGGAGAACGACGCCTGCTTCGACTACACCGCCGCCGGATGGAACCGCGACGGACTGGCCCTGCGGGCCATGGGATGGCTCATGCGGCGCAGCACCGTGGAAAACCGGCTGCTTCTGCTGCTGTCCGATGCCAGCCCCAACGATGACCAGCGCATCCCCATGGGCGCCCTGCCGCTGGGCGGGTACAGTTACAGCGGCAAGCGGGGTGTGGAGGACACCGCCGGCGAAGCGGCGGTGCTGCGGCGGCAGGGCATCCGCCCTGTCTGCATCTTCACCGGCTCCGATCAGGAGCTGGACAGTGCCCGCCGGATCTACGGCGCGGCGGTGGAGCGCATTCCCACCGCCGGATGGCTGGCCGACGCTGTCAGCCGCCTGCTGTGCGCCCAGCTGACACGCACGTAAAAAACAGGACCTTCGGCACTGCCGGAGGTCCTGTTTTTCGCTCTTTTCAGTTTTCCCAGCGCACCTGCATCTCCGTCACCAGCGGATAGCTCACCGGTGCGTCGCCGTCCAGATCGGCGCGGTGCATGTCCACGGCGGTGATCTGCCCGTTGTCGTAGGTGGTGTAGTAGTACACGCCGCGGTCGGCGTTGCAGCAGCCGGTGTACAGCGTCAGCTCGCAGGCCCCATCGTTCAGGCGGCAGCAGCCCCGCTGCTGCTCCACCGAGCCAAGGATGTGGAATAGCTGGCTCAGGCTCTCCATCTCGCCGTCGCCGGACACGGAATTGGCCCGCACAAAGGCCGCCCGCACAAAACGGGACTGGGAGGACAGATCTCCGGGCAGGCCCATGGCCCCCATGCCGCGGCTGTATGTCTCCAGCGGCAGGTCCGGCGCGAAGCGGTTCACCGGCGGCTCCGGCGACAGCTGTGCGTAGTTGTTCAGAGCGAACAGCTGCATGGGAAACGGCGGGTTGTTGGTCAGCACCCCCGCCGGATCGTCGTAGACACGGACGCCGTCGGCCACCGACTCCACCACGAGGCAGCCGGTCCGGTCCGCCACCATCCAGTGGAGCTAGGCGGCAGGCAGTCCGGCGCAGAAGGGCGTGTCGGTGATGTTCACCCGCTCCAGCAGCTGCCGCGCCTCCGCCAGCGTGGCGCAGCGCCCCAGCAGCCACGGGATCAGCTCGAACTGGGCCACATTCTCCCGCTCCGCCATGGGCGGATGGTACACCGCGTTGCCCACGAAGTTCAGTCCCGCGATGCACAGACCCTTCTCGTTCACCGCATCGTAGTACAGAGGGAAGCCATCCTGCATGTGGGCCATGCCGATCATGGCGTAGTGGGTCTCCAGCGCCGCGCCGTGCCGCAGGGGCAGGGGCCGGTTCCGGGGCATGATGACCACGCTCTCGCCGTAGGAGCGCTCATAGTCCAGGTTCCGCCCGAAGTAAAAATCCTTTGTCTGATATGTCGCCGCCGTACACATGGGCGTGCCTCCTTTGCTTTTTTCACAGTATGCCCTGCGGCGAGGGAAAAACTCGCCGCGGGGCATTTTTTCACATGCGCTTGTCCTTGTCCAGCACAGCCTGCACCGCCCCGTGGACCGCGGGCTCGAAGCCGCCCTGCTGGAGGGCCAGCAGGCCCTCCACCGTGGTGCCGCCCGGAGACGTGACCTGATCGATCAGCACCCAGGGCTGCTGACCGGACAGACGTACCATGCGGCCGCTGCCCTCCGCCATGGCCGCGGCGATCTCCACCGCCATGCCCTTGGGCATACCGGCCCGCACCGCCGCCTCCGCAAGTGCGTTGATATAGAGGTATGTATAGGCCGGCGCGGCGCCGCCGATGGCGCCCACGATGCCCATAAACTTCTCCGGCACCTCCACCGCCGTGCCGAAGGTGCCCAGCAGCCGCGCCGCCAGCGCCTTCTGCTCCTCCGTCACCTGTTCGCCGGCGCACCAGCCGGTGACGGATGCACCTACCACGGCGTTGATGTTGGGCATGGCGCGGACGATGCACCCATGGCCCAGCCGGGCCGACAGCCATGCCAGCTCCTTCCCCGCCGCCACGGACAGGAACAGCTTCCCCGCCGCCAGCGGCGCGATCTCCTCCAGCACCCCCTCCAATATCTGAGGCTTCACCGCCAGCACCACCACGTCGCTGCGCTCCAGCACCTCCCGGTTGGACGCGCACAGCCGCAGGCCGCAGCTCTCCGCCAGCGCCTTTGCCTTTTCGGGATGGGGGTTGTGGCCGCAGAGGGCCACGCCCTCCAGCTGCGCCGCCGCGATGCCCCGCACCATGGCGGACGCCATGTTGCCAAGACCGATAAATCCGATGACCATATGCGTTCCCTCCTTAGTGCGGCATGACCTGCACGATGCCCCGTGCGCAGTCCACGGACACCTGCACGCCATCGCTGAGACGGCGGGTAGCGTGTACCGCGCCGATGATCACCGGCTTGTGCAGCAGCAGGCCCACCGTGGCCGTGTGGCCCTCGGGGCTGATCTCCTCGCTGATGACGGCCGCCGCCTCCTTCATATAGGGCAGCAGGTCGTTGTTGGTATATGGCACCACCAGCACGTCACCGGCGCGGAACTTGTGGGGCACCTCCTCCGGTGTGCGGCAGACGCACAGGGGGCCGGACACCGTACCGTCGCCGATACCGGTGCCGTTGACCAGCGCGCCGCCCACCTGCTCGATACGGATCATATTGGTGGTGCCGGACACGCCCACCGGCACGCCGGCGGTGATGACCACCAGATCACCGTGCTTCACAAGGCCGGCCCGCTGCGCCGTCTCCACGGCGGAGTGTACCAGCTCATCGCTGTTCTCGGCCCGCTTCATCATGATGGGCACCAGGCCCCAGTACAACGCCATCTGACGCCGGATCTGGGGGTCCAGCAGCAGGGCCACCACCGTGGCCTCCGGACGGAACCGGCTGACCATCTGGGCCGTGATGCCCCCTTGGCTGACGGTGAGGATGGCATCGGCGCCGATGTCCTCCGCCGTGGTACAGGCGGCATGGGCCGTGGCCGCCGTCACAGACAGGTGGGTATGGGCGGGCAGCACCGCCACGCGGGAACAGTCGATGCTGCTCTCGGTCTTGCGGGCGATGGCGTCCATGGTCTTGACGGCCTCCACCGGATACCTGCCCGCCGCCGTCTCGCCGGAGAGCATGATAGCGCTGGTGCCGTCATAGATGGCGTTGGCCACGTCGGTGATCTCGGCACGGGTGGGACGGGGATTTTCGATCATGGAGTCCAGCATCTGGGTGGCGGTGATGACCGGCTTGCCGCAGGCCACGCACTGGGCGATCATATCCTTCTGGATGGCGGGGATCTCCGTAAAGTCGATCTCCACGCCCATGTCGCCGCGGGCCACCATGACGCCATCCGCCTCCGCCAGGATCTCCCGCAGGTTGCTGACGCCCTCCTGATTCTCGATCTTGGCGATGATGCGGATGTGAGAGTGTACGCTGTCCAGCACCCGCCGGATCTCGCGGATGTCCGCGGCGCAGCGGACGAAGCTGGCGGCGATGAAGTCGAAGCCCTGCTCCACGCCGAACAGGATGTCGTCCCTGTCCTGCTGGCTCATGTAGGGCATGGACAGCGACACACCGGGCACGTTGACGCCCTTGTGGTTCTTCATGGTGCCGTCGTTCTCCACGCGGCAGCGGATGGTCTTACTGGTGGTCTCCAGCACCGTCAGCCGCACCAGTCCATCGTCCAGCAGGATGGTGTCGCCTACGGTGACATCCTGGGGCAGCGCGGCGTAGCTGATGGCGCAGCGGGTCTCGTCGCCCTCCACGTCCTCATCGGTGGTCAGGGTGAACTCCTGCCCCGCCGTCAGCTCCACGGAGCCGTTTTTGAAGTTGCGCAGCCGCACCTCCGGCCCCTTGGTGTCCAGCATGGCCGCCACTGGCAGGTCCAGCTCCTCCCGCAGGGCCTTGACGGCGTCCAGCCGCACCTTGTGCTCGGGGTGGGTGCCGTGGGAGAAGTTGAAGCGGGCCACGTTCATACCGGCCAGCATCATCTCCCGCAGCACGCCCTCCCTGTCCGTGGCCGGGCCCAGCGTACATACGATCTTGGTCTTTCTCATGTTTTATGTGCTCCTTTCCAACGCGGGAAAGCGTTTGGTCATGTGATCGTTCCCATTCTCTTTTTTCTGCTGCCTATTTTAACAGTATCTGCCGCTGTGGGCAAGAGGATTCCTGACGGACAAAAGGCGACATTTGTCCACCCCCAGCGTCTGCTCCACCGTCCGGCGGAACGTCTCACGGCGGTCATCCGGCACGAAGGCCAGCGCTGTACCGGCGAAGCCGCCGCCGTGTACACGGACGGCACCCTGTCCGCCCAGAGCACGGCGGCACACGGCCAGCGTCACCGCCAGCGCCTGCTGCCGCGGGTCCCCCGATGTCACGTTCTGGAGATACTGCCATGACGACGCGCCGGAGGCGTTGACCAGCGCCAGAAACGCCGGAAAATCCCGTTTTCGCAGTGCCTCCGCCTCTGCGGCGGCGCGGCGGTTCTCGTCAAATACGTGGATGGCACGCAGCGCTGCCCGGTCTCCCGCGGCGGCCCGCACCGCCGGCAGGCGGCGGTAAAATTCCGTCTCGTCTACCTGCCGCAGCACCTCCGCGCCAAAGACACGGCACACCTGCTCCAGCTCCGCGGGAATGGCGGCGTAGTCCGCCGTCAGGTCCGCATGGTCTGCGCCGCTGTCCACGATGAACAGGCCGTATCCGCTGGCGCCGAGATCGCAGTCGATACGCTCCATCGCCGGATGGACAGGGTCCGCAAAGTCCATATACACCAGCCCGCCCACGCTGGAGGCCATCTGGTCCATCAGGCCGCAGGGCTTGCCGAAATAGTCTCTCTCCGCCGTCTGGCCCATGCGGGCGATGTCCTCCGGTGATACGCTCCCGCCGCAGCACAGGCCGCTGAACACCCTGCCCAGCAGCACCTCGAAGGCGGCGGAGCTGGAAAGCCCCGATCCCACCGGTACCTGAGACGTGACACGCATGTCCAGCCCCGTCAGGGCCGCGCCCCGCCGGATGAACTGGGCCGCCATGCCCCGCACCAGCGCCGCCGTGGTGTTCCGCTCCTCCGGCCGGGGCGTCCAGTCCCCCAGCGCCACCTCCACCGGTGCAAAGCCCTGGGAAAAGACGCGGATCACACCGTCATGGTTGGGCGTCACCGCCGCCCGCATCTCCAGATCCACGGCGGCGGCCAGCACGCAGCCGTGCTGGTGGTCGGTGTGGTTGCCGCCCAGCTCCACCCGTCCGGGTGCGGAAAAATACTGCTCCATCTCGGTCCCTCCCGTCTCGTTCTCCCTGCATCATAGCCCGCCGTTCCGCCGCTGTCAACCGCTCTTGCATTTCCTACCATATCGGTATATAATAGGGGTATCTTATGACAAGGGGGCGTTCCCATGATCTCCACCAAGGGCCGCTACTCCGTCCGCATCCTGCTGGATCTGGCGGAGCACCACAACGGCGGCTATATTCCCATGAAGGAGGTGGCCGCGCGGCAGGACATCTCCCTGAAATACATTGAGCGCCTGATGCCCGCCCTGAAATCGGCAGGGCTCATCGACAGCGTCCACGGCGCAGGCGGCGGCTACCGCCTGACCCGCCCGCCGGAGGAGTACAGCCTCTGGGAAATTCTGACGCTGGCGGAGGGCGACCTGGCGCCGGTATCCTGTCTCCAGCGGAACGCCGCACCCTGCCGGCAGGCGGCGGAGTGCCGCACCCTGCCGGTGTGGCGGGGATACTACGACATGACGCGGCAGTACTTCTCCGACATCACGCTGGCGGACCTGATGAACACGCCTCAGGGCGACAACTACGTCATCTGAAAAAACCTCCCACGGCGGGGCCGTGGGAGGTTTTTTGCGCCGCAAAAGGCAGAGTGCCGAAGCACTCCGCCTTTCTATATCGCTGCGTTATCAGTCCGCGAACAGCGGCGTGGACAGGTAGCGGTCGCCGGTATCCGGCAGCAGGGCCACGATGGTCTTACCCTCGTTCTCGGGGCGCTTGGCCAGCTCGATGGCCGCCCACAGCGCCGCGCCGGAGGAGATACCCACCAGCACGCCCTCGCTGTGACCTACCTCCTTACCCAGCTTGAAGGCGTCGTCGTTGTCCACAGGGATGATCTCGTCATACACCTTGGTATCCAGCACGTCGGGCACGAAGCCGGCGCCGATGCCCTGGATCTTGTGGGAACCGGCCACGCCGGTGGACAGCACGGCGGAGGACTTGGGCTCCACCGCCACCACCTTTACGGCGGGGTTCCGGGACTTCAGGTACTGGCCCACGCCGGTGACGGTGCCGCCGGTGCCGACGCCGGCCACGAAGTAGTCCACCTTGCCGTCGGTATCGGCCCAGATCTCGGGGCCGGTGGTCTCAAAATGGGCCTTGGGGTTGGCGGGGTTCACGAACTGGCCGGGTACGAAGCTGTCGGGGATCTCCTTGGCCAGCTCGTCGGCCTTGGCAATGGCGCCCTTCATGCCCTTGGCGCCCTCGGTCAGCACCAGCTCCGCGCCGTAGGCCTTCATCAGCTGGCGGCGCTCCACGCTCATGGTCTCCGGCATCACGATGATGATCCGGTAGCCCCGGGCGGCGGCCACGGAGGCCAGACCGATGCCGGTGTTGCCGGAGGTAGGCTCAATAATGACGCTGCCCTCCTTCAGCAGGCCCTTGGCCTCGGCGTCGTCGATCATGGCCTTGGCGATACGGTCCTTGACGCTGCCGGCGGGGTTAAAGTACTCCAGCTTGGCCAGCACCTTGGCCTTCAGGCCGAACTTCTTCTCAATATGGGTCAGCTCCAGCAGGGGGGTCTTACCGATCAGCTGGTCAGCGGAAGTGTAAATGTTAGACATAACGATTCTCCTTTTCTATATCACATATATGTTGTTTATTTCAGATGGCCTGCGGTGCGCTCCGGCGCGGAAAACAGCTGCCGCCGCAACATCGGAGATACGTATGCCCTTTCCGGCGTCTCATGGCCCGCCCTCCCTTTTGTTTCGTAATTACTACCTATCCGGTAGGTTGGTTACGTTATACCACGCATGCCGGTATTTGTCAACAGGGAATTTGTATTTCGCGGAAAATCTTTTCACCCGCCGCGGCGCAGGGCATAGAATGAGAACGGAGAGGCTCTCTCCGTATTTTTTGTGACAGGAGGTCACAGGTTTTATGAGCATACATCTCCGTCATGCTGCCGCCTGCTATCAGGCTCCCGACGGGGAGGTGGAGGCGGTACGCGACGTATCCTTTGACGTGGCGCAGGGGGAGTTCGTCAGTCTGGTGGGGCCCTCCGGCTGCGGCAAGTCCACGCTGCTGAGCGCCATCGCCGGGCTGGAGCCGCTGACCGGCGGTACCGTCAACGTGGCGGGCCAGCCGGTGACGGGCCCCTCCCGCCGCGTTGGGTTCATGCCCCAGCGGGATCAGCTGTTTGAGTGGAAGAGCATCTGGGACAACGTAACGCTGGGTCTGGCGGTGCAGCGCGAGAGAGGGAGCGCCGCCTATGACCACGTGCGGGAGCTGCTGGACCGCTACGAGCTGTCGGGCTTTGCGGGAAAGCGGCCCTGCCAGCTGTCCGGCGGCATGCGGCAGCGCTGTGCGCTGATCCGGACACTGGCCTCAGATCCGGAGATCCTGCTGCTGGATGAGCCGTTTTCCGCGCTGGACTATCAGACGCGCCTTGCGGTATCGGCGGACATCTGGCGTATCATCCGCCAGGAGGGCAAGACGGCTCTGCTGGTGACTCACGACATCGCGGAGGCGGTGAGCATGTCCGACCGCGTGGTGGTGCTGTCCGCCCGCCCCGCCGTGGTGAAAACCGTGCTGGACATGGGCGCGCTGCGTGGCCTGCCGCCGCTGGAGCGGCGAAGCACACCGGAGTTCCACCGCTATTTCGACTTGATATGGAAGGAGCTGGACGTTCATGGCTGACACTTCCCTGTCGCCCCGCCGTCTGGCCTATCTGGCCGGTGTACGGCGGCAGAAGCGGCGGGTCCGCATCTGGCAGCTCGCGCTGCTCATCGGCCTGTTCGGCTTTTGGGAGCTGAGCTGCCGCACCGGCCTGTCCGATGGCTTTCTGGTCAGCTGCCCCAGCCGCATGGCCGCCACATTCTGGTCGCTGTGCCGCTCCGGTCAGCTGCTGCACCACATCGGCGTGTCGTGTCTGGAGACGGTGCTGGGTTTCACCGCCGGCACCCTGCTGGGCACGGCGGCAGCCATCCTCATGTGGTGGTCGGACACGGCGGCCCGCATTTTAGACCCGTATCTGGTAGTGCTGAACGCCCTGCCCAAGACGGCACTGGGCCCCATCTTCATCGTCTGGATGGGCGCCGGGGCGGGGGCCATCGTCACCATGACGCTGGCCATCTCGCTGATCGTGACGATTCTGAACATGTATACCGGCTTTCGGGCCACCGATCCGGAAAAGGTGCGCCTGATGCGCACGCTGGGAGCCACACGGCGTCAGATCCTGTGGATGCTGGTGTTTCCCGCCAACTGCCCCACCCTGTTTTCCACGCTGAAGGTCAACGTGGGCCTGTCGTGGGTGGGCGTCATCATGGGTGAGTTTCTGGTCTCGCGGGTCGGTCTGGGCTATCTCATCGTCTACGGCTCTCAGGTATTCAACATGGATCTGGTGATGACCAGCGTGCTGATCCTGGCGGCTGCGGCGGTGCTGATGTACCTGCTGGTGCTGCGTGCGGAAAATATCCTGAATCACTATTGGGGGGTACGATCATGAAGAAACTGTTGACATTTTTCTGCGTCGCCGCCCTGCTGCTTCCGGTGCTGCTCACCGGCTGCGGCAGCGGCGGTGCCACCACGGTGCGGCTCAACGAGGTGACACACTCCGTGTTCTACGCGCCGCAGTACGTGGCCATGAGCCTGGGCTTCTTCGCCGACGAGGGGCTGAACGTGGAGCTGACCAACGGCGGCGGGGCGGATAAGGTCATGACCGCCGTGGTGTCCGGCAGCGCCGACATCGGCCTGGCGGGGCCGGAGAGCTGCATCTATATCTACAATCAGGGCAAGGACGACCACCCCGTGATCTTTGCCCAGCTCACCAAGCGGGACGGCTCGTTCCTGGTGGGCCGCACCGGCGGCAGCTTCTCCTGGGAGGACCTGCGGGGCGCCACGGTCATCGGCGGCCGCAAGGGCGGTGTGCCGGAGATGACGCTGGAGTACGTCATGAAGCAGAACGGCGTGGTGCCGCAGGTGGACGCGGTGGTGGACACCTCCGTGCAGTTCAACATGATGGCCGGTGCCTTCACCGGTGGTCAGGGGGACTATGTGACGCTGTTTGAGCCCACCGCCACCGAGGTGGAGCGGGCCGGTCACGGCTACGTCCTGTGTTCCATCGGCGAAGCCTCCGGCGAGATCCCCTATACTGCCTATTTCGCCAGCCAGAGCTATATGGCCGCGCATCCCGACGTGGTGCAGGGCTTCACCAACGCCATTGCCCGGGCCCAGCGCTGGATCGCGGAGCACACGGACCGCGAGGTGGCGGAGGCCATCTGCGATCAGTTCCCCGACACCAGCCTTGACGTGCTGGAGGCCGTCACGGCCCGTCACCGGCAGATCGACGCCTGGAACGAGGTACCCCGCATGGAGCAGTCCGCGCTGGAGCGTCTGGAGACCGTGATGACCGAGGCCGGTGAGCTGCAGAAGGAGGACTGGGTGGACTTCACCCAGCTGGTAGACAACAGCTACGCGGACAAAGCCGCCGTACAGCTGGGATAACCCGTCTGCGTCAGGCGTAACACATCATGAAAAAAGAGGGAGAACGCTCCGCGTTCTCCCTCTTTTTTATTTACGCATCGTCCGTCTCCTCCGCGGGCCGCGCGCTCTTCCCGCTGCTGGCCACGTACAGACCCTCGCACCTCTGCTGGGCCGCTGTCAGTGTCTCGATGGCCCGCTCCATGGCATCCATGGCCGCCAGATACATCGCCTTGCAGTCCGCCATTTTCGTCCTCCCTTTCTTATTTGATATCTTTTTGATATCATTTTGAATTCTTATTATACGGCATCGGAATGATATCATCAAGCCATCAAATTGAAGTGGGTGATGTCATGGCAAACTACTATACGCCGTTTTCGCTGCGGGTCTCCGAGGAACTGCTGGACAAGGTGAAGCAGCTCGCGGCCGCGCACAAGCGCTCCGCCAACAAGGAGATAGAGTTCGCGCTGGAGCAATACGTGGCCGCCTACGAACAGGAGCACGGGAGCATCCGCCTGCCGCCGCAGGCGTAGCGTCTCATGAAAAAAGAGGGAGAACGCTCCGCGTTCTCCCTCTTTTTTCAGCTCAGTGCGCTGATGATGCTCTGGTACTTGTTGATGTCCGAGCCGCCGTTCCACGTCATAAAGCCGCCGCTGCAGCCGGTGTCCCGCAGAGCTCGGACCTCCGCCGCCACCTCCTCCGCGCCGTAGGTGTTGTACGGCTCGCGGATGGCGTTGTAGGCCTGTATCCATGTGCGCACCGCCGCCGGAGAGGCTGTCTCCGCCTGCCGCGCCGCCGCGGCCGCGCCGAACATGTGTACCGTGTCGTAGGGGTGCTCCCAGGGCTTGTAGTCCCCCTGGGCGCTGTAATGGTCGGGATAGGGCATGCCGGAGATGGCGTCCACCGCCGCGCTGATGGCCGGCCAGTACTGGCCGCAGGCGGTGACGTAGGGATTGGCGCACTCGCCGAACACGTCGCCGGACAGATAGTACCCCGCGCTGTGGAGCCGCTCCGCCGCGTACAGCAGGAATCTCTGCACCGCCTGGGCCTTGCTCTCGCCGTAGGCGTTGCGGTAGTCGATGGTCCCCGCCTTCTCGTAGCTATACGCCCCATCGGGGAAGCGGATATAGTCGAACTGGATCTCGTTGAAGCCCAGAGCCGCCGCCTCCAGCGCCAGATCCACCTTGTACTGCCACACCGTCCGGTCGTAGGCGCTGGGCCAGTACATGGAGCTGATCTTCAGAGGCGTACCCTCCAGGTCGCAGATGACCTGCTCCGGATGGTCCGCCGCCAGATGGGCGTCGTTGAACACGGTAATGCGTCCGATGAGGTAGTATCCCGCAGCCTTCAGCTTCTGAATGTTGGTCTGGAAGTTTTCTCTGGTGTCCATGGCCGCCGCGTAGGCGGACGGGCTGTACTGCTGCATCACCGGTGAGGCGTAGGACACGGCGGTACCGTCTACGATGTCCACCACGAAGGCGTTGACGCCGCTGCCCTCCGCCACGCGCAGGTAGCTGTCGGCGTACTGGACGGCGGAGCCGTTGAGGTACAGGGCCCGCACCTCATCGGGCATGACGTTGCCCTCGATGGCCCCCTTCTCCACAGGGTAGTAGTCCAGCCCCGCTGCATCGCCGCCGCCCCAGCTGTCGCCGCGGGAGGCGTGGAGCTGATACAGCTCCGCATCGTACTGGGCCAGAGCCTCGTCCTCTGTCATGCGGACGTTGGCAGCGGCGATATAGCCCTCGCCCCGCTGGCAGGACACCTGCCAGCGCAGCACCTCGCCGTTTTCGTCCAGCCCGTCGAAGCCGGTGACGGCGAGGGCCATGCCCTTTTCCACGGCGCAGCCCGGGACAGCCCCGGTCTCATCCAGCAGGCTCATGCCCCGCAGAGCGTACACCGTCTCCACCTGTACCGTCCGGCTGAGATCATCGGCCAGATGGGACGCGTCCAGCAGGACGTACCCCTCGCCGTTGACCACGCGGACGCGGCCGTCCTCACGGGGCGTCTCCACGTCTGCGGCCACGTAGGCCACCTGACTGCCCCGCACCAGTACGCCCAGCTCCGCGCCGCTGTCGGCGTCGTACACCGGCGCGGACGCCGTCTCCGACGCCACGTAGCCGATGGCCGTCTCCGGCGCCTTCGGCGGCTGCAGCTGCCGGTAGATATACACGCCCAGAACGGCCACCGCCGCCAGCGCCAGCAGGATAAAGAGGATCCCCGCGGTGCGGCCGGCGCTGCCGGTTTTCTCTTTTGTTGACATAGGCAAATTCTCCTTGTGCTCGTTGGTGTTACAGCGGACATTATACGATATTTTCCGCCATATTTCCACCCTGTTCTTCCTGCGGCGGCAAAATTTCCCCCTTTTTCCGTTTTTCCCCGCATTTCCGGTAGACAACAGCGGGAACGAATGGTATACTGTCAGTGATTATTATGTAAATCAGCGGCGTTCTCCGCCGCTTTGACGACTACTGAAAAGGCAGGGTGTATGCGATGAAAAGGATGAAGCGGAGCACCGCCATGGTGCTGGCCGCCGCCGTGGTGCTGAGCCTGCTGGCCACGGCGCTGCTGGCCGCCAGCAAGAACTGGCAGGACGCGGGACTGGGCGACCTGAGCCAGTACTACGAGACGGGCAACAGCGCCGACCCCGGCTACGTCTCCACCGTCCGCGGCGACAGCGGCGGCACGTCCTACGGCATCTATATGTTCGCCAGCAACGCCGGCACGCCCCTGAGCTTCGTCCAGTGGCTGCAGGAGTTCAAGTCCGGCTCCATCTACCGCGACATGGGCGACACGCTGTATAACGCCTACGCCTACGACCGCAACGGCAAGTACTCCCCTGGCTACGGCAGCAATTTCAACGCCACCTGGCGCAGCGTGGCTGACGACTACCCCGACGAGTTCATGCAGTCCCAGAAGGACTATTGGGAGACCCACGCCTATGCGGACCTGCTGAAGAACATCAAGTCCGCCGTCCCCTCCTTCGATCTGGATGACTACTCCGTGGCTCTGCGCAATGTGTTCTGGAGCCGCAGCGTCCACCACGGCGCAGGTGTGATCCGCGGCGCCAGCAGCAGCGATGGGCGCAGCGGCGCCACCGGCGTCATCCTCCGTGCCTTCGACTCTCTGGGCGGCTTCAAGAACCAGAGCGAGGCCCAGCTGATCCAGGCCATCTACGCCGAGTGCAGCCGTCTGGACAAGACCCCCGAGCCCAAGCGCATGGCCGGCGACGCCGCCAGCAAATACGGCGTATCCGGCCAGTCCATGGCTTATTTCAGCGCCAACTCCGGCGACGTGCAGCTCAGCGTGTACAGCCGCCTGCACGTCAATGAGCCGGCGGACGCACTGGTAATGCTCTACGCCAACTCCGACGCCCCGCTGGCCGACGGCGCCTACCGCCTGTCGCCCCGCGGCACTACGGACCGCGGCATGGCCGCCGACCTGTCGGGTCTTACCAAGATCTCCTCCGCCGCCTCCGTGCAGCTGACGTACTTCGCCAGCGGCTACTACACCCTGACGGTGGGCGATAAGCGCCTCAGCGATAACGGCGGCAAGGTCACGCTGGCCTCCGCCACTGCCGGCAACGAGCAGATGTGGGCCCTCACCGGCGACAGCCCCTACTATCTCCAGAACCGCGCCACCGGCCGCTATCTGGCGCTCGCGGACAACAGCGTGTCCACTGTGAAGGACAGCGCCGGCGCCACCAAGCTCCAGCTCACCGCCGATGGCAGTGTCTGGGGCTCCGAGGGTCTGTTCTACCCCGGCAGCGAGGGCAAGGAGACCCAACTGCTGGCCAATAAATCCTCTTACCCCGTCCGCGGCGTCATCACCAGCAGCCTGCCCATCACCAGCGTCACCGTGAAGGCGGTGTCCTCCAGCGGCAGCACCGGCTTTACCGCCACCAGCAGCATCAAGGGCACCGCCTACTCCTACGACCTGTGGAAGCTGGACAGCGCCTGCGCCTTCAGCCGCCTCAGCGTCGGCGAGTACACCCTGACCATCACCGCGACAAACAGCGCAGGCACCGTGACTCTGGCGGAGTCCCAGTTCAAGGTCAACGCCAACAGTTCCTTCAGCCCCGGCGACCTCTCCGACGAGGAGTACGCCGTGTCCTTCCAGATAGGCGACGTGGTGGTCGAAAGCCGCATGTACCGCCTTACCGACACCTATGGCGAGCTGCCCACGGTGGACGAGGCCGGCTTCCAGGGCTGGTACCGCGAGGACGGCACGGAGATCTCCCCCAACTCGCCGGTGGCCGCCTCTAACCACACGCTTTACGCCCGCTTCGGCGACCTCTACACCGTCACCTTCCAGGTGGACGGCGAGACGGTCCGCACCTTCAAGCTGGCCAAGGGCGATCTCATCACCGCCCCTGCCAACCCCGTGAAGGCGGCGGACAGCAAGTACACGTACAGCTTTAAGAACTGGGTGGATCAGAACGGCGACGTTTTTGCCGCCAAGGCCACCTACATGGGCACCAAGGACATCACCTACACCGCCCAGTTCACCAAGACCGCCAAATCCGACCACGGCAGCATCGATCCCACGGAGCCCTCCGGCGCGTTCCTCACCGGTATCGCGCCCCAGACCTCCGTCAAGGCGCTGAACGACTCCGGCTACACCGTGTATGACGGCAAGAAGGAGATCACCTCCGGCTACGTGGGCACGGGCATGACCGCCGTCGACGGCAGCTCCAGCCTGACCATCGTCGTCACCGGCGATGTCACCGGCGACGGCCGCATCACCATCACCGATGTGGTCAAGCTCCAGAACTACGCCGCCGGCGCAGGCGACCTGAACGAGGCCGCTCTGAAGGCCGCCGACATCAACGGCGACGGCCGTGTCACCATCACCGATGTGGTCCAGGCGGCCCAGGTCACCGTGGGCCAGCGCACCATCTGAGCAGGAGGTACTCCATGAAAAACATGAAAAGCAAACTGCTTCGCACCGCCCTTTCCCTGGTCACAGCGTGCCTGCTGGTGCTGGCCATCCTGCCCCAGCGGGCGGAGGCCGCCGGCGCGTCCCTCTCCGGCAGCAGCAGCGTTCAGGCCGGCAATTCCGTGACGCTGACCCTGTCCGTGGACAGTAAGATCCTCGGCCTGACGGCGGACCTGAACTGCGGCGACGGCCTGACCTTCACCAACTACTCCTGCTCCGTCAGCGGCTGGAGCATTCTTGTGAACCAGAACCATTTCAGCGTCTATGGCACCAACAGCGCCAGCGGCGGCATCATCACCGTGACGCTGAAGGTGTCCTCCAGCGTTCAGGGCGGCGCGGCCCTCAGCGCCAGCTTCAGCAATATCGTGGCCTCCGACGGCGAGACCGACATCGACGTGGGCACCGCCAGCTGGACCGGCAGCGTGGCCGCCGCGCCCAGCGGTGACTGCACCCTGTCCGCCATCATGTGCGGCAACGCCACCCTGTCCCCCGCCTTCTCCTCCGGCACCACGTACTACACTGCCAAGGTCCCTTACAGCGTATCCAAGCTGAGTCTGGATTATAACCGCAACGACAAGGGGCAGACCGTCAACATCAGCGGCAATGACCTGGCCGTAGGCGTCAATACCGTCACCCTGAAGGTCACGGCGGCCAACGGCACCACCAAGTCCTACGTCATCGAGGTCACCCGCAAGCAGGACCCCAACTACAAGGCCTCCACCGATGCTGCTTTGTCGGCGCTGGGCATTGAGGGTGCGACCCTCAGTCCCGCCTTCAGCAGCACCGTCCACGACTATGTGGCCTATGTGCCCTTTGAGACAAAAACGGTGAAGGTCAACGCCTCCGCCAACGACAGCAAGTCCAGCGGCATCACCGGCACCGGCGACATCACGCTGGACAAGGAGGGTGACAACCCCATCTCCGTGGTATGCACCGCCGAGGACAAGACCACCAAACTGGAGTACACCGTCCATGTGGTCCGTATGCCGGAGTACACCGGCACCCTGCCTGTGATCTCCGCGGCGGAGCCGGAACCGGAGCCTGAACCGGAGCCCGAGCCCGAACCGGAGACTCCCATGCTCCAGATCCCCGTGAGCATCAAGCTGCCCCTGCTGGGCGAGGTCCGCACCGTGGTCGCCCTGATCGGCGGCGTGGTGCTGGTGGCCGCCCTGCTGTTCCTGCTTGGCCTGTTCATCGGCCGCGGCACCGGCGGCGGTCCCGATGATGACGGCAGCGGCCCCGATGACCGCGATGACCGCCCCGACCGCGGCGGCAGAGACCACCGCGAGGAGCGCGAGGAGCGCCGCGAGCGCCGTCACCCCGCGCCGGAGCGTTCCCGCCCCGCCCCCCGCATCGTGCCCCGTCAGGCGGAGCCGGTACAGCAGCCCGCTCCCAAGGCCCGTGACTGGAAGGACTTCGACATCCCGCTGGACGATGAGCCCACCGTCAGGCCCGCGCCTCAGCCCGCCGCTCCCGACAAGGACCTGCTGAAGGACACGGTGGATCAGGTACTGGCGGACGAGCCCACCCCCAAGGATGAGGAGGATGTGCGCACCATGTCTCTGGAGGATCTGCTGAAGGATATTCGCAGCATGTAACAAAAAAGAGTACGGACGCTTTCGCGTCCGTACTCTTTTTTGTTACAGCGCCCCCTTGGGGCAGCTCTTCACACACTCCATGCACAGAATGCACTCCGTGCCGTTGACCCGCCGGCGGGAGTTGTCCGTCATGTCCACCTCCATGGGGCACGCCCTTCTGCACCGCCCGCAGGACACGCATTTGCTCTTGTCGCAGGTGATACGGAGCAGGGAAAAATAGCTCATGGGCTTTAAGAACACCGTCACAGGGCACAGGTACTTGCAGAAGGCGCGGTTGTCCCGAAACGCAAAGGCCAGCAGGATACCTGCCCCGTAGTACAGTGCGTTGCCGATGACAAAGGCCCAGAACATGATGCGCTCCAGGTGCCCCACATTGGCCAGAAACAACGCCGCCACAAAGACCAGCGACAGCGTGAACGTCACGTACCGCAGCCAGCCGATGGGCTTCCGCGGCGTCTGCGGCACTTTGTAGGGCAGGAAGTCCAGCACCATGGCCGTCCAGCAGGCGTACCCGCACCAGCCTCGCCCAAACAGCAGCGGCCCGAAGATCTTGGCCACGGCGTAGTGGATGGTGGCCGCCTCGAACACGCCGGTGAACAGGTAGTACCAGAACCCCTCGATCTGCATATTCTCCCCGCAGATCAGGCCCAGATACACCAGCATGTACGATCCCACCAGCAGCTGCGTCACCCGTCGGGCGTGCTTGTATTTTCCCACGAACAGCGCCGTCCCCAGGGCGATAGAGCCGCCGATATAGCTAAAATTAAAGAGGTAGAACAGGTTGTCCTTGGTGAGCCACAGCACCACGGCCACCGTCTCGAACACCGCCAGCAGCGCCAGCGAGGGCAGATACTTCTTCATACCCTTACTGCCCTCTGCGGAGCAGGGAGGCCGCCTCGCGGGCCGCCGAAGCCGCGTCCTCGGTGTAGGCATCTGCGCCGATCTCGTCGCAGAAGCTCTGGCTGATAGGCGCACCGCCCACCAGGATCTTCACCCTTCCGCGGATGCCCATCTCCTCCGCCAGACGCACCACGTCCCGCATCTCCTGCATGGTGGTGGTCAGCAGGGAGGAACAGGCGATGATGCCGCAGTTCTGGTGCAGCGCGGCCTCCACGAATTTCTCCGGTGCCACGTCCACGCCCAGGTCCACCACCTCAATGCCGCTGCCCTCCATCATGATCTTCACCAGATTCTTGCCGATGTCGTGCATATCGCCCCGCACCGTACCGATGCAGGCGCGGCCCAGCTTCTCCGTGCCGCTGCCGGCCATGCGGGGCCGCAGCAGCTCCAGAGCTGCCTGCATACACCGCGCCGCCATCAGCATCTCCGGCACGAAGGCGATACCGGCGGAAAAGTCCACGCCCAGCCGGTCCATGCCCCGCATCAGCCCGCCGGACAGGATGTCCGCCGCCGCAATGCCCTGATCCAGCGCCTCCCGGCACAGGGCCAGCACCTTTTTCTGCTGTCCCCGCTGCAAGGCCGCCGCCACGCGGTCCAGCGCGTTGTCGCCGCTCTCCGCAGTCCGGACGGCATCGCCGCTCTCCTTCTGCGCCAGCACCCGCCGCGGCACCGGCGGCAGATCGAACTTCGGCAGGTGTACCTGCCGGTTATACCCGTCGATGGCCTCGTCGATATACCGGTCCACGTGGGGATACACCGCCCCCGCCAGTCCGTAGGTGATGGATGGGATGAAGTGCCCCAGCGGCCCGCAGGACGCCAGCACGTTCTTTGCGTAGTCCCGTATCTCCTCCGGCGACGCGTCGGCGCGGTCGATGGCGGCACCTATGCCGCCCATCAGCACCAGTCTCCCCCTCAGCTGCCGCTGTAAGGCGGGGATATCGTTCTCCGGCAGCACGCCCTGCCACACCTGGATGCCGAGCTCCGCCATGTCCTCCACGATAGGCACCAGATAGGAATCGGCGTGGTGGACGGCGATGCAGCCCCGGGACCGGATGTACCCATAGAACCGGCGGTACGGCTCCTTGAAAAACTCCCGCCACATCTCCGGCTGCATGAACAGGGCGTTCTTGGTGCCCCAGTCGTCGTGGGAGAAGATGACGTCCGGCTGCAGGTTGTCGATGAGCAGCTTCACATATCCCAGCCGGTACTCCGTGATGTACTCAATGAGCTCGTGCATCTCCTGCGGGTGCTCGTACAGCGCCGTCAGCGTGTCCTCAAAGCCCATCAGGAAATGGCACTGTTCAAAAATACCGGTGCCCATGAACCCTGCCAGCAGCTTCTCCTGCCCGCATGCCTCCCGCGCCTGCTGCCGGACGGCCTCCCAGCCCTCCGTGCAGTTGGCCGCCAGATCCGGCGCATGCACCGTCTCCCGCCACCGCGTCACGTCGGGACACACCGCAAGGCCATCGTGGGTGACGGGCATGGGCCCCGGCGCGTCCTCCGGAAAGCTGATGGTGGTGCCCCACCGGTCCACGCTGACGGTACCCCGCTTCCGGTTGCCCCGCAGGTAGGTGTTGATGGGATCGCCCAGGCACATGTGCAGCGCCTCGTACTGCCGCAGCAGCCGGTCCGGCTGTCCGTCCGGCTTCAGAAGCTCCAGAAAGATCTCTTTCGCTGTCATCATCGCGCTCACCTCACAAAGACTCTTGACAAAGCAGCCCCGCACTGCTTAAAGTAGTGGTATCATTATAGAAATCTGGTTCCCCCCTGTCAAGTACGGCGCGGCCCTTTCATCCCATCACGGAGGTATTCACATATGGAACTGCATTTTCCCCTTATTCTGGACGGTGCCACCGGTACGGAGCTGCAAAAGCGCGGCTACGCCGGCGACGTCAGCGCGGAGCAGTGGGTGCTGGCCCATCCGGACAGCATCCTGTCCATCCAGCGCGATTACGTGGCCGCCGGCAGTCAGGTGCTCTACACCCCCACCTTCGGCGGCAATGCCGTGAAGCTGGCGGAGCACGGCGTAACGGAGGACACCGCCGCCTATAACCGCCGTCTGGCGGACCTGTCCCGTCAGGCCGCGGACGGCAAGGCCCTGCTGGCCGGAGACCTGTCTCCCACCGGCCTGTTTCTGGCCCCTCTGGGCAGCGCCTCCTTCGACCAGCTGGTGGACGCCTACGCCCAACAGGCAGCCGGACTGGAAGCCGCCGGTGTGGACCTGTACGTCATTGAGACCATGATGACCCTGTCCGACGCCCGTGCCGCCGTGCTGGCCGTGCGCAGCGTCTCCGCCAAGCCCATCTTCGTCACCTTTACCTGCGACCAGAATGGCCGCAGCATCTCCGGCACCGACATCACCGCCGCCCTGCTGGTATTGCAGGGCATGGGCATCGACGCCTTCGGTCTCAACTGCTCGGCGGGGCCGGACCAGATGCTGCCCCAGCTCCGCCGCCTGCGGGAGTATGCCCGCATCCCCCTGATCGCCAAGCCCAACGCCGGCATGCCCACCATCGTGAACGGCAAGGCGGTGTACGACTGCACGCCGGAGCAGTTCACCGCGCTGGTGCCGGACATGCTGGCCTCCGGCGTCATGATCTTCGGCGGCTGCTGCGGCACCACGCCGGAGCATATTGCAGCCCTGCGCGGTGCGCTGGACGGCGCGGCCATCACGCCTCCCGCCCCGCTGCACACAGATCTGCTGCCCGCCGCCACAGAGAAGCTCCCCGCCCTGCTGCCCGCCGACGCTGCCCACGGGCCGGTACTGGACGTGACCCCCGGTCTGGAGGATGCCCTGTCCGACGCGCTGGAGCGGGACGACCCCATGGTGGCCCTCCGCGTTGCCTCCATGGCGGACGTAAACGCGCTGGCGGACTGCCAGTACCTGCTGACAAAGCCCCTGTGCCTGGTCTGCGGCGATGCCGCCGTGCTGGAGCAGGCCCTGCGGGTCTATCAGGGCCGCGCCCTGTACGAGGGCAGCCTGCCGGAGTCCGTTCTCCGGCCCCTGTCCGACAAATACGGCCTGCTGTTCTGAACCGCATAAAAAGAGGGACGCTTCCCTTGGGGAAGCGCCCCTCTTTTTCTCATTTTTCGGCCTTCATGCGGAAGGTATAAATGCCATCGGCGCACACGGTGCCGCCGTCGTCCTCCACCCACGCCCGCATCACCACGATGCTGTGACCCATCCGCACCGCCTCCGCGTGGGAGGTCAGCGTACCGCCTACCGCGCCCGCCGCCAGAAACCGCACGTCGCAGGTGACGGTGCGGCACAGTGCGCCGCGGCTGCACGCCGCCGTCCCCGCCACCTGATCCATCATGGTGCAGTACACGCCGCCGTGTACGATACCCATGGGGTTGCCGTGCCGCACCTCGGTGTGCAGCTCCCCACGGGCCCAGCCCTCGCCCATGGCCACGATGCGCATGCCGTTCTCCACGCCGAAGGTGTCCTTCTGGTTGGCCCGCTTCATCACGTCCGCATACAAAATTTCCTTTTCCTGCTCTGTCATTTGCTCCTTATCCTTCCGCTATCAGCGTCATCTCGCCCAGCACCACATACCGGTAGTTGTCCGCCTCGTAGGAGCAGGTACACAGCCCCACGATGCGTCCCGTGGGGATGCCCCGTCCCGCGTAGAACGTGGACTGGCTGATGAACCGCTCCAGATCCACAGTCTGGAACGATGTGTTGAATACCTCGTGCTCTCCGGGCACAATGAGGCCCGCGAACAGATCCACCCGATACGTCCCCGCGTTGGTGTAGACGTAGAGACACGGGTGCGCGTCGTAATACCACTGCTCCTTGTAGCCGTCGATGGACGCGAACATAGTGCGGTCCTTCATGTGGTGGCCGTACAGCATATTGCACTGTGCGCTGAAATCCCGCGGCGCCCGGGCGTCCAGAAAGATGGTGCCGTACTCGCTGTAATTGCCGTCCAGATCGTGATGCAGGTAGTATTCGTTGTTGCCATCGTAGGCGATCGGATAGCTGATGGGCGTTCCCGGACAGTACACGTAGCCGACGATGTCGGGATAGCGGGCCTGCCACCAGCTCAGGTCGATGTCCGCCGGCGGGCCGCTGTGCAGCGCCTTTTCCACCGTCTCGTCCACACTGTCCCGCAGCTGCTGCACCGCCGCATCCAGCGGCTCTGCGGCGGACAGCGCCGCCTCCATCGCCGTACCGGCCCGCACCGCGGCTGACGCCAGCACCGGTACGGCATCCTCCCCGGCCGCGGGCGCCGCCGCCCCCGCCAACTGCACCGCCAGCCATGACGGCACACCTACCACGGCCAGTGCCAGCAAAAATGCCGCCCATCGTCTCCTCATACTCCACGCGCCCCCACACAAAAATATGCTTCATTATACGCGGCACGGCGGCGCACCGTCAAGCACCGCGCGGAAAAATCTCCATTTTCCCGCCCTATGCCGCCGCGTCCTCGCCGCAGAAAGCCGCCGCATCCCCGCACGGCCACCGCCGCCCGCCCTCAACAGCCGCTCGCTGCGCTCCCAACACAAACGCTCCCGTTTCCCCGTAAAAGTTCCCCCTCGTCTCCGCAGCAAAAAAGGACTTCCCCGTAAAAGCTCCCCCTCGTCTCCGCAGCAAAAAAGGACCGCCGCGCATAAGCGCGGCGGTCCTTTTTTATCGCATGTCCGTGAAGGGGTACGACTTATTTGTCGTACATCTCCACCAGCTTCTGCAGGTGCTCGAAGCGGGCCTTGGCCTCGTCCTCGTTGCGCTGGAACAGCACGTCCGCGCGCTCGGGGAACTCGCGGGTCAGACGGGAGTAGCGGGCCTCGTTCATCAGGAACTCCTGATAGCCGCCGGCGGGAGCCTTGGAATCCAGCGTGAACTTCTTCTCGCCCTCGGGGTTGTAGCGGAATAGGTTCCAATAGCCGCACTCCACAGCCTTCTTCATTTCCTTCTGGCAGTTCATCATGCCGCCCTTGATGCTGTGCATCTCGCAGGGGCTGTAGCCGATGATCAGGGACGGGCCGTGATAGGCCTCGGCCTCGGTGATGGCCTTGATGGTCTGCGCGGGGTTGGCGCCCATGGCCACCTGGGCCACGTACACATAGCCGTACTGCATGGCGATCTCAGACAGGCTCTTCTTCTTGATCTCCTTACCGGCCGCGGCGAACTGCGCCACCTGACCGATGTTGGAGGCCTTGGATGCCTGTCCGCCGGTGTTGGAGTACACCTCGGTGTCGAACACGAAGATGTTCACGTCCTGCTTGGAGGCGATGACGTGGTCCAGACCGCCGTAGCCGATGTCGTAGGCCCAGCCGTCGCCGCCGAAGATCCACATGGACTTCTTGGCCAGATATTCCCTCTTGCTGAGGATATCAGCCGCCAGCGTGCAGGCGGCGCAGTCGCAGAACAGAGCGCCCTTGTCCTTCAGCTCAGCGGCGTGCGCAGCGAACTGAGGCACAGCGGCCAGCTCTTCCACGGTGCAGATGCTCTCCTCCAGAGCCTTGACGTAGGCCTTGGCGGGCTCAGCGTTGGCGGTACCGTCGTCCATGGTGTCCAGCCACGCCTGAGCGGCGGCCTTCAGCTCCGGACGGGCCCACTCCACAGCGATGAGCTCGCGGGTCTTGTCGGCCAGATCCTGACGGATCTTGTTCTGGCCCACGAATATACCCAGACCGTGCTCCGCGTTATCCTCGAACAGGGAGTTGCACCATGCGGGGCCATGGCCCTCCTTGTTGGTGCAGTAGGGAGAGGTAGCCGCGGGACCGCCCCAGATGG